>Ga0306920_100010581_pt1 | contig 12384 bp, 11 predicted proteins | sample flu12Cox44000170_FD_204666 | JGI IMG/M metagenome (GOLD analysis project Ga0306920, IMG submission 204666) | Lab enrichment of tropical soil microbial communities from Luquillo Experimental Forest, Puerto Rico - flux4day.12C.oxic.44.000.170 (v2)... | ecosystem: Environmental > Terrestrial >...
CGCCCGCCGGGCCGAGCATCCCGGACCGGCTCATCCCCATCGACGACAGCCTGTGCTACTCCGCCACCGGCTTCCATCAGGGGCACGAATTCGTCATGGAACTGACCACGGCGATGGAGGAGCAGGGCCTCGAGGTCGAGCACTACTACCCCGAACTCGGCCACGGGCAGCACGAGCTCTCCATCCGGCACGTCGAGGCCTTGCGCGCCGCCGACAACCACGTGCTGTACCGGGAGACGGTCCGCGGCGTGGCATTCCGGCGGGGCCTGTGGGCCAGCCTGGCCCCCAAGCCGATCCCCGACCAGGCCGGCAACGGCACCCACCTGCACGCCTCGCTCATCGATATCGGATCGGAGGGCGCGTCGGCCGGCCGCAACGCGTTCGCCGACGCCACCGACCGGAACGGCCTGTCCCAGGTGGGCTACCACTTCATCGGCGGCCTGCTCGCCCACCTACCCGCCCTGGTCGCGCTGACCTGCGCCAGCGCGAACAGCTACCGCAGGCTCGCGCCGCAGATGTGGGCCAGCGCGTTCACCTGCTACGGGATGGACAACCGGGAGGCGGCGATCAGGATCTGCTCGCCGCTGCTCGGCGACCCGGGCAGTTCGGTCAACCTGGAGCTGAAGCCGTCGGACTCCAGCGCCAACCCCTACCTGGCCCTCGGCGCGTTCGTCTACGCGGGCCTGGACGGCATCCGGGGCAAGCTCGATCCGGGCGAGGCGGTGAACGTCGACCCGGCCACCCTCACCGACGCCGAACGGGCGGCCGGCAACACGCACCGGCTGCCCGCTTCGCTGAACGCGGCCCTGGACGCGCTGGCCGCCGACGAGCTGCTGATGGACATGCTCGGATCGCTGCGCAGTTCGGCCTACCTGGCGGTCAAGCGGTCGGAAGCGGCCCACTTCTCCCACTCCACCGACCCCTACTACGAGTGCTTCGAGCACTTCACCAAGATTTGATCCCAATCTCGGGACTACCTGCGGGTCCTCCCGCAAACCTCCGCTGACCTGCGGCTTCCATCGTTGGCTGGCGTCGGCTGGCGTTGGCTGGTGGGTGACCTTTGACGGCCCACAGACGGCCCAGGGACGGCCCGGCAGGCTGTGGTCACGGTGATCGCCAGTCCACAAGGCTCGTCCCCGACCCGCCTAAAACGGTGGGCACCGGGTGCTACAGGTGCCGCCCGACCGCTAGGACCAGTTCTCGTGCGGCATCCGGGCTGACCTGCGGCCGCCGCCGCAATCCCCGATCTGACCAGCACGGTTGTCGTTGGCTGTCTTTGGCTGTGGTGGACCGAATTCGGTCCTGTGATGGCCCCAGACTGCCCCGGCACCCCCTTTACCCGTAACGCCGGCCGGCCCGCTTCGGCGCGGCAACGCCGGACGAGGCCTTGATTATCAACCGGTCAACCTGAATCGGAGGAATGAGTATGCCAGAGCAGTTTCCGATGTCTGACCTGTTCGAATCGGGCGAATGTACCGGATGCGGCGTCCTGCTCGACGACGCTGGCATCGTGATGGTCGAACCGTCTGACCCCTGGGTGCGCCTGGCCTGCGGGCCATGGGCGCAGGAGAGCTGCGGCGAGTGCACCTTGCCGCTATCCCACTGGCGGCTGGCGGCGCACCCGACACCTGAGGAGCTGGCGTGGTGGCGCGATGAGATAGCCGGGCTGCACAAGGAGCCGCCGGAGGAGCCGGAGCCATGAGCGACCGCATCGCGCTCGCCGGCGCGCGTCAGTCGCTGACCTGCCAGGAGCCGGGGTCAGCCACCTGTAGCATGTTCGACCCCCCGTGCAGCCGCTACAGGCCCATGCGGAACGCGGGGAAACATCGGCCGGTCAGGTGCCAGCGGCCGTTCTCCTTCATGAGCCGGTGCATGGGCCTGTGCTTCCGCGCGCTGCGCAAGAGCGGCATCATCCTGTGCATCTGCGACCAGCGTCACGTTGAGTGACGCGGGAGGGTAAAAGAGAACGCGCGCAGTCCCGCCGATCTGGGCGGCAGGTGGAGGTGCGGCGTTCATCAGCTGATCCGAGCAGATCGGGCAGTTCGGCCCGTTGCGTGGATCCTGCGTGCTCGGTGGTTCGGGAATCGGGCGGGTCCGTTCACTCCGCCGGGCGCCGCGAGCCGGGTGATGCCTGGGTCAGCCGGTGGACAGAGCCAGGAGGGTTGCCCCGAGCAGTGTCAGGGCAATCGCCGCGCCCCGGGCGCGGCCGAGCGGCTGATGCGAGAAGATAGCTGACAGCACGACGGTCACGATGACGGAGGCATTCGAGGTCGCGGAGGCAACCGAGACCGGCAGTCCTCGCAGGCCGAGGAAGTAGAACACCGACGCGATCCCGATCATGGCTCCCACGCCCCATCCCCCGAGCGCGCGCTTGGTCAGCGGCAGCCGTGGCCCCTTGACCGCCAGCGCGACGCCCGCGACCGCCGTCATGGCGATGCCCATCAAGGCGTTGAGCTGGGTGGCGGCCAGGCCCTTCAGCGCCGGCTTCTCCAGGAAGGCGCCGACCCCGATCATGACCACGTAGATACCCATGATCACAAACCCGCGGGCCTGGAGCGGCGTACCGGCGGAGCGAGCCCCAGGAGCTGCGCTATGGCGGGCCGGTGAGTGCCCCAGCACCAGCACCCCGGCCATGATGCAGGTGAGCCCGGCGATTTTCAGCGCCGTCACGGGCTCGTGGAGGACCACGATGCCCAGAACGATCGTGATCACGATGTACAGATTCGAGAGCGTGACCACCAGCGAGACGGGCAGGTAGTTCAGCCCGAAGCAGTACAGCATCGAGCCGGCGCCGGTGAGCAGGCCGATGCCCAGCCCGGCCAGCAGGTAGCTAGTGGCGGGAAACACCAGCCCGTGGGCGAAGACGAGGGCAACCGCGGCGGCGGCCAGGCTGCCGGCCCGGATGAGCGCGTTGAGCTGGAAGGCCCCGAATCCGCGCCCGGCCGGCTTCTCGATGAAAGAGGCAACGCCGGCCAGCGCCACGTAGATGGCCACATACCCCAGGGACAGGATCGATGAGCTCGTCATCGACGGTGACACCCCCTACGAAGCTCGTCTTCGGGGATGACGGGCCGACGTCGTGGCGGCGGCATCAGTTACCGCCTCGGCGCCCGTGTGACCAAGCGCGCGGACGCTGTTTGGCGGGAAAGCCGGGCTGGCTGCGGCCGCGCGAGCCAAGTAAGACACGGCCACGGCCGTGACGGCAAGGGCCCAGGCGACGATGGACCGTCACGGCCAGGTGCAGGCTGGGTCATGAGATGGGTCCTCTCCGGCGGCAGTGGCGGATATTGGCTTGCCGAGCGGCGGTGCTGGTCATTAACCCTTCCTTCGAGGTGGCCGGCGCAGACGTCCCGGCAGCCGGCGCGACGGTGCGCCGGGTGATCTGCCAGCAGCCGCCGGCGCGGCGGAGTTTCTGGGTGATCACCGCGGCGGCGCGGATGGCCGGCGGCGCGGCCGGGTCGATGATCAGCAGCACGGACCGCGCGACCGCCTGGCCGTCGCGCGGGCCGGCCTCGACGACCGGGTTAAGGGTGAGGTGAAGGGTGGCGGGGCCCTCGGCGGCCCAGATCGGCCCGACCGAGGCGCGCAGCGCCTCCTGGCCGGCGTGCCGGCCCTGGGTGCCGTCCAGCACCGCGTCCTCGGTGAACAGTGCGACGTAGCCGTCGGCGTCCCGGCGGCTGGCCGCCTCGTCCGCGCGGGTGATGACGTCGAGGATGGCCAGCCGGTCAGCGGCAGAAAGGGTCATGGCCGCAGCCAGGCCGCGATCCGGGCGCCGAGCTCGGCCGGGAAGATGGTCTTGAGGATGACCGCGTGCACCGCCTTGGGCGGGATCGAGATGTACGCCGACCCGGTCTGGTGGGCGTACTGGGTGACCCGGACGCTGACCGCCATGCTGGCCAGCGCGTAGGCTTCGGGCCCGGTGATGCCCGCCGCGGCGGGCAGCCAGTAGATGACCTCGCGCAGGCAGGCCACCAGCGCGTCATCCAGGCTGGCCGCGAAGGCCACCACGATCCAGGCCTCCTCGGTCTCGCCCAGCGGGCCGCGCAGGGCGACCTGCTTATGCAGGTCGTAGCGGATGTGCAGGTCCTCGGCGGCGGTCTCGATGGCGGTCTGGTCGACCACCCCGTCGCCCTGCAGCGCGTGCACGTCACCGGTCCACATCCTGCCGCCCGGCTTGGCCACCGGCAGGAACAGGTGAGTACCCACGCCGAGCGTGGTCTGACCGAGCCATGCCCGGCGCAGTCGCGGCCGGCGCCAGGCGCGGCATATGCCGCCCATCTCATCGGCCCGCGCGGACTCCGTTGCCGGCGGGCTCGGTGCTCGCCCCGGCCAGCGGCCGCTCCCCGCCGAACAGGACCTGCGTGAAGCCCTCCGCGGTCTCCCGCCGGGCCCAATCCCGCTGCAGCTCACTCCCCACCTGGACCACGCTGGTCAGCTTGCCGCCAGCCAGGGCGATGCGGTCCAGCCCGGCCCGGTGCGCCTCGGGCGATGTCCCGCCCACCGCGTCGGTCACCGGGTAGGCTTCATACCCCTCGCGCATCGCATCCAGGCAGGGGAAGGTCAGGCAGGCCTCGGTCCACAGCGCGGCCATGATCAGCTTGCGGCGGCCCGCGGCCCGGACCGCCTGCTTGAACCCGGTGTCTTCCCAGGCGTTGATGGTGGTCCGGTCCAGGGCGGTGATCCCCGGCAGGACGTCCTGCAGCGGTGCGATGGTGGGCTGGTTGCGGCCGGCGGAGACGTTGACCGTGGACAGCACGACCGGCAGCCCGTACAACATGGCGAACCTGGCTAGGTGCACGACCCGGTCAACCAGCAGGTCCTGGTCCATGGACCTGACCGAGCTGACCTGGACGGGCTGGTAGTCAATGATGACCAGCGCGCAGTTCTGCGGCGTCAGCAGATGATCCGCGAACGGGTCACGGACAGGCTCACTTGTCACGGGATGCCTCCTCGCCGAGGACTGGGCGGGCGGCGGCCGCCCTTCCTTACACGCCAGTCCACCCGGCCCGCACCCGTTAGGAAAGGTGGCGGTGGCTGTCGCGCGATAGGCCCGTGCTATAGCTGGCCGCGTCCTCGCCTGCCCGCGGCCAGCTATAGCCATGAACGTCGCCGCGCCCGCTGGTGTCCGAGGCGACCGCGAGGTATGGCGTCATGCTGCTCCCTGCTGGGCCAGCGGTCCGGCATGGTCTTGCCTGCGGGACGCAAACCCGAGCCCCGCATAACAGGGCAATCTGCGCGCCGATACTGGAGCGAGCCACGATGCCAGCACAGGCAAATATTCGACGATCTGAAATTGTTTGAGCCAATTACGAAATGTCCGCTTGTCACGCTACGCGACCACGGCGAACGCAACCGCTTCGCCGGCCTCGGTCCACGAAACGGTCCACGAGCAAACGCCGGATCTAACGTATAACCGCAGGTGGGGCGGGTGGGACTCGAACCCACGGCTGACGGATTATGAGAACTCCGGCCCCATGCAACATGCGCTCCACGAGCACAAATGACACGCGTAATCGCACTGATGGCACTCACCGCTCTGGGATTATCCGAAGCGCCGGTCCACGAACCGGTCCACGGCCGCACGGACACCATGGCCATCTCCGCTACGCAGCGTTACCGTGACGGCCAGAGGATGACTCGGCCGCCGGTTCCCAGCCGGTCCTCCCCCGGCTGCTCATTTCCCGGCCGCAGACGCCCACGCCGTGTCCCGAACTACTACAGCGACGAGCCCGAAACCCTGGAACGTCCGGCACGGCCTGACCGGCGGCCGACAGATTCCTGCACACGGACGCAGCACTTTTCGCCGCCGAGGACCCCGGCAGCGCCCCGTACCGGGACACGCCGACGGACCTGATAGCCCCGCGCGGGCGTGGCCAGCCTGGCAGCGGCGCGGCGATGGCGGTCACTGCGTTGCGCCCACCCGGCCAGACCGTCCGCACCTCGCCGACGCGGCCCCGAGGACGGCCGGCGAACTGCCGCGTACCGCGAAGCTGACCGCCACATCCGCCGGGCAGCTGACGCTCACCGAACTATGCGCACACGACCGGGCAAATGATCAGCCTCGTCATCGTGGAGACGCCAGAGCGGCCCGCCTGACTGAGACGTCGACCGCCATGCCCAGGCAGCGTAAACACGAAATGCGGACGTCTCCTTACCATAACCACGGCCTCATCCACTGGACGCATTAGCTGCACAGATGACACGGGTTATAGCACTGACGGCACTGGCTGCACTGGGATTCCCGGTGACCCGTTCCACGACCCGTTCCACGCCCGGCGAGGCCACCGGCTGGACCGGGGCCCGCCTGGACGACCTGGCGGGGACAGATCACTGCGCCCATATCGCGCTGCGGCGGGTGGCCATCGCGGCGGACGGCAAGCTGTTCGCGGCCTGGATGCCGGCCTGACGCTGGTCCCGGCCGGGGATCAGACCACCGCGCTGGCCGGGGCGTACCGGCCGCGGCCCGGCCCGGCCGGCGCCGGGCTGGACCGGGCGATCGTGCGCCGGCGCGGCAATCCGCGCTTCCCGGCCCGGGCGGCGTGGACACTCGTCCGCCCCGCGGGCACGGCAGGGCCTGCGGGGCGTGGCGGGCCGCTGCTGCCGCTGGGAAGACAAACTGTAACCGCTGGGAAGATGACTTGCCCGATCGGGCAGCCCGAGACGCCTGGGGAGGACGGCTGTCCGGTACTGTCGCGGCCTTCGGATCCGCAGACTGTGTCGCGCGTGCTTGCGACCTGGGCAGATGCCTTGCAACCTGGCGGAATTGTGCACACCGGTGCGCACCGCTGGCCTGTGTTCCGCGTTGTTGGACGGCCAGATTCAAGCCACCGCTCCCAGCCTGATCCGGTGTCCTTCTCCAGCGCGTGCAACTTCTTCTCCCGAACGGACCGGGGCGCCAGCGCCGCGGACTTGTGCGATAGCCCATCCGATACCCCACGCCATCGCCATTCCAGCGGTTCATAGCCCTTGCCAATGGCGCGACAGACGGCATTTCTTTGCCAATCGTGAGCTGGCTGAGTCGACTAGCGACTGAGCGACGGTAAACCGACATCAGGGACGTCATCCAGATCAGCAACGACGCGGACCCGGCTGGCGTGATAAGGAGCAAGGGATGAAGGTCGATCTGGATGCGCTCGGCGAGCGCGCAGACTCGCCGATCGGCACGCGGGCTGGGGCCCGGCGGCTGGCCGGTCCCCGGTGGCTCGTCCTGTCCGGCAGCCTCGGGTGGCTCCTCATGTCGGTGACCGTCCTGCAGCCGACCATAGCTACGGCCGCCGGCGATGCGGCCATCTTGGGGGTTTCGTCACCCTGGCCGCGGTGGCCGGCTTCATGGCCGAAGACGCCACGCGGCGGACCAGGCGGGCCGTCCGGGCGACCGCGGCGGCCCGGCGCATCGCCGAGGCCGACCGGATGCGGACGGTCCTGCTCGCCACGGTCAGCCATGACCTGCGGACGCCGCTGGCCGCGGCGAAGGCCGCGGTCGGCTGCCTGCGGTCCCGCGACGTCCAGCTGACCGCCGAGGATCACGCAGAGCTGCTGGCCACCGCCGAGGAGTCCCTGGACCAGCTCGCCCGTCTCACGTCCAGCCTCCTGGACGTGAGTCGGCTACAGGCTGGGACGGTGCCGGTATACCCCAGGCCGGGCGATCTGGGTGACATCATCGCAGGCTCGCTCGGCGATCTTGGCCCACAGGCGCGGGCGGTCACGGTGGATATCCCCTTCGACCTGCCCCAGGTCATGGCCGATCCAGCGGTCATGGAACGGGTGATCGCCAACCTGGCCGGGAACGCCTTGCGGTATTCTCCCGCCGGATCTCCCCTGGCCCTGCGGGCCAGCGCCGTGGCCGGCCACGTGCAGCTGCGCGTCATCGACCGCGGGCCCGGTATCCCCGAAGCGGACCGGGACCGGGCGTTCCTGCCGTTCCAGCGGCTCGGCGATCCCAGCAGGATCACAGGCGTCGGGCTCGGGCTCGCCGTGGCCCGTGGCCTGACCGAGGCGATGGGCGGCACCCTCGAGGCGGAGGAAACACCAGGTGGCGGCCTGACCATGGCCATCTCGCTGCCCGCGGCGTCCCCGGCCGAGACAGGCCCGCACCGCCCAACCGAACACGGGACTGACGGTCAGGCGAACCACGGGCTAAGCGCACTGCGGCCAGCCGATCAGGCGCCGTCCATACCCGGTAAGGCTCAAATTCTCCCGAACGACCGGTGGCTTTTGCGCCGCGAATCGATACCGCTGCCCTCCCGGGTTCTCATAGCACCGGCCAATACCACCACAGCCACCGTCGCTTTTACCTCACCGGGACAGGCGGCGAGCATTGAAAGAGAGCGGCCAGAATCGCCGCTAATTTTACCCAGGCCGAGAGCGGCCGCAAAAAAGCAGCCACTTCGTGGACGAAGCATCATGATGAAGGAGTGCCATGACTGACAGCGCAGTGACCCGGGTCGCCCTGGTAACCGGGGCAGGGCAGGGTATCGGACGGGCAATCGCCCTGAGGCTCGCGGAAGACGGGCTCGATGTCGCGGTCAACGACATCACCCGGTCCGCAGACCAGGTCGGCCAGGTCGTCAAGGAGATCGAGGCTCTCGGGCGCCGCGGCGTCGCGGTTCTCGCCGATGTGACGAAGCCTGAGGAGATCGGTGCCGCCGTGACAATCGCGGCGCGCGAGCTGGGGCGCCTTGACGTGACGGTCGCGAACGCGGGCATCGCGCGGGTGGAAGCGTTCCTCGACCTCGAGGCGGACTCCTGGGACCAGACGTTCGCGATCAACGCGAAGGGCGTCTTCCTGACCTGGCAGGCGGCCGCCCGTCAGTACATCGCCGAAGGACACGGCGGAAAGCTCATCGGGGCTGCCTCGCAGGCTGCCTACCGGCCGTCACCGGACCTGCCCGCCTACTCCGTGAGCAAGTGGGCGGTGCGAGGTCTTACCCAGACTGTCGCCCAGGCCCTGGCCACGTACGGAATCACGGCCAATTCTTACGCGCCCGGCATCGTCAACACCCCCCTGTGGGACGGCGCCCGCGACGCCTTCGACGCCCTGGCGTCGACGATCCCGCTCGGACGGGCGCAAGAGCCGACCGACGTCGCCGACCTGGTCTCATTCTTCGCCTCAAGCCAGTCCGACTACATGACCGGGCAGACGATCATCATGGACGGAGGCATGCTCTTCTCCTGAGAAGGGCATGCGATCGCAATGGCACCGAACGAAGAGACACCGATGCTTCTGGGGCGCGTCGATGCGCTGCCGAAGACCACCGGTACGGCTTACAACGGCGACGTGAGTATCAGCTTCACGACCTACGGGGACGGCGAGCCGATGCTGTTCCTCCACGGCTTCCCGGACACCCCGCTCACCTGGGCCAGCCAGATCCTCGAGTTCGCCCGGGACCACCTCGTGATCGTCCCGGCCATGAGGGGCTTCCCCCCGAGTTCCGCGCCACGCGAGCCGGCCCGCTACGACATGGGGGAACTGGCCGGAGACGTCCAGGCCGTGCTCGACGCCCTGCGCGTGGACCGGGTCACGCTAGTCGGCCACGATTGGGGTGGGGTGGTGCTCCAGGCAGTTGCCCTGTTCTTCCCTGACCGGGTCAAAGGCATCGCCCTGCTGAACGCGCCGGTTCTGCGCCCCTTCCTCGAGCTGCTCGCCAGCGACCCGGTGCAGCAGGCGCTCTCCGGCTACACGCTCGAGTACCAGTCATATGCCGAAGGGGACGCAATCGACCTGGACCACGTGGTGCGGAACATCCGTGACCCATGGTGGCGACGTCACGTGCGGGATTACCTGGAGGGCTCGCCGCTCATCGGGATGCTCAGCTACTACAAGCTGAACTACCCCGCACCCCCGTACCGGCTGCCGTCGTCATCCGATCGCGACACGTTCGTGAGCTCGCTCCCCGCGCTCATCGTGTTCGGCAAGGATGACCCGTACTTTTCGGTTTATCACCTGGCGAGCGTCTGGGAATGGTTCACCGGGCCGGTGCGGCTGACGCTCATTCCCGGAGCCGGGCACTGGGTGCACCAGGACGCCCCCGATGCCGTCAACGCCGAACTGAGGTCGTGGCTCGCGTTCGGTCCCGGCGCCTGAGGAAGCAGGCCACGGGAAGGCCGCCGGCCTTCCACTCATTTATAAACCTCGAAAGGGAGATATCGGCATGTCCAATTACATCGCCGAAACGGTTGAGACGTCCTATGTTCAGGGAGAACTGACCCGTTACGGTTACCGCGAATACGGAGCCGAGGGCGGGATCCCGCTGCTGCTTCTGAACCGCTACAAGGGGACCCTCGACGACTGGGACCCGGGTCTGCTCGACCTGCTCGCCAGGCAGCGTCGCGTCATCACCGTCGACAACGTCGGGGTGGGCTATAGCGGCGGCGTCGCACCGGACACGATCGCGGAGATGGCCGACGGAATCGTGGACTTCATCAGGGCCAAGAGCCTTGACAAGGTCCACCTGGTCGGCTGGTCGATGGGCGGCTTCATCGCTCAGCTTCTCGCCGCAGACCACCCCGAACTGTTCGCGACCGTCACCGTCGCCGGCAGCGGCCCCGGCGAGCCGAGCGTACGGCCATCGGAGAGCGCCCGGTCCATCGAGATCCGCGGCAAGGAAGACCCCTCGATCGAGGACATCCTCTTCCTGTTCTTCCCCGACACCGAGGCGGGCCGAGCCGCCGGCGGTGCGGTACTCGGCCGTAGCTACCACCGCGCTGACGGCATAACCCAGCTGGTCAAGAAGGAGTCCTGGATCAACCAGGACACCGCCATCCGCCGGTGGAATAGCGGAGAAAACTCCGGCTGGAAACGGCTCGGTGACATTCGAGTTCCCCTTCTCATCGCCAACGGTACGCAGGACGTCATGGAGGACGTGAAGCAGACCATTGCGATGGCTGATCGCATCCCCGACGGGATCACGGCCATCTTCGCGGACGCCGGCCACGCGTTCCTGTTCCAGTACGCGGAGCGGTTCAGCCGCCTCCTGATCGGTTTCACGGCCTGACGCTCCGCGCACCGTGCATAGCGATCTCGCGTCCGGCCCGAGGTGGCCCAAGACGTGATAGTGGTGCCCCCGGTCCGGACCGGGGCACCAGCCGTGGCCAGGGACGGAGCGGTCCACACCTGTCTGCGGGTACGACGGAACGCCGGGGTTCAGCCCGCCGTTGCGACGCAGCCGCAGGTGTCATTCACCCAGGAGCCCTCACCGCGCGGAAGACCGACATGGATCCCGGACCGGCTGCCGCGACTGGACGTGGAACGTGCTCTGGCGGTGGTGGACCTGCCGCTACACGGCCTGGAACTCCTACAGCTACGGTGAGCCGCCACCTCCTGATCTGTTCAGGGCGGATTGGCGTTAAGGGTCATAAGGCCAAGAACCCGTGGTTGGGCTGGGGGCAGTGAGCTACCTATCGGGTTCGGCGTGTAGCTGTATCAACTGGGGCGTACCGGCCGGTAGCAGGTAGGGCTTCTTACAGGGGATTGCCGAGTGACCCAGCGACATAACTGGGTTGCCTCATACACCCTGGTCAGATCAGGGTTGGCGGCCCACCGTAGCTGTAGGAGTTCCAGGCCGACTAGGATCGGCTCATCGAATGACAGGGTCACACCTCAGCCGTCGCCCGGTGCTTCTCGAGCAATGAGGCGAAGAACTGGCGGACGAGATACCGGCTTTCTTCGCCGTCCATCAGCTCCTTGGCGCCGAAGCGGTAGACCTCATAGCCAGCCAGTCGCAGCGATCGATCTTCCTTCACCACTCGGCGTAACGAGCAGGGTTCGCCCGGCCATCGCTCTCGGCGTAGTGCTGCCGCCCGTCGACCTCAATGACGATGCGGCCGCGGTTCGCAACCAGTAGCAGGAAGTCCATGCGTTGACGGACGAGCGGACTTCGCCCGCCTCGCTCAAGTCGTGTGTATGGGTCGTAATGCAAATAGACCTGCGGTATCAGAGCTGGAAGATCGAAGCCGTCAGCCTTTGCGTACAGCTCGGCATACGTCTTGAACACCAGGCGCTCGGCTTGATTGCCGTTCATGCTCTCGTCGAGTCGGCGGTACAGGCTGCGTGCCCTATCTCGCTCGCTCCCTGTCAGACCTTGCTTCAACGTCCACCAGGCCGTCAGTTCTCGCCACGACAGACCCGCTCCGGTCAGCGGCTGGTCAAACACGAGGCAGTACGCAGCGTTCTCCGTGATCTCGAGGACGTTGTTGATGGCGTCGAGAAGCACGATGCGAGGCTTGGGCCCGTTCGCTGCGAAGATCAAATTTTTCAGTTCACCGGAGGTCGCGTGCGCCGGCGATGGCGGCCGACGAGAAGCCAGGTGAGAACGCCGATCACGATGAGAGCTGGCCGGCCTGTTCCGCTGGTTCGTCCTACCACCGAAGGCGGCGGCCGAGGCC
>Ga0306920_100010582_pt1 | contig 12383 bp, 12 predicted proteins | sample flu12Cox44000170_FD_204666 | JGI IMG/M metagenome (GOLD analysis project Ga0306920, IMG submission 204666) | Lab enrichment of tropical soil microbial communities from Luquillo Experimental Forest, Puerto Rico - flux4day.12C.oxic.44.000.170 (v2)... | ecosystem: Environmental > Terrestrial >...
CCCGGCCGTATATTGGTATTCGCACGACGAAATCGGCTGTTTTGCGCACGATTTTGCGAATACCATGGCCCTCCGACCCGAGCACCAAGGTCAGCCGCCGTGTGACATCAAGGTCATAAAGGGAAGTGTCACCGCGAGGATCCATCGCGGCGATCCAATAGCTCTCGCCCTTGAGGTGTTCCAGGGTATGGGCAACATTGCCGCATCTGGCAACCGCCAGGTGGGCCCATGCGCCCGCCGATGATCTAATCGCTGCTGGCGTCAGCCCCGCCGTACGGTCCTTTGCCAGCACTATTGCACCGATGCCGGCGCATTCTACCGTCCGCAGGATCGCCCCGAGATTACGCGGGTCGGTCACTCCATCGACCAGCAGCAAGGGATCTGGCTTGAGCGCGAGCACCTGCTCAAGTGCTGCGTAGTCGTAATTCCGAACCGCAGCGACAATTCCCTGATGGAGCGCCTCTGAACCCGCTATCCGCGCCAACTCATTCCTTCCAACCGTGACAACTTGGCCCCCGCTATCGTGCACCGCCTGTATTAGCAGCTCGAATCTGTTCTCCGTTCCTTGCTTCACGTAAAGCTTGCGGATATGGGAGGGGGCCGCAGCGATCATCTCGCGCACCGGCTCAACGCCGAAGATTATTTCGGGGATTTCCTGCGGACGGCAACTGTACTTCGTCTGCCGGCCTGTCAGATGAGCGTCTATACCAACCGCAACCTGAGTCGATGGACCACGTATAGAGATGGAGCGGTGGAGGTCACGGCGGCGTCTGTTCATTTCGGCTTATGATATCTGGACCCCAGCAACCCTGAAAAACGCGGAAGTTCGAGTCGGCACCCTGGGAGGGAGCCTGTAACACTCTATTCTGGCAGAATAGCGGCGAGGACCGTATCTCTGGTGGCGATGCAACGAACGAAAATCATCGATGGTTATGTTGCCCGCGAGATCCTTGCGCCCTTGGGATTGGGTGTTCTACTGCTCACTTTCGCCCTGGTTACGGCGCGTCTGCTGAAGCTGACCGAGATGGTAGTCAATCACGGTGTTAGTCTTAGCGCAGTCGGCAGCTTGATCGGCTTCATCATGCCCGCGTTCCTCGAACTGACGTTCCCGATGGCGGTACTGTTGGGTGTGTTGATGGGCTTCGGCCGGATGTCCGGTGATCGCGAACTCATCGCGGCACGGGCTTGCGGAATCAGTCTGTACCGGCTGGCGATGCCGGTGCTGGTTGTGGCGTCGGCGGTTTACGCGCTGTCGAGCTGGCTGGCTTTTTCTGTGAGGCCCTGGGCCAACCGGGCTCTTGAGGAAAGACTATTTGACTTAACTCGAACGACCGGCAGTGCCGGCTTGAAGGAAAAAGTATTTAGCCGCGGTTTCCGCGGGCTGGTGGTGTATGTGGATACCGTAGCAGCAGCGGATGGCACTTTGCATGGCGTAATGATATCGGACGCGCGCAACCCGGCTCAGCCGAATACGATTATCGCCCGCCGAGGAATTATCATCCCCGACGACGCCAGCAAGTCCATCACGCTCAGATTGTTCGACGGGTCGCTGTTCGGCGCCGAAGCCGGCCGCAACTCCAGCCATGTGACCAGCTTTCGCACTTATGATCTCAACGTTCGTCCGGAAGAAGGGTTAGAGCTCGGACGGCGCAGTCCCGACGAGATGAGCTATGCGCAATTGCGGCGTACGATTGTTGAGGCGCGCTCCGCCGGACAACCCGACTACGAAGCTGAGACCGAATGGGCGAGCAAATTCACGGTGCCCTTTACGACATTGCTGTTCGCTCTGATAGGCGTGCCGCTTGGGCTGAAACCGGCGCGCGGAGGGCAATCAGAGCGCTTCGGCCTGGCTATCGGCCTGTTTTTCCTCTATTACTCGCTGATGCGTGCTGGAGAGGCGCTGGCCGAGCGTGCCAGACTCAACGCATTTTTGGCAATGAGCATCCCCGACTTACTCTTCGCTGTGCTAGCGGCGTGGCTATTCCTGCGCAGTGCGACAGATCGAGGCGATCAAGGACGAGGGGTTGGCGACTACCTGTGGGACCTGATCGAGCGTTTGGAGCGACGGCGCGAGCTGAACCCATGAAGATCGGCGCCCGCCTCTCCCAAGTGAACCCCCGCCCGTGCCGCTGGCGGGTTTCGTTAGCTCGGTGTCCGCAGACTCCCTCGCGACGTATCGCGCTTCCGTCTTGCAGGTCCCGTCCACGTAGGGCGCGCATCTCATGAAGCTTCGCCGGGCGTTATCACCCACCATCGACCGTTTTTTGGCGGCACAATTTTTTGGGCCGTTCTTGGTGAGCCTTGCGGCGTTTACCATCGCCTACTTGCTCGGCGACATGTTCGACCGCTTCAACGATCTGATCCACTACGGCGGCTTCGGCCTGCTGGGGCTCGAATATTTCGCGTTCAAGCTGCCGCTGATAGTGTCCCAACTGCTGCCCGTGGCAAGCCTTGCCGGTGTGCTGTTAGGGTTTGCGCTGCTCAACCGCTCGGGCGAAGTGCTGGCATGCCAGCAACTGGGCATCAGCCGGCTGGAAATGACTGTGCCGGTGTTGGTCGTAGCTGCCCTGATTTCGTTGTTCGATTTCGCCCTGAGTGAAACTGTGGTGCCGAGTGCGACACGCGCATCGCGCTATTTGTACGAGGTGGAATTGAAAAAGCGCCAGCTTAAAGGCGTGTTTGCGAACCAATCAATATGGGTGCGGATGCGCGATGGATTTCTCTCTGCTGATCATTACGATCCGCGCGCTGCAATTCTGCGCGGCGTGACGCTTTATCACATCGGGCCGGACTACGCCTTACGCGGCATCGTCCACGCATCAAGCGCGCAATGGAACGGACGCGCATGGGTCGCCAGCAGCTCAACCAGCTATCATGTCGGCCGCGATGGGTCCGTCTCGGGCGGCGAGCGTGGCGGCGTGTTCGGTGCTTCGCTGAAACCCTCGGACTTTAGTTTGCTGCGGCTAGATCCGGAAGAGTTCAGTCTGTGGGAGCTGGATCGCTATATCAGCGATCTCGAACAAAAGGGCCTCGATCCGGGTGGCTACCTAGTCGATCGCGATCTCAAGTACGCGATGCCACTATCGTGTATTATCATGATCGCACTTGGCGTCGCGTTGAGTCTAGACCCTTTGCCACGCCATCTTAGTCTCGGCCGTAGTTTCGGCCACGCGCTGGTCATCGGTTTCGGCTATTGGCTGGCGTTCGGGCTGACGTCGTCCCTGGGCCATTCGGCAATAGTCCCGCCTTGGGTGGGGGCGTGGACGCCGAACATCATTTTCGCGGTGCTGGCCCTCGCGATCTTCCTGGTTGGTGAAGAGCGGTGAGCGAGGTTGTCCCCGTGGTTTCCGAGCAGCTAGAGTAAGAGATACTGCATCGGCAAGGTCCACTTTTGCGGAACGACCGGCTAAAGCCCTCGTCTCGCACCCTGCCTGGCAGGAAGCGGCTGTTGTTATGCCACGCGACTCATTCAACCGCGAAATCAATTACTTGCGAATCTCGGTGATCGACAACTGTAACCTGCGCTGCGTTTACTGCATGCCGCTTCAGGGCCTGCAGTTTTTGCCTAAACCCGAGTTGCTGAGCGCGGAGGAAATCGAGCGGGTGGTTCGTTCCGCGCTCGATGCAGGCTTTAGCAAGTTCCGTCTGACCGGCGGCGAACCGACGTTGCGGGCCGACCTGCTGGAAATCGTCGAGCGGCTCGCAAGTCTGCAAGGTGTGCGCGACCTGGCATTGACAACCAATGCGCTGCTGCTGCCAAGGCTCGCTCATCACTTAAAGGATGCTGGCCTCAAACGTATCAATATCCACCTCGATAGCCTCGATCCAAAGACGGTCCAAAGCCAGATGCGGTGGGGCAGTTTTGATCGAATTTGGGAAGGAATAATGGCCGCCGAACGGGCCGGATTGGTGCCGATCAAGCTTAATTCAGTGGTGACCGCTGGCTACAACGAAGCCGACGTGGTGGACTTGGCGCGGCTGACGCTCGAACGTGATTGGCACGTCCGTTTCATCGAATTAATGCCACTGGGCGGGGGTGAATGCGCTTCGCTTTCAATCAAACGTTACGTCTCCAACATCGAAACGCGCCGGCGTATCGAGGCCGTGCTCGGCCCACTGCAGGAGTTGGAAGCCTATAATCCTTCCGACGAGGCGCGTAATTATCGACTGGCCGGCGCACGCGGCGTAATCGGCTTCATCAGTCCAGTGAGCGAACCTTATTGCGGTACCTGCAACCGAATGCGGTTGACGGCTGACGGCAAGTTCCATCTGTGTCTGCTCAACGACGACGAGCTCGATGTCCGCAAGGCATTGCGTGCCGGCGACGCTGACGGCGGCATTGGACAGGTCACTCGCATCCTCCAGCGGGCGGTCCAAATCAAACCTACGGGTCATCATTTGCTAGAGGGGCGCTCGACCAAAGAGCGTTCAATGTACCAGCTTGGTGGTTGATCGAACCCCGGGCGCAGCTGCTGCGCGGTGATTCGATGGTGCGAGAGGGGGGACTTGAACCCCCACGAGGTTGCCCCCACAAGGTCCTGAGCCTTGCGCGTCTGCCATTCCGCCACTCTCGCGAGCAGGACGAGTAAAGACCTTTATCCCGCTATCAAATCTGATTCAAGCGACTCTAGGTCGTCAGTCTGAAATCGGTTTGGCGCAGTTCAGCTCACGGCGTGTAAGGCCCTTACGGGGCGCACTCCTGCCAGCGGCAGGTGATGGGCAGAGAGAACCCCGGCGACATCACGACCCAGGGCATATTTCTTTTCTTCGTCCGGTCTGTCCAAAAGCAGTAGGATAGGAGTTGCTCTTGTCCTACTATCTATCGTCTGAAAATCTCCATCATCATCGCGACCCACGCACGGCCGGCTTCGCTGGCTCGCCTGTTACGAAGTCTCGGGTCCCAGCTAGCGGACGGCCGTCATGAGCTGATAGTTGCTGACAACGGAACAATAGCGCGAACGCCAATTGAAACTGCAGGTATCGCGCTGACTCATCTCCACGATGCGCGCCCCGGTAAATGCCGCATTCAGAATCGCGCTATTGCGCTGGCGTCGGGCGAGATCATCGCCTTTTTAGATGACGACGTAGTTGCCAGCCGTGATTATCTCGATGGGGTGCAGCGTTTTTTCGACGATTATCCGCAATTCGCCGCAATGAAGGGCCGCATCCTCGCGACCGAAGACCCGTCGAAGATAGCCGGTCCAATGGCTCCGTACCTGGATCTCCCTATGGTCGACCATGGCGAAGAAGTGCTTGAAGTTCGCGGCGTAATCGGGGCAAACATGGCATTTCGTGTTTCAGCGTTGCGAACGGTCGGCCCGTTTGACGAGCGCCTCGGCCCAGGCGCGGCCGGCCACGAAGAAGAGACTGAGCTGTCGCAACGGTTACGCCGCTTGGGCTTCCGAATCGGCTATGCGCCGCAAGCGCTGGTCTTGCACGAAGTCGATCCGGCGCGCGCCGTTCGTTCGCGGTTCATCCGCATAGCGCGTGAACGCGGCTACTGCAGGACTCTGCACGAGCACCATTCTCAAAGCGAGGTCGCGCTCAGCATCGCGATTGCGGCTATTCGGCTTACGCTAGCGCGCGTATTCAACGCCTCTGTCATTCGTATTGCGCGTGAGGAACGACGGCTGGCGATCGCTCGCGGCATGCGCGACGGCCTAACGCACGCCGGGAAATAATCCGGCTCCGGCGATAATTTCCAACAGCTCCGTTCCGTAGCGCCCCCATGTGTATTGCTCAGCCGTTGCACGCACCAGCTTCGACGCATCGCGGCGCCAGCGCACGAGCAGATTCACGCGTCGTGCCAATTCCGGTACATCGGTGGGGTCTTCAATCACAAGCTCACGTAATTCATGCGGTATCAGCTCCGCCGCGCCGGTTAGTTTGCTGCAGAGGGCCGGCAACCCCGCCGCCATCGCTTCCATGACTACGTTGCCGAAGGGTTCGAAGAGCGAGGGCAACGCAAGGGCGTCTACCGCCGCGAACAGATGCTCGACCTGAGTCAGCGCGCCAACAAAGATCACCCGGCCGCCGATGCCCAATTGGATTGCGCGGCGCCGGTAGGCCGCGACCGCTCGATCCGACCCCGCAACGACCAGGCAGGCCCTGGGGTTGACCATGGGCCAGGCGTCGAGCAGAAATCTCAGCCCTTTGCGTGCAAAGCCATGGCCGATGAACGCGACCGCGTGCCGATCCTCGGGGATTCGCAGCGCTAGCCTCGTCTTTTTAGTCACGGAGCTGTTACGATTTGGCGCAAACCGTTCCAGATCCACTCCGTTGTAGAGCGTGACAACTTTTGACGGAGCCAGTGCAAAGGTTTTCAGCAAGTCCTGGCGTACCAACTCGGATACCGCAATTGCGCATCGAAGATAGCCCGAGTTGAAGCTGGCTCGCTCCAGTGCAATTTGCGCTCGATGGTACGGACTGAGGCGCATCGCCGCTGATGCGGCTGCGCTTTGCCAGCGGCGTGCCGCATGAACGTAGCTCGAGTGCGCGCTGCCTCCCGCTCGCATAACGTCAACATTGAGCACTCGGGCAAAGCTCACGACCAACTCCGCGCCCTCTCGCCGCGCCACAAGAGCAACTCGAAGCGCGAAGCTGAGCAATCTCAAGGCTCGGCCGAGGGGTACGGCGGCTACATGCCGTACCGTGATGCCGTCGCCGCGGCTTCGAACTTCATCCGCATAAATCGTTACTTGATGGCCTGCGGCGGAGAGAATCCGCGCGGTTAACAGGAGATCGCGTTCCGTGCCACCGCCTGCGGCATCGAACCGGCGGCCTATGAGAGCAACGCGCATCGGCGTAGGGCGATAAACGGTCCGTTGGCTTGTGGCTGCATCGCCACGGCGAACGTGGTACTCGTTGATCGGAGAGGTGGGACGCGCCAGCGAGAGGGCGCTGAATGGCGCAAGACCCGGCGCCGACGGTGACCCCGTGTCATATGGTGTGCCGACGAAAACCGGGGTTGGGAGGAGCGCGGATGATAGAGGTTCAATGTACCAGCTGCCATACACGTTACCGTATCGACGAAAAGGTGTTGCCGGAAGGCTTGCCCACATTCAAATGCTCTCGATGCGGTCACGTTTTCACTTTTGAGCCACGCCAATCGCGCCTCGGCGGTCAGAGCCGCAGCGCTGCGCCGAAGTCTGGAGCCGATGCCGAATTAACGAGCGAGTCATCTGTGCGGGGCGCACATCCAACGGGGCCCCACGACCCTCAGCCCAGCATCGCTGGCCGCGTGTCCCGTGCCGAGTCCCCGCCTTCCTCGCAGAATTCGATGGCGCCCGGCGATTCAGATATCTCAGACCCGCCACGCCCCGCCGCCGCCCCGTTACGCTCTCAATCGGGACCGATCGACGATGAAGCGCTGGCCAAGGGAAGAGAGCAACCAGAGCCGGCTCCCGTACAGCCGCAACGTCCACAGCTGGACGATTCTCCTCCCGCAAGAACAATTGCAGCGCCGCAACTGGCGCTCTCTGGGCAACTTAGCGCGAAGCAGCCTGAAAGATCTTACTCTGGGCTATTCACAGCCAAGGATCCGGATGCTCCGTCGGGCGAAAATCTCTCTTTTGATTTTGCCGATGAAGAACCGGCGTCGGATCAAGCAAGGTGGACCCGTCGGGGCCGGCCTCGAGAGCAAGCGGCGGAGCCGTCGCAGCGCGATTTCGCACGATGGGAAGTTGGCGACGACGATTCGATACTCAAGGCGGCGCGATCGAAAGAAATCGATCCGTTCGCCGAGGACGAGCTAACTCGACCTTCACGCCGCCGGATACGAGCCAGCGACACTGAGTCGCAGTTCACTGACGACGCTGGGTTCGTCGACGAGGAAGAGGCGCCGGTGTACAACCGTGCGATCACTCATTCAGCCCGGTTTTTCCTGTTACTTATTTTTCTAGTCGGTGCCGGCTTCGGGGCACTGACCCTGCTAATCCACAATGCTCCGGCCAGTTCGTCGCTCGCGCTAAGTTATCTGCCCGTCGTCGGTGATCGATTCGTGATACCGGCGGCACCGGCAAAACTCGTCGCTCTGCGCGATGTATACGCCGCTTACCAACATAGTAAAGAAGGGCAGAACACGCTGGTAATTAGCGGCACCGCAGAAAATGTCGGCACCGAGTCATTGCGAATCGTGCAATTAACCGCCGCCCTGCGAGATACGCAGCGTCGTTCGCTTGCTTCTCAGGCGGTATATTGCGGCAATAGCGTTTCCGCTGGAATGATTGGCCAGATGACTCCGCACGAGATTGAGTTTTTCCAGAAGCTCGCACCGGCCAGGACTTTCGCGCTGGAGCCCTCAGCGAGCTGCCGTTTCGTCGCGGTTTTTATGAATCCCCCTGGAGCCGTTCATACCTACGATGTTTCAGTTTCGCAGGCAGTAGCGGGGACGGCACCAAGTGCAGAGGAACCTGCGTCTTAGTACCCGACGGCAGAAGACCGCCCATTCTACCCTCTGCCGCAAGTCACCTTACCACGCCTCGCCCGAAACGGGGCGAGGGAGAGATAGACCGGACCGGGCCAGGGCACGAGCGATAGCGCGACCAGAAACGCTCTCAGGCGAATAACCTGGTGATCAGTTCAGTATCGAGATAGGCAGTTCCTTCGCGAATCCTGCCATCTTCGAGCCGCAACACCCAGCAGTAGGTTTGTCTATAGTCGGTGCCGTTCTTGCCGGTCGCGCGTCCGTCAAATACGAGCGCGACCATATCGCTGTAAGCAATCACATGGCGCAACGTTGGCTGAATCGGCGTAGCCAGCTTCTCGGCCATCCGCGCCCCGGCTCCCTCGAGAAACTCTCGCTTGCTGCGGTAGCAGCCAGACACTGGACTCTTTCCGATTACGGTCCAGCGTAGATCATCGGCGAGGAGATTGTTGAAGGCCGCGCGGTCGCCGCGCACCCAGCCGTCAAAAGCTTCTTCAATTAATTTCCGGTTTTTCGCAGCTTCCAAGAAATTCTCTCTTAGTCCCGTATTTGACACGCCTTAATTTTTTTTTCACAGCCGGGAATCGCACGCGCAAGCCAAAACCAACACATAAATGAATCGGCAACCAAGGGTGCGAACGACGGCGGCCGCACGTGCTGCTCATTCATCCTTCTCACGCGCGACCATTTGTTCGTATTCCTCGTTATCCATCAAGTCGTCGAGATCGGCCGGATCGCTGACTCTGACCTTGATCAGCCAGCCGTCGCCGTAGGGGTCTTCGTTGACAACCTCGGGGCTTTCCGCCAGGTCCTCGTTGACTTCAAGCACCGTGCCGCTTACCGGCGCATAGATGTCGGAGACCGCCTTGACCGACTCCACCACTCCGAACGGATCATCTTTACTGACCTTCTCGCCAACTGATGGTAACTCTATGTAGACAATTTCGCCAAGTTGTTCCTGCGCGTAATCGGTGATCCCGATCGTCGCCATGCTTTCCTCGGCGGCCACCCACTCGTGTTCTTTCGAGTACTTGAGTCCCGGCGGAGCCTCCATCTTCTCCTCCAATAGGGCTGCAAGGCTGGCCCGCCTCAAGCAGTCGGGCGCAGCGGACATCATGAGCTTCAGTGTCCACCATGAGCTTTACAGTCCATCAAGCGCGGCCCCAGAGCGGTTGTCAAGCGCCGACGAACGTTCTCTTACGAAACCCGGAACACAGCGTACGTGCTGCGTTGGGCGGATCGGTGCAGCACGAACCAGCGCCGAAGAGCGAGGGCGCAGCATAACGATGTACGCGGAGCGATTCTTCTGTAGTTAGCGAACATGGACGATACTGACGGCGGAAAATGTTATGGCGCCGATGAGATAAGGGGAAAACAATGATCGTGGGAGTCCTCAAAGAGATCAAACCCGACGAGCGCAGAGTTGCGGTGACGCCCGCGGGAGCGACCGCATTCGTGCTGCACGGCCACCGGGTCTACGTTGAACGCGGCGCCGGGCTTGGTAGCGGCTTCACCGACCAGGAGTATCGTGCGGCGGGCGCGCGGATCGTAGGGTCCGCCGCTGCGGTCTGGAACCGCGCGACCTTGGTGCTCAAAGTCAAGGAGCCGGTGGCGGCCGAATTTAAGTTCTTGCGCCCTGACCTGGTTCTTTTCACATATCTCCATCTCGCAGCAGAACCGCAGGTGGCGCACGCGCTGCTCAAGCATCGCGTTGCGGCGCTCGGCTACGAAACCGTGCAACTCGAAGACTCCAGCCTGCCGCTGCTGGCGCCGATGAGTGAAGTTGCCGGACGGCTCGCGATCCAAGTCGGCGGATGGTGCCTCGAAGCGCAAAATGGCGGCGCCGGCGTGTTATTGAGCGGGGCGCCAGGCGTGCGGCCGGGTAAGGTGTTGATAATCGGCGGCGGCATCGCCGGCATCAACGCCTGCCGCGTCGCGGAAGGGGTCGGCGCCCAGGTCACAATCCTCGACATAAATCCGTTGAGGCTGCGCTACCTCAACGACCTGCTCAGCAACCGGGCAGTAACAGTGATGTCGAATCGGGCGACCCTCGAAGAGGAAATCAGGCAAGCCGACCTGGTGGTCGGCACGGTGCTGGTCGCCGGGGCGCGTGCGCCGCGGCTGATTACGAGAACCATGATTACGAAGATGAAGCGCGGTGCCGCGCTGGTCGATATCTCGATCGATCAGGGTGGAATTTCCGAAACTTCACTTCCAACTACTCATTCAAACCCGATCTATATCCGCGACGGCGTCGTGCACTATTGCGTCACCAATATGCCGGGCGTGGTACCGCACACTTCAACGTACGCGTTGACCAACGCGACCCTCCCTTATGCGTTGGAAATCGCCGATCACGGGTTGCTCGAAGCCTGCGCCCGCAACCCGGCTCTGCGGTCCGGACTCAATACCTACGGCGGCAAGGTCGTACATCCTGCCGTCGCCGAATCCCTGCGCATACCGCCGCAGGCGCCGTGGGGTGAATAAAAGCTCCCAGCGGTCTGCCCTCGGACGTTGACCGCTCATCCCTTCTGTAGCGGCTTCGCGTCGACCAGTACCGCGGCTAGGACCGCTGGTTCCTTGCCCTTATTTATCCACGCGTGGCTGGTTCCGCGCTGCACCACCACGTCGAACGGTTTGAGGTTCACCTCGCCCTTATCGAGTAGCATCGTCACCTCGCCGGCGAGCAGCACCACGTAATCTACCGTGCGCGTCTTGTGCATCCCGGGGTGGCGGCTGGTGTCGGTGCGGCAGTGCGCCGCATCCATCTGCGCGAATAATCTAGCTGTAGTGCGCTCGCGTTCTTCGGCCGGGATGCTGGGGTCCTCGGGCGGGATAACCGCGTAGCGAAAAATAGTACCGCCCGGCGGCGGTTCAAGTTTGCGCACCAGTTGGGCGGCGTCGCCCACGGTCCCATTGTCGGCTGGCGCCGCTTCCGTGAACCAGAAGGCGCCCGATGGCGTCGGCGGTCCGTCAATGACGACAACCGACTTGCCGTCGGCATCATGGCCGGTAACAACTCGTCGCGACTCTTGTGGCATTGGTCGGTTCCTCCGCGGACTTCTTAGGCTAGCAGCAATCTGCTCCTTCTATCAGAAAATCGAAAGTGGCAGCCAATACCTCGATTCTTTCGGGCTAAGCGATTTTTCTTTTATCGCTCGAGTATTGATTGCGAACGTTGCGGCGGCCGGCGCGCATCCGAGGTTGATGAGCGCGCACGAACCGCTGCTGTAGCAAGCGTTATGATGGTGTCACTAGGAACGCCCGCCGGATGATAGAATCGGCGGGTTATCGCTCGTCGACGAAACCGCATCGGCGCGCGAAAGAAACTCAGCTCAAGAATTGCTCAGCTCAAGAGTTGCTGTGACGAAGGTGCCTAGGCTACTTGGGCTCGAGTTTACGTGACCGGCGACAATGCGGCCGGATCGACGCTGACCTGGCGACGGTCACCACGATAGCCTTCGTACTTCACGATGCCATCGATCTTGGCGTAAATCGTAAAATCGCGCCCAAGGCCAACGTTGCGTCCGGGATGAATCCTCGTACCGAGTTGACGCACCAGAATATTTCCGGCTTTCACCGTCTCGCCAGCGTAGACCTTAATCCCACGACGCTGTCCCGGACTGTCGCGCCCGTTGCGCGTAGAGCCTTGTCCTTTTTTGTGAGCCACAGTGGCTACACCTCCGAATCGGTTGGAGCTACGGGCGGGTTCGGTTCCGCTGCGCCCTCATCTATCTCATGACGGCCCATTGTTCCCCGCCTGATCTCCTCGATGCGCAAGACCGTCAATTCCTGACGATGGCCATGTTTGCGACGATAGTTCTTTCGCCGCTTTTTCTTAAAGACTATGACCTTAGTGCCCCTAGGCTGCTGAATAATCCTTGCCCGTACGGAGGCGTCGGCGAGGGTCGGCCGGCCAATTGCTCCCGAATCGCCGTCGCCAATTGCCAACACCTGA
>Ga0306920_100010583_pt1 | contig 12383 bp, 6 predicted proteins | sample flu12Cox44000170_FD_204666 | JGI IMG/M metagenome (GOLD analysis project Ga0306920, IMG submission 204666) | Lab enrichment of tropical soil microbial communities from Luquillo Experimental Forest, Puerto Rico - flux4day.12C.oxic.44.000.170 (v2)... | ecosystem: Environmental > Terrestrial >...
CGGAGGCAAGCGATATCATCGTCAATGCAACCTCAATCGGGCTCTTCCCGCACGTGGAAGACCGGCTCGATATCGATCTCGATACCCTGCGCCCTGGTCTGGTCGTTGCGGATGTCATTCCCAATCCGCCGCGTACACAACTGATCCTTGATGCGGAAGCGCACGGGTGCATCGCCCTCGATGGTCTTGGCATGCTGGTTAACCAGGGTGCGATCAATGTCCGGTATTGGACCGGAATCGACCCTGAGCCCCGGGTGATGCGCAAAAAACTCGAGCAGATCTTTGGCGTCTAGGGGGAGACTGTCTCGCAACATCGATTCCTGCAACGTGGAAGGATGGAAGATTGGAAGGATCGAAGATTGGAAGCCCTCCATGTCCGATTGAAAGCTTTGAAGGCGGTTTTAGACTTGGAGGGCTACGGTCCCGAACCTTCTCCCAACATCGCCTGGGGCAGTTTTGTTGCGGTTTGGCAATGAACTGGAGGGGCGTCGCTTGCGGCGCCCTGGTTATCGAGGCGAACAGAGTTCTTGTTGGGCATACGCGAAGCTCTGGGAGACGCAAGCGCCCGTGCGTATACAGCGCTTTTAACACGGACACGACTGGTACACGGGACGCCGGTTGGATTGGGGGGGCGCTAGAACCGACGGCGCCTCGGAGAGGCGCTCGGATAATAGGCCGGCGCTTCAGCGCCGGTACTTAAAAACAAAAAGGGATCCCCCGTCCCGGAGGGCCGGGGTGAAGCGGTGTAAGCTTCCGTCTAGCACGAAAAACCGCCAAGCTTGGTCGCTTTTCTCAGCAAAGCTGGTTATGCGGATCATCTTCAGGCCCGACGGCTCACCCCGGCCCTCCGGGACAGGCCCGATTTGGAATCGTAAGTAACCGGCGCTGAAGCGTCGGCCTATCATCAAGACGTCCCTCCGGGACGGGTATGTTTAGCGTGCCTAAACGGCTAGACACGTACAAGCGCCTCCCTGCTAGTTTTTCCCCTCCAAGTATTTTGGGCGCCCCAGTAAAAGGGGTGGACGCCAAATTCCCTCCCAGCCGATGGTTGCGAGACACAATAGGGCCCGCGGCTCTCCAGATCAATAACGACCATCAACGATTAGATCAGAACTACGCTCCGTCAGTCGAAAACCCTTCGACAAATCCGATCCGCGAATATATAAGAGAAAAGAGACCCATCAGACATTCAAGTTAAGAGCAACCATCGACGTTTGACATCCCCCCAAGACTGAGGCCGCTACGTAGCCGACATTCCTCCGACGCTTGAAAGGGTGGCTCTCCTGAAGACTCACCAATCAGGAGTGATAGGCTGCTGCTAAAAGATAAGGCCGGGTGAGAGCGGAGCGTCAAACTTAGAACAATTCCGATGAAAAAGGCCAGTTTGATTTATTGGGCCGCAATATCTGCGTTCGTGGCGCTCGCTTCATGTGAGAAACCAAAATCGGCTGTACAAACGGGTCCTCCTGAAGTTCTGGTCACCGAAGTTGTTCAGAAGGAAGTGCCGGAAATTCGCCAATGGGTCGGCACGCTGAACGGATTCGAGAATGCAGACGTAAAGACTCGTACGACCGGATATCTGCTGCGACGCGCTTACCAGCAAGGTGGTTATGTGAAGACGGGAGATCTGCTGTTTGAGATCGATCCCAGACCCTTCCAAGCCACTTTAGCCCAGGCAAAGGGCCAGTTGCAGGAGGCCAAGGCCACTATGCTTGGAGTTGAACTGGACGCGAAGCGGGCAAAGGAGTTGTTCGAAGGCAAAGTTATTTCTGAACAGGAATACACGAACAAAACGCAGCTCTACCAAACCAAATTAGCCGCGGTGACTGCGGCTGAGGCGGCCGTCGAGGAGGCCCAACTGAATCTCGACTACACGAAGGTTGTTTCGCCGCTGGATGGCATCGCGGGCCTGGCGCAGGCGCAGATTGGGGATCTGGTAGGCACCGGGTCGAATACGACTTTGACGACCGTCTCCCAGATCGAGCCGATCCTATGTTATTTCCCGATCAGCGAACAAACCTACTGGGAGTTTGCCGACCTCTTGAAGGAGATAATGGCGGTGGCGGAAGACAAGCGCCCGGAAAAGGTAGAACTCATTCTCCCGGACGGCAGCGTTTATCGGCATAAAGGCAAGTTCGACTTCGTAGATCGTCAAGTTGATCCGAAAACCGGGACAATTCAGATCGCGGTCAGTTTCCCGAATCCTGAGCTGACGTTGCGGCCCGGGCAATACGCCACGGCGCGGGCTGAGATAGGGCGGATTCCCAATGCGCTGGTGATTCCGCAGGAGGCGGTGTCGGAACTGCAGGGCGGTAACCAGGTAGGGGTAGTGGGCGCGGACGGAAAGGCAGAAATCCGCGCGGTGAAACTCGGACCGCTATACGGTCATTCGATTGTGGTGACGGAAGGTCTGAAGGCAGGTGAAAAGGTAATAGTCGAGGGTTTTCAAAAGATTCGCCAAGGCATTGAAGTTTCAGCCAAGCCCTACACCAAGACGCCGAAATCCGAAGGATCCAAGGGCGCTTCGGAGAAGAAACCGACTTCTGGCGAATCATAGTTCTGTGGAGATCATCTGATGTCCAAATTCTTCATCAACCGCCCGATTGTTGCCATGGTGATCGCCATTCTCATGGTGATTGTCGGCATCGTTTCGTTCCTCAGTCTGCCCGTCGCGCAATACCCAAATATCGTCCCACCTGAAATCGCGGTGAACGCGACGTATGTGGGCGGGGATGCGCTAACAGTGGAAAAGTCGGTCGCCACGCCGATCGAACAGCAGATGAGCGGCGTGGATCACATGAACTACATGTATTCCCTGAACGCCAGCAACGGTTCGATGAAGTTGACCGTCAACTTCGACGTGACAACAGATCCGAACATCGACCAGGTGCTGACCCAGATGCGGGAATCGCAGGCCGAGTCGCAACTGCCTTCGAGTGTCCGGGACTACGGTATCACGGTCGCAAAATCGACTGCGGCGCCCCTGATGGTGATATCTCTCTTTTCGCCCACCGGGCAGTTCGATTCCACGTTCCTTGCCAACTACGCCTATATCAATTTGAATGACCCGATTCTCCGGGTGCCTGGCATCGGGAGCATTTCCATTTTCGGGTCGGGCCAGTATGCCATGAGAATCTGGGTAGACCCGAATAAGCTGGCTGCGCTTAACATGACGACCCCGGAAATCGAAAAGGCGGTTAGTGTCCAGAACACAGTGAATCCCGCCGGCCAGATAGGAGGCGAGCCGATCCCGCCCGGACAGCCATACACCAATACGGTTCTCGCGCAGGGACGCCTGGAAACGGAGGAGCAGTTTGGCAATATCGTGCTCCGAGCGGAACCGAACGGTGCGTACGTACGGGTTAAGGATGTAGGGCGCGTCGAACTTGGCTCTCAGACCTACACTCAGACCAGCAGTTTCGATGGCAAACCCGCTGCGGTTGTCGCCATCTACCAGCTGCCCGGCTCCAACGCGGTAAACGCTGCAAAAGGGGTCCGGGCATTGATGAAGCAGCTCAGCCAAAAATTCCCTTCGGGGCTCGATTACTCCGTTTCTCTGGACACAACCCTGGCGGTCACTGCCGGAATGGAGGAAATTTATAAAACCTTGGTGGAAGCGATGATTCTGGTGATCATTGTTGTGTTCATTTTCCTCCAAGGCTGGCGAGCCACTTTGATTCCCTTGGTTGCCGTACCGGTTTCGCTGGTCGGCACATTCGCCGTCTTCCCACTACTTGGATTCTCGGTCAACACGCTCTCGCTCCTGGGTCTTGTGCTGGCCATAGGCCTGGTGGTCGACGACGCTATTGTCGTAGTCGAGGCAGTCGAACTCCATATTGAGCATGGGCTCTCGCCGAAAGAGGCGACACTCAAGGCGATGGAAGAGGTCTCCGGACCGGTTGTCGCAATTGCGCTTATTCTCGCCGCGGTCTTCATCCCGACAGCGTTTGTTCCCGGAATCACGGGGCGGCTTTACCAGCAGTTTGCTGTCACCATTGCGGTTTCGGTTATTATCTCGGCATTTAACGCGCTGACGTTAAGTCCGGCACTCTCGGCGCTCCTGTTGCGGCCCAAGAAAGAATCCCGGGGGCCGCTGGCCTTCTTCTTCAAGGGATTTAACAACATATTCGGATCCGCCACCAACGGCTATGTACATGTATGCCGGATGCTGATGCGGCGAGGTCTTCTTTGCGTTCTGTTTCTGGTTCTGGTCGTTGTCGCCACCGGTTGGCTTGGCGGAAAGATCCCGCAGGGTTTCGTTCCGACCGAAGATCAAGGTTATCTGTACGCTAATCTGCAGTTGCCGGACTCTGCGTCGCTGCAACGAACGACCGCCGCTTGCCAACAGGTTGAACAGATTCTGCTGAAGACGCCCGGGATTCAGGATGTTACGACGATTGCCGGCTTCAGTCTGCTGAGCGGTGTCAGTAATACCTACAGCGGCTTTTTCTTTGTGACTCTCAAGCCATGGGATGATCGGCATGCCGTCGAGGAGCAGCTCAGGGCGATTCTCACGCACGGAAATCAGGAGCTCGCGAAGATCCCGGAGGGAGTCGGGTTCATTTTCCCGCCGCCGGCGATCCCGGGCATTGGCACGTCCGGGGGTGTGACATTTCTTTTGGAAGATCTTGCCGGGCTGGACGTAAACTTTCTTGCTCAAAATACCCGAAAATTCATTGATGAAGCCAGCAAACGGCCAGAAATCGGCAGGATCTCGACCACTTTATTGGCCGGTGTGCCTCAGTATTACCTTAATGTCGATCAAGACAAGGTCCTGAAGCAGGGAGTATCACTGTCTGACGTCTACAAAGCGGTGCAGGTCTTTATGGGTGGCTCGTTTGTCAATTACTTCAATCGGTTTGGCCGGTCATGGCAGGTCTATGTCCAGGCGGATGGGCCATTTCGTATTACACCCCAGGATGTGGGCCGGTTTTACGTGCGCAACAATAACGGAGATCCGGTTCCGCTCTCTTCGGTGGTACGGATGGAGCGAGTTTTTGGACCGGAATTTACGATGCGTTATAACCTTCACCGATGCGCTCAGTTAAACGTGAACGGGAAAGGGGGCGCCAGTTCCTTCCAGATAATGGCCGCACTGCAAGACGTGTTCGCGAAGACAATGCCAAGGGAGATGGGCTTTGACTATAAGGACATGTCGTTTCAGGAGCAACAAGCCCAGAAAGGCGTGCCGCCCACGGTGATCTTTGGGTTGTCGCTGCTCTTTGTCTTTCTGATCCTTGCGGCTCAGTATGAGAGTTGGTCGTTACCGTTCAGCGTACTTCTCTGCACGCCAATAGCGGTCGTCGGAGCCTTTGCTGCCCTGATTATGAGGCTGTTTAAGGACGACGTCTATGGCCAGAGTTCAGTCGTATTTGAGAACAACGTCTTTGCTCAGATCGGCTTGGTGATGCTCATCGGTCTGGCGGCCAAGAACGCGATCTTGATTGTCGAGTTTGCCAAAGCCGAGTATGAAAAAGGGAATCCGATCGTGGACGCGGCGTTGGCCGGTGCCCGGCTGAGGCTTCGCCCGATCCTGATGACTGCGTTTGCGTTCATCCTCGGGTGCGTTCCTCTGTGGGAGGCTGCCGGATCGGGAGCTGCTTCGCGGCAGATCCTCGGAACGACGGTCATTGGCGGAATGCTGGCGGCCACGTTGATCGCGATTTTTATTATCCCGGTCATGTTTTATCTGGTCGAGAAGTTGTCTCATGGCAAGAGTGACAAAGGTGAGGCGGCTCCCGTTGAGGTCTCTCAACCGGTCGGCGTCACTAACAAAAAATGAGCTGACCCCTCGCGAGGCTGCGCCGAGGAAGCCGTACTTTCGATTGGCAACGGGGCTACGGCGCTTTTTCGGCAAGCCAATCGCACGCCGAGCCGGTTACTTTCTTACGACGTGAAACAAGAAGAGCATCATCGAACGATCACCTTCGAGGAGGAATTTCGGCAGAATGCGCAGATGCTGTTTCTCATTCGGTTAACCAGGCTACAGCTTGTTCCCGACTGTTGAATGCGCGGGTCAGGAACCGTTCGCCCTCGGACGATTCGTTTGCCATCGGCGGGATTTGAGAATCCTTTGAAAAAACAAAGGCGAACCGCTGGACCCCTGCTGCATTGTACCGCGGCGAGATGTTCTTCAGGCGCCACTGTCCCACCTCGGCACCAACCCTGTGACGAAAACTGCTCACATCGACCAGAATTCCGAGAGCCTTCTTCTCTTCAACCAGGTTGGCAAATAATTTCAGTTCCGCCCTGAAATCCTCGTCGTTCATAGTCAAGGTTGAGTCCTTCCAGTCAATGCCGATAATTCGTGTCTCCTCGTCCCAGAGAATCTGGAGAAAATTGTCCTCGTGCAACTGCGCAGGCTGCATAGCTATCCTTTCGTGTTTTGAGGTTTTGCCGTTTTTTGCGTAGTCGACCGCGAAAACTCTAAACCCATTAGTACAACACTTACGTGATTTCTAATATACTGAATCTCGCAAATCGACCATTTATTCTTATGTAAGTTACTATGCAATAACGTGTTGTAAAACATAAAGAAAGTACAATCATTGATTATTAGAAAGCGATTGATTTACACTTTTGTACATAGTAGTGTGTACTTATTAGTACAATCTCGATGGACGTGAATGGCAGATCCACCAGAGGAGCCGAAACAAGACTCCGGATTATCCGGGCTGCAGCTGACCTGTTCCATAAACAGGGTGTTGGTGCGACCAGCCCGGACCAGATCATCGAGGCGTCAGAAACGGGAAAGGGCCAGTTTTATCACTATTTCAAGAGCAAGGGAGGGCTCGTACACGAAGTGCTTCAGACTTATCTGGATGACATCACCAGAGGTGATGCTCCGCTTAACTATGAAATCAAGTCATGGGAAGATTTGGAGCGCTGGTTTTTTGCTAATATCGAATTGCAAAAGAGGTTCCGCATGACCCGCGGCTGCCCGTTTGGAACAATCGGCAACGAAGTTACCGAAAGTGATGAATTGATCCGTCAGGACCTTAGCCTCATCTTCGAAGTCATTAAAAACAAGCTGGCTGCTTTCTTCATCAAAGAGAAAGCCCAGGCCCGACTATCGCAGGATGCCAACGAGCATCAGATGGCGGATTTTTGCATCAGCACTATACAGGGCGCGATGCTTCTAGGAAAAATAAAGAGAAACAGCCAACCTGTGCAGTCGACTGTGCAGGAGGCTTTGGCACACCTTAGGAGCTATGCCGTGCCCCACACTTGAGCAGGACTTCTTCGCGGACGAAAAGAAGGAGCATCACGCAAAGGTACGCGGAGGTACGCAAAGGTGTGGAATTTTAGGTTTGGTCGCTATACGGTGGATCCTGATCTTCAAGTATTGGTCGCCAAAGCTCATCGATAGTCTAGTGTATCCCTTCGCGTGCCTCAGCGTACCTTTGCGCGAGGCCTGAGCACTGAAACGATTCAGCCATGAGGACGCCCTATCCTTCGCTGTACCAGATCAACACCAGGGTCTGGCTGACGGAACTGAGCCAGAAGCTAGGCCGATCGGCGACTCTGGATGACATCCCAGACGCGGAACTGGACCACTTGGCGCGGATGGGTTTTGACTGGGTCTGGTTCCTTAGCGTCTGGCAGATAGGCCCGGCAGGGCAGCGAGTTTCACGCAGTAACCCCGAATGGCAAAAGGAATTCAAGGAGACGCTTCCGGATCTTCGCGAAGAGGACATAGCCGGCTCGGGGTTTGCGATCACCGGTTGAACTTCTGGGAGGGGGCGCCGCGCTGGCACGGCTGCGCGAACGCCTGCGCGGGCGTAACTTGCGCCTGATGCTCGACTTCGTTCCCAATCACACGGGGTTGGATCACCCCGGGGTGGAAGATCACCCCGATTATTACATCCACGGAACCGAACTGGATCTGGCCCGCGCGCCCCGGAACTACACCTGGATCAGACGAAAGCAGGGTGATCTATTGCTTGCCTACGGACGTGACCCGTACTTTCCCGGCTGGCCGGACGCCCTTCAGCTCAACTATGGTAACCCGGCCACCCAGGAAGCGATGATCGGCGAGCTGATCAAGATTGCGAACCAATGCGACGGCCTACGATGCGACATGGCTATGCTGGTTTTGCCGGAGGTCTTTGAACGAACCTGGGGAATCCATTCTCAGCCATTCTGGCCGAAGGCGACCCGGCAAGTGCGCGAGCGCGTTCCGCACTTCTGCTTCATGGCTGAGGTCTATTGGGATCTCGAATGGACCCTGCAGCAACAGGGATTCAACTACACTTACGACAAACGACTCTACGATCGCCTTCGCGACGGGCACGCCCGACCGGTCCGCGAACATTTCCTGGCCGACTCAGCCTATCAGAACAAATTGGCACGCTTCTTGGAAAATCATGACGAGCCGCGGGCGGCTGCTACCTTTGCTACGGGAATTCATCAGGCTGCAGCAATTCTTACCTTTCTGTCTCCAGGATTGCGGTTCTTTCAAGAGGGCCAATTCCAGGGGCGCCGCAAGCGCATTTCTCCCCATCTCTCTCGCCGCCCCTACGAGCCTGTCGACCAGCAGTTGGAGCAATTCTACGACCGCCTGCTTGCCCTCTTGCGTCAACCGATCGTCCGGGACGGACACTGGCAATTACTTGAGTGCCGGCCCGCCTGGGAAGGGAACTGGACCTGGGATTGTGTTGTGGCATTTGCCTGGCAAGGCACAAAGGGAGAGCGCCTGTTAGTGGCGGTGAATTATGCACCAAACCAGAGCCAATGTTATGTTCGGCTGCCATTACCTGACCTTGACAGCGGTCAATGGCGGCTGCAGGACCTGATGGGTGACGCCGCTTACGACCGGGAGGGCAACGATTTGGGATCTCGCGGATTATTCCTGGATGTAGCTCCCTGGCAGGCCTGCGTCTTCTCCGTGACGAAACGCGATCCGGTCGCGATCTGATCGCCCGAATCGGTTCCACCGATCTTTTCGGGAATCTGCACCTCCTGGCCGGCCCAAGAGGTGCACTGGCAATTTAACTTCTACTCTACGTTGTTGTCAGAAAATATATGTGTCGACCTATATTATTATGTATGGTGACCTCGGCTGTCATTTGAAGCGTTAGCTTATGAAGCCGACCGAAGAACGCCGGGGCGAATGCTTTGGCGGCTAAACTAAACCCGACAGGACAGCGGCGAGGTTTTGAGCGGCGAAGCCGCGGCCGAACAGCTGGAGTATAAAATGGTGCGGGATGCGCCCTCCTACCGCCCGTCCGGCTCGGATCGTCCGGCCAAGGCCGGACTGGCGGTCCATTTTGAACACATTAGACAATGAAGGGTTGCGTTGAATCCTCAGAGGGTTTAGAGAAAACGGAGTTCCTGTCCACCGAATCCGCGAGCGTCTTTGGAAGTAACGCAAGCCCCCCATTTTCCAAAACCCACTGCAAAAACCTGCAACTCAACATTCGATCCCAACTGAACGGAGAACGAGCGTATGGTCACACATGAGACCGACTTAGGAAGCATCAGCGCATTTGGCGCTGCGAGGGCTACCGTTGAAGGTACGCCATTGAGTCCCGAAGAACTACGCAACATGCACGCTTACTGGCGCGCATGTTGCTATTTAATCCTTGGAATGCTCTATCTGCGAGACAACCCGTTGCTGCGGGAACCCCTCAAGGTTGAGCATATCAAGCATCGTCTGTTGGGACATTGGGGTTCAAGCCCCACGCAATCCTTTATCTGGACACATCTCAACCGCGTGATCAAAAAATCTGATCTTAACATGATCTATTTGTCAGGTCCCGGTCATGGGGCACCCGGTGTACTGGCACCGGTCTATTTGGAGGGAACCTATTCTGAGATTTATGCTGACAAGAGCGAGGACTCGGAGGGAATGCAAAAGTTTTTCAAACAGTTTTCGTTTCCTGGTGGTATCGGAAGCCATTGTACGCCTGAAACTCCCGGGTCCATTCATGAGGGAGGCGAACTGGGCTACAGCCTCTCGCATGCCTACGGAACGGTGCTTGACAATCCGGACTTGATTACTGCTTGCGTGGTTGGGGATGGGGAATCCGAAACAGGGCCTCTGGCAACATCATGGCACTCCAACAAATTTGTTAACCCGATTACAGACGGAGCTGTCCTGCCCATCCTGCATCTCAACGGGTACAAGATAAACAATCCTACTATCTTGTCTCGGATCAGCCATGAAAATCTTGAACATCTCTTTGTCGGCTATGGATACAGGCCCTATTTTGTTGAAGGGTCTGAATATGAGAGCATGCACCAGGCATTTGCAGCGACGCTTGACAGGTGCATTGAAGATATCAAGTCGATTCAGCAGGAAGCCCGAAGCACCAAGGTTGCTCGTTCGGCTGCCTGGCCGATGATTATCCTGCGAACGCCTAAAGGATGGACTGCTCCAGCAGAGGTTGACGGACATAAACTACAAGGCTTCTGGCGGGCGCACCAGGTTCCCATCGCGGATGTGGTTAAAAATCCGGCTCACTTAAAGCTGCTGGAAGAGTGGATGGGTAGTTACAAACCAGGGGAGCTTTTCGATAAAGCCGGCAGATTGGTTCATGAGCTAAGAGAGCTTGCACCCAAGGGTGCTAGCCGGATGGGCGCGAACCCTCACGCCAACGGGGGAGTTCTGAGCAAGGATCTGCGGATGCCAGATTTCCGCCGTTATGGTGTGGAGGTTCCCAAGCCTGGCCAGATCGAAGTGGAAAACACCCCACCCCTGGGAGTTTTCCTCAGGGATGTCATGAGGGAGAACATGCACAACTTCAGAGTTTTCAGTCCCGACGAGAATACCTCCAATAAGCTCAACGCCATTTACGAAGTTAGTAAGAAAACATGGTTGGAATACTACCTTCCCGAAGATCTTGACGGTGGCGAACTGGCGCCGGACGGTCGAGTGATGGAGATGCTCAGTGAGCACACGCTGGAAGGCTGGCTCGAAGGCTACCTTTTGACTGGCCGGCACGCCTTCTTCTCTACTTACGAGTCCTTTGTCCACGTCATCGACTCGATGGTTAATCAGCACGCGAAGTGGCTTGACAAATGCAACGAACTGCCTTGGCGCTCGCCCATTCCGTCACTTAACCTGCTGATCACTTCCACCGTTTGGCGACAAGACCATAACGGGTTTACTCACCAGGATCCCGGTTTTCTGGAGATCGTGGCCAACAAGAGTCCCGAAGTCACGCGCGTCTACCTGCCGCCCGATGTTAACTCGCTATTGTCGGTGGCCGATCATTGTCTGAGGAGCAAGAACTATGTAAACGTTATTGTGTGCGATAAACAGCGCCACTATCAGTATCTGGACATGGAGTCTGCGATTGCCCACTGCACGAAGGGGGTCGGGCTTTGGGATTGGGCAAGTAACGACCAGGGTGCAGAACCCGATGTGGTGATTGCCACAGCGGGAGATGTCCCGACTCTCGAAGGTCTGGCTGCAACTGCGATGCTGCGCGACGAATTCCCTGATTTGAAGCTCCGTTTCATCAATGTGGTGGATCTGTTTAGGCTGCACCCCGATACGGAGCACCCGCACGGTTTGTCCGATCGCGACTTCGACAGTCTGTTCACGCTCGATAAGCCAATCATCTTTAATTTCCACGGCTATCCCTGGATGATCCATCGTTTGACCTACCGCCGGCATAACCACAACAATTTGCACGTGCGTGGCTATAAAGAGCAGGGTAACATCAACACGCCGTTGGAACTGGCGATCCGCAACCAAATCGATCGCTTCAGCATTGCCAGCGATGTCATCGACCGCGTCCCCAGGCTAAAAGTTGCCGGTGCTCACGCCAAGGACAAATTCAAGAACATGCAGATCGCCTGCTACAACTACGCCCACGAAAACGGTATCGACAAACCCGAAATCGTAAACTTTAAATGGCCGTTTTGATAGGATTTAACCACAGATTACGCAGGTTACCCAGATACAATAGGTTAAGATTATCGACACCCCGAATTTTGCCACGAAAAGATTCATTCGGTCATCCCCAACAACCTCCTCAAAATCTGTGAAAGCGGTGGAATCTGCGGTTCCAATCTCTGGCGCTGAAGTTTCTTTCGGATGAAGAGTTTCAAAAGGTGGTTCGTCCCGAGACAATGACAAAACCTGACGAAGCGTAGCAACGCCGGTCGAAGAAAATCGCCGGTGCCTACCGTCCGGAGTTACTAATACAATACGCACTATGAAAAACATCGGAATAAATGGCTTTGGCCGCATTGGTCGTCTCGTGTTTCGAGCGATTGTTGAGCAGGGGCTTCTGGGGAAAGATGTTGCAGTCGTTGCATTGAACGATCTGGTTCCTGCGGATAATCTTGCCTACCTTGTGAAATACGATTCGGCTCAGGGTCGCTTTCAAGCTGAAGTAAGTAGCGCAAAGTCCCGCCCGGATCTGCAAGAT
>Ga0306920_100010586_pt1 | contig 12379 bp, 14 predicted proteins | sample flu12Cox44000170_FD_204666 | JGI IMG/M metagenome (GOLD analysis project Ga0306920, IMG submission 204666) | Lab enrichment of tropical soil microbial communities from Luquillo Experimental Forest, Puerto Rico - flux4day.12C.oxic.44.000.170 (v2)... | ecosystem: Environmental > Terrestrial >...
GAAAGCTTTTAGCCTGGGACATAGATAGCGCGCGCCGCGTGACGATTGAACGACACCTCGGATTGCCGTTTACCCGTTTGAGTCCGTGAGCATGCCGGCGTAGATCCATGAAAACGAAGCCGCGACGTACCTGCCCAAGCTGCGGCAACCGGTTCTCCGGAGCGATGGAATTCTGCCCGGTTTGCGCGGTTCGCAAGGCTATCGATTTGGGGGCTGAATCGAATGAGTCTACGTCCATGGAAACGGCCGAGCCGCCACCGGAAGACGCACCGCAGCGATTCGGACACTATGAACTGGTGAGGGGCGAAGACGGAAAACCAGCCGAGTTAGGTCGAGGCGGCATGGGGTGACTTACAAGGCATTCGACGTCGATCTGCAATTCACCGTAACACTGAAAGTCATCACCGAGAAATACCTCGGTGATGAATCGGCGCGACGTCGTTTTTTGCGCGAAGCTCGCGCGGCGGCAAGTGTCCGTCACCCGAACGTGGCTTCAGTCTTCCACCTGGGTAGAACCGGTGAAAATTACTTTTACGCGATGGAGTTTATCGAAGGGGAAACGCTGGCAAGCCTCGTTAATCGCTTTGGCCGGCTCGAGGTCAAGCTAGCGCTGGAAATTGCAAAGCAGGTCGCCGCCGGGTTGGCGGCAGTGCATAAGCAGAAGCTCGTTCACCGGGACATCAAGCCCAACAACGTCATGGTAAGCCTCGAGGAGGGAGGGGCCGTGACTGCGAAGATCATCGATCTAGGCCTTGCCAAGTCGGTCAATGAGCCAAGTTCTCAAACCCCGATTTCGATACCCGGCGGGTTTGCCGGAACACCTGAGTTTGCCAGTCCCGAGCAATTTGCGGGTGTCGGCGTGGACATCCGTTCGGATCTTTACTCCCTGGGAGCGATGCTCTGGCAGACCCTGACCGGTGATTCGCTCTTCATGGGTTCCCCTGCCGAGGTGATGTATCAGCATCAGCACGCACCGTTACCACTGGACAAACTCAACGGCGTCCCGCATCCGTTTGCGGCACTACTTGAGAGGCTCCTCGCAAAAGACCCAGCCCGGCGTTTTCAGAATCCGGTCGAATTACTAAATGCTTTGGCAGCGATCACGGGCGCGCTAGAAGCAGGGCTCACAATCACCAGAAGCAGCTTGCAAAAGATACCCGCTGCTGATTCGCGCGCCGTAAGTCGCAAGCCAAAGGTGAGATTGGGACCAAAGAAGGTGTCACTGGCCAGATTACCGATTACCGGAAGCGGTGTTTTTGGTCGAGACGAGGACATTGCTTTTCTGAATGCTGCCTGGGCGAACCAACATGTCAATTTGGTTACCATCGTTGCCTGGGCTGGGGTCGGAAAGTCCACCCTCGTCAACCATTGGCTCCGACGAATGGCGGCTGAAGACTATCGTTTTGCGAAGTTCGTTTTTGGCTGGTCTTTTTACAGGCAGGGCACCAACGGACAGTCTTCGTCCGCAGACGAATTTCTTGAGGCCGCTCTGATTTGGTTTGGTGACCCGGACCCTCGGATCGGAACGGCGTGGGAGAAAGGCGAAAGGTTGGCGAAGCTCATCGCACATTCTCGAACGCTATTGATTCTGGATGGTTTGGAGCCGCTTCAAAATCCGCCGGGTGCACAAGAAGGACGGGTACGCGAGCCTTGCCTCCAAGCGCTTCTGCGCGAACTGGCGGCATTCAACAGGGGGCTTTGTGTTATTACCACGCGCCTGCCGGTCGCCGATATTGCAGAACACGAGAGCACCTCAGCTCCGCGCCGTGACCTGGATCAGCTATCCGGCGATGCTGGCGCGAAGCTACTTCGAGCGCTGGGCGTCAAGGGGGAGGAGGCGGAGTTGCGAAGCGCCAGCGACGAATTCAGTGGCCACTGTCTAGCTCTGACGTTGTTCGGCAGCTATCTGGCGGATGTTCATCATGGAGATATTCGTCATCGCCACGAACTGTCAGCGCTTCTTGCTCAGGACGTACGACAGGGAGCGTATGCCAGAAAGGTAATGGAATCATACGAAACCTGGTTTGGGGAAGGTCCCGAGTTATCCGTTCTCCGCATCTTAGGTCTGTTTGATCGACCCACGGACGAAAAGACGCTTGGAATCCTGCTGGAACCACCTGCGATTCGCGGCGTTACAGAGTCATTGACGGATTTGAGTCCGACCAAATGGCGGACAATTCTTGCCAAGTTAAGAAGAGCAAGACTCCTAGCCGGCGAAGATTTGCATCATCGCGGACATCTGGAAACCCATCCTCTGGTCCGTGAATATTTTGGCGAGCACCTGCGGTGCCAACGAACGGACGCTTGGAGGGAATGTAACAGACGGCTCTATTATCATTATCGGACGCTTGCGCCCCGGTTACCGGATAGTTTCAGGGAAATGGAGCCGCTCTTCCTAGCCACTATCTGCGGCTGCAATGCAGGTTTATTCCGGGAGGCGCTGCATGAGGTTTACATTCCGCGGATTCAGCGAGGCAACGCCTCCTTTGCTGCTAACATACTTGGAGCTAGAGGCGCGTTGCTGTCGGTTTTAGCTCACTTCTTCGAAGACGAACACTGGGGCTCACCCCTGAAGCAGGGTATTGAGAAGCAGCGTCTTACGGCCGAAGATCAGCTTTTCATATTCACACAAGCGGGGCTATACCTGACCGCCACGCGAGGACTGGCTGCACCCGAAGCGCGAATTTGTAGTGAGCGTGCCGAGCCCTTGTGTCATTCGCTCAATCGTCCCGTGCTCCTATATTCCGCGTTGATGGGCCAGTGGCGTTATTCCCTCATGACCGATAAGCTGAGTGCAGCGATGCAAATTGCCAAGCGAGTTCACTCACTGGTAAGGGAGCAGGATGATTGCACGCTAATGATAGGAGCCTGCAGCGCTTTGGCGAGCACGCTCTACTTTTGCGGCGATTTCGAATCCGCGCGACAATACGCGATGCATGCTTCGCAAATCCAGCGCCCAGCAGGAGTAGAGTCTGAGGTCGAAGACTTCATTGCTCCCGCCGTCGTCTGTCTGTGCTATGGGGCGATGTCGGAGTGGCATCTTGGAGAAATAGCCTCTTGCCACGCGACCATAGCGAGAGCTATCTCACTAGCAAAAGGGCTAAATGATATGCAGGGATTAGTCCTGGCTTTGTATTGGGCTGGGTGTCTCGCGTATTTCGAAGAAAATCCTGCGGACGTGGAACGCTTGGCGTCGGATCTAATTGAATTGTCAACCCGTCAAAATGTTGGCACCTGGCTCCCTCATGGACGGGTGCTCCGCGGCTGGGCGCGTAGCGCCTGCGGCAGCACGGCGGAAGGCCTCTCGTGGATCGAGGCTGGAATAGCAAATTATCGGGCCGACAGCGCGATCCTTGCGATGCCGTTTTTCCTGGCATTGAAGGCTCAAGCTTTGCATCTGGCGATTCGTACGTCCGAAGCTCTTGAGGCGATAAGGGAGGCGGAAGCAGTGGTCGAAAGATCTGAAGCGCGCGTATGGTGTGCCGAACTGCACCGGCTCCGCGCTATACTTCTCGCGGCCATGGGCGCTGACGAGACCCAAATTAATGCTTCGTTCTGCGCAGCGATCAGAACCGCAAAGGAGCAGAAGTCGACTTCACTGGCGAGACGCGCTGGAGCAGCCTACGCAGAATACTGCTCTCAAAAAAAACAGGCTCTTAAATGGACGCGTAGCGTCTGTTTAAGAGCTCTCTAGCCCGCAATCAGCGCGCCGCTTTTTTAAAACGCGTGATTTTTGCGGGCTAGATTGGCCGGTGAAATGCTGGGCAACATAGATTCGAGGTGAGCGTATGAACGAGTCTGACAGGCACGAAGGAAATAGTACCCATAACCAAATCGCCGGCTGTCTAGCATATAATCGCCAAAATTGTTCCGAGAGCGAGTCTCAGCGGTTGCAGTCACCTCACCCTCTGGACATCTTGAGTTCGAAAATCGGCCGGACTCTTGAGTGCGGAGGGGACTTGATAGTCACATTGCCTTGGCGTGTGCAACTCTCTGCTCACGGATAGGTAAATCCGTTCATGTGGCGGTGTAGAACCCGTGTGAAGGCTCCAGGCCCTTTCAAGCAGTTCTTTTTCAGCTTTCGTCATCCGCTCTTTCTGTAGCAAATGCTCGTTCCAGGACGGCACAATCATCTCCAAACGAAAAGTATTAGGGCGAGTAAGATCTTCATGAAGTCGCCAACTGAACGCCCCATTCCGCAGATGGATCAGGCGCACTTCCCTCATCAGGTCCATAAATTCCTGCCCGTGCGCGCAGTCAATCTCATACTCGACGGTGATTGAAATGGGTCCATCACGCGGTTGTGGCGTGTAAATGAGTTTGTGCGAAAAGCTCGTGACCGGGGCAGGATCGAAATTGAGATTTCCGGTGAAGTTGATCGAAAGCGGACCCGCCAGAGCCAAACTAACAAGGAACAGAACCGCGGCTCCGAGCAACGTGTAAGTCGTGCCGGTTGCTGCGACCGCAGAACCCCAGATCACCCCGCCAAGAGCCAGAGCGCCCTGTGAAACCATAATGACTGTCGCGTTCATGCGACCCCTCGCCCACCCGGGCATGGCGCGCTGAGCCGCTACCCAGAGTTCGGAAGCAGAAAGCGTCCATCCCACGCCGCAGAGCGCTGCGACGACGAAAAAAAGTTCTTTCTGCCGGACAACAGCCATTAACACGTAAACCAGTACAACCAGCAAATTCGCCAATATGACAAGAGTATCCGACGAGTATCGGGCCCTGAGCCGTGGAATGATGAACGCAGCGCCTGCAACCGAGCCTGCCCCCAGGCTGGTGAATAAAAGGCCAAGTTGAGACGGGCTGAGATGCAACGTTTTCAAGCCCACGACAGGCATCAAAGCTGGAATCACTGAGATGAACAGCGCAAACAATGCGTTCCGTGCCAAGACAATCTGCAGCCCAGGCGCGTAGCGAACATAGCGGATCGCCGTCATAAACGACGCAAAAAAGCTCTCTAAACCGGTCCTTGGTTGCCCCGTTGTTCGTTTCCATTGCAGGACAGCCAGGATCACAATGAGGAAGCAGGCCGCATTCGCCGCAAACACGGAGTTCGGTCCAATCAACGGGATCAGCAAGCCGCCCAAAGCCGGCCCAATGATTCCGGAGATGTTAAGCTGCAAACCACCCAAGGTTGCCGCCGAAGGAAGCTCTGCATTTGAAACGACCTCAGACACGGTCGACGTCCAGGCCGGCGCATTCAGAGCAAAACCGACTCCGACGAGAAACACGAAAACCAGGATCACGCAGGGATTGAGAAGATGCAGCCAGCCAAGAATCGCCATGCCGGCCGCCGCAGCTGCCAACCAGAGATTCACCAGACAGAGCAACTTTTTGCGGTCGACCATGTCCGCAAGGGCGCCTGCCGGGAGTGTGAAAAAGAAGAAAGGCAGCGAGGCGACTGTCGACAGGAGCGAAATCAAAAATGGCGATGGGGTAAGCATATGCATCATCCACATCGCAGCCGTATCGTGGGCCGCTACACAGGTTCCGGAGATGACAGCAGCAATCCACAGTCTCCGGAAAGCGGGAGTCGCTAAGGCGGCCCAGGTTGAAGAAAGCCGGCGATCGCTGCCGGCGCGCGTCGAGAACCAATGGAATCTGCCGATCGATGAATTACTACTCAGATGGCTGTTCTGAAGCTTCATGCCATTTTCCAGGGCGCGGAATCCAGGGCCGCAAACTCCGCTAAACTCCTCGGAAAAGCATTTACATATTTAAGCATTTAAGCAAATTGTTCAATCGCCGATACTCGGAACGTGAAGTTGTTTGAGGGTCGCTTCGGTCAAATTCTGGCAGTTCGTTGATCGTTTCCGAGTCCCGTTTGCCGTCAGACCGCCTGCCGTTGTCACAATCAGTAGGTAGCGCGTCCACCGGTAAGGTCGAAAGTGAATCCGGTGGTAAAGCTGCAATTCGGAGAAACAATGAATTCCACCATTGCAACGAGTTCATCCAGCGATCCGCAACGACCCATCGGGATCTTATCAGTCATGTATTTCACCTGCTGCTCCGGCATCGCGTGTACCATGCGGGTCTCGATTACCGCGGGTGCCAGCGCGTTCACGGTGACACCAGTGCCGGCCACTTCTTTGCCCTGAACTTTTGTCAGTCCGATCACGGCAGCTTTCGAGGCGGAATAAGCCATCATTCCAGCATTTCCCTCCTTGCCGGCGATTGATGCAATGTGGAGCAACCGACCGTATCGGCGCGTGATCATTTGTGGCAGGACAGCCTTGGAAGTGTGATAAGAACCAAAAAAATTGATGCGGAAGACCCGCTCCACGTCTGCGGGATCGGTTTCGTGGCTTTTGATATTAGTTTGTCCGACTATTCCAGCGCTATTTACTAAAACGTCGATTGGTGGAAACTGGCTAAACACCTGAACTACATCATCCCAATTTGCTACATCACATATGACAGGGATAAACTTGTTCCCCAGAACGGTTTGCACCTCCTGCAACCGGTCCTTGTCGATATCGATTCCTCGAACGCTTGCGTCGAGGTGCACGAAGCGTGTGCAGATGGATCGGCCCAGTCCTGAGGCGGCGCCGGTTACGACAATATTCTGCGTGTTCCACTCCTGAGCCATTGTTCTGAGGAGAGCTTATTAAAGTGCCTTTGAAAAAAATAATTGTCGATGTTAAACCGGGCCTCGTCCGATTGCTGATGATTTGGCTCTTGGTACCAACGGCACATGTTGTGTAACGGTTCTGAGTTCTAGCCCGCAAAAATCACGCGTTGTGAGAAGCCACACGTATATTGCGGGCTAGAGAGCTCTGGAATTTGGACATTTTCGCCGCGGAACCAATGTTAAGCCAGAGGTTGGCGCGTGGATCGCCGCGCGGCGGCTAAACAGATTAGCCCAAGCCGCCGTCGCTACGCTATGGCGCCCCGCATGTTGTGGTATGTGACGCCAAAAAGCCAGCCGCGACGCAGGCTTTGCGAAGTCGGGTGCTTTAGCCCTGGATGGACGTTAAAAGCGACTCGCCCTGAAAGAGGCGACCGATGCTCGGGCCTGTGGTCTGGCAATTGGTACAGGTCAGAGCGGCGGAATGCCTTGAATTTGCATTGACAATAACAACACCTCATGGGCCAGTCCCTCACTCATCTTCTCGTTCATGCGATCTTTTCCATCAAAGATGGATACGGTGCCTTCTCCGTCAGCGAGTCCAATGTGGAATCGGTCACGGCCTATATCGTCAACCAGGCAGAGCATCATAAGAAATGCAGCTGCCGGACGCCTGGTTGCTCACAACGCGTGATTTTTGCGGGCTAGAGTCGTTGCTCAAGTCAATTAATGACATGGTCGATGGCCTCAGCTGTCTTGGGGCCGATCCCTTCCACTTCCATTAGCTCGGCTGTCGACGCGCTAAGACACGCGCGCACGGTCTTGAATCGTTCCAGCAACCCCTCAGCACGATCTGGACCTACTCCGGGCAGGCCCTGTAACACGCGAAGTTGCCGGCTTTTCTTTCGCTTCGCTTTCGCCTGCCGATAAGGCACATGATTGGGATCGCGCAAGCGGGCCAACTGCGATCCGATATAGAATATCAACCGAGCGGATTCAGCAGGATCTGAGGGCCTGAATACCGGAATATCGAATATAAGCATGAGAGTCACGAGGGCCCCTTGAGTTGCCTCTCGCGAGACGCCAAGTCCGAGCCATTCCGCGCTGCTCCCTTCCAGGATATAGGCTGTCCGCAGCGGTGAATCTGCCATTTGTTTGGCTTGATTAAACAGGCGGCCGTCGATCAATGAGTGAGCGAAATCCGTGGCTGTCTTTCGTTCGATGAGCACCGCTCCGTCGACGTTGTAGTCTCCTACGGCAAGATGCTCGATCCTGACGACGGCCCCGCTTAGCTTTTCCAGTTCCACCGCAACCCCGGAAGGCCGTTCCCGATCATCGACCAGGATCAGAACGTTCTCGATAGATGGGTTCATCAATTAACTCCTGTCTTCAGTTGGCTGTCTTTCTTCTGAGTAGGAACGCGTTCGAAGAACCTCCCTGCATGCACCTTCAGCCCCGTACCTCATATGACCTGCTAACCCAGAGCGTCTCAGAACGCATGATCCTGACTTCTGTATTCTGAATTCTGACTTCTGTATTCTGTATTCTGTATTCTGTACTTTGACTTCTGTCGTCACCACAGACTCCGATCAAGCGCCCGGTACTGAACAGCTTCCGCTAAATGATCAGCTTGAATTGCGGGCGATGCGGCCAGATCGGCGATGGTCCGCGCTACCTTCAGAATTCGATCATAAGCTCTGGCGCTCAAGTTAAGATTGATCACCGCTTGCTTCAGCAGTTCGATACTCGACTGATCCAGCACGCAATACTTTCGTAATTGCCTCGATGTCATTCGAGCGTTGCAAGTCGCTTTGCCTTGGCCGCTAAATCTTTTGAGTTGAAAGAAACGGGCACGGGCTACGCGTTCCCGGATCGCTGCTGAATTTTCCTCGGTCGATATCTCGGTCAGGTCCTTGAGCTCGATAGCCGGCACTTCGATATGAATATCGATCCGGTCCATTAACGGTCCCGATAATCGGTTTCGATATTTTTGTACTTGCGAAGGTGCGCACCGGCATTCGCGGCGCAAATCTCCGAAATGCCCACAGGGGCACGGATTCATTGCGGCCACAAGCATAAACTCGCATGGAAAGGTGACAGAACCGGCCGCGCGCGAAACGGTCACTTTCCCATCCTCGAGCGGCTGGCGCATCACCTCCAGAGTGGATCGATGAAATTCCGGGAGCTCATCCAGGAAAAGGACTCCATTATGAGCAAGACTGACCTCTCCGGGAGCGGGTTGAGCGGTGCCGCCCAGCAGGCCGGCGTCGGAAATCGTGTGATGCGGGCTCCGAAATGGGCGGGTTGAGACGAAACGATGCTCCTCGTTCAAAAGACCGCAGATACTGTGCACTTTTGTCGTTTCGATCGCTTCTCGCAGCGTGAGCGGTGGCAGAATCGATGGAATTCGCTTTGCGATCATCGATTTGCCGGAACCAGGCGGCCCAAGCAACAAAATATTATGCGAACCGGCCGCCGCGACCTCGATCGCTCGCTTGACGTGCTGTTGCCCTTTCACTTCGGCAAAATCGGTTTCTGATTCCGAGGAGGCTGATTGGGACCAACTGTTACATGGCCGGACAGGGTCAAAGGTTATCTCGCCGCGCAAGAATCTGACCACGTCCGAAAGTGAATGCATGCCATACACCTCCAGGCCTTCCACGACGGCTGCCTCTTCTGCATTCTGAACCGGGACAATCAACTTCCGGCGATGGCGACGTTTGGCCTCAAGAGCGATCGAGAGGACCCCTTTTACCGATCTAAGTTGCCCTGAAAGCGCCAGTTCGCCGGTTAAACAGAACGACTCAAGATCGGGCAGCCTGTTGTTTCCTTCCAATTTCAATAAGCCAAGGGCGATCGGAAGATCAAAACTCGGCCCTTCCTTTCTTACGTCCGCTGGCGCGAGATTAATGGTTATTCTCTGGCCGCTCGGCCATCGCAGCGCGCTGTTGCAAATAGCGGAGGTAACGCGATCTTTGCTTTCCTTAACGGCGGTATCCGGAAGTCCGACCACTGCGATCTTGTCTGAGTTACCCCATCCGGCATGCGCTTCGATCTCCACCTCAAAGGCGTCGATGCCAACGACGGCTGCGGAATAAACCTTTGATGGCATAACAGATCCAGAGTCTGTTTTAACTATACAGTATTTGCAAGCGTTCTTTTATTCTCCTTTTTAGGCCGATAAAGATTGCGTTGGTGCGCGTCGGATGGGACAGAGATAACTATTCAACGGTTCGCCGGTATGCCTCCGAACATCCATGCGACCGGGGATATCGAGTCAACGAGACTCCTTGCTGGACCGTGTGTGGGTCTGGTGCACGACATCCGCCCCGCCTCCAGAACGCACATAAAGGGTCATCGTCTGGAAATGCATCGTTCCAACATGCGAGTCGGCAATCACGCAAACCCCATCGGGTCCGACCGGATACATCTGCAGGATCGTGTTCACCATTTTGCCGGGATTTTCTCTGAAATCCTGAGAAAACGCCCCATCCCGTCATTAAATCTACGCCGGGGCTTTCGCTTATGGCCGGACTGAATGTCAAACGGTGGTTGTAGGGGGTCGTTCGCGAAAACGTAAAGGGCACAGAGTGGCGACGGAAAATTGGCAAGTCTTGCTAAAGGATCACCATCCGGGATATATCTCCTGGGAACAATACTTGGAAAACCAACGCATCCTGAAATCGAATCGAACTAAATCCCACGATGTAAGTTCTGGAGCGGCCAAGAAAGGCAGTGCTTTGCGCAGAGCATTGAACATGATCAGAAAAAACGGAGGCTGGAACTGGCCTTGGAGCGGGTCCGCTACGAGGCCGAGCACGCTCAACGCCAATACGAAGCGGTAGACCCGTGCAACCGACTGGTTGCAGCGGAATTGGAAGCGCGATGGAATAGGGCATTGACCGAGGTCGCCGAGGCTGAAACTCGTCTGGATGCTCATCAGCAATCCCAGATAACACTGAGCGAAAAAGACCAAAATCGCTTGCTTGAGTTGGGATCAAATCTGCATGCGGTCTGGAATGACGCCTCAGCGCCGGTTGAGCTGAAGAAGCGGATCATTCGAACGCTGATCAATGAAATCGTGGTCGACGTTAACCACCCTCGTGCAACCATTGAGATACAAATCCACTGGGCAGGAGGTGTTCACACGCCGTTAATAGTCCCGTAAGAACAAATACGGCCGCAACTCACGTGCCGTGGATCGCGACGTCGTTGAATTAGTCCGAGAGCTAGCATTAGTGCAACCGGACTCCTATATAGCTTCCACTCTCAATCGGCTTGGCTATCAAACTGGGACTGGGAAGACGTGGAACGAGACACGAGTTAAGCACCTACGCAACTATAATCAAATTCCCGTATTCGCCAGAGGGACTGACCGGTCATGGCTGACGCTCGAAGAGGCCGCCGCAACACTTAAAACGGGAGTGACTGTTGTGCGCACAATGATCAGAAAGGAGCTTTTGCCGGCGCGCCAAGTTGCAAAACATGCGCCGTGGACGATTAAACGTGAGGATCTCGAACGTCCTGAAATCCGCAATTACGTGCAGGCGACGCGCCCTGGAAGATCCTTTTAATACACAAACGACAAGCACACGAACTTACTCAATTTATGAATGAGGCTGAGACAGGAGGCAGTGTGTTGCGTGCCTCAAACGACTAGAACGGGGCACCTTTAGTTGGCCGAAGCCGAGCCAGGTAGAAAGTCCGACCTTGAAGTTGAGTCCGGAAGCCTTCGCCATGCTCACTGATGGAGTGGACTTGCGCGGGGCCAAATTACGCCCGTGGTATGAACGCGAATAGAGCAGAAAACTCTATTAATTCTCGAGGAAAAGCTGACTATTTTGGTGGAGATCTGGCATTATAACTAACAGTGTCAGAGGAAGTTATACTCAGGGAATTAATCGCTCAAAAGGATACGCAGATCGGCCGGCTGCAGGCCGACAATCAACAGCTAAGACTGGAGAATAAGCTTCTCAGAGAAAAGGTTGATCTGCTCATCAAGAGGATCTTTGGCTCCCAGAGTGAGAAGCTCGACGCGGCCCACATGATAGCCGGATTTTAGCGGCAGAGCCGCTCAGAATAAAACTGCGAACCCGTGAAACAGCCAGATAATTTCTGGCCATCTGCTTAGTTCATTAGCCGGCCGGTTGTCAGGCTATCTGGCTTTCGGCTGTTGGTTTGCATCCCGCAATTGCCGACGCAATACCTTGCCGATGTAAGTATGCGGCAGCTCCGCTTTGAACTCCACTGATTTCGGGACCTTGTAGTTAGTGAGGTGCGCTTGGCAGTACGCGAGCAGTTCCTCTTCGGTGAGGTTCGGATCATTCCTGACCACAAACAGCTTGACCGCCTCCCCAGAACGCACATCGGGTATCCCGATTGCGGCACACTCGAGCACACCCGGATGGCCGGACACCACGGCCTCGACCTCGTTCGGGTAGACGTTGAATCCGGAAACCGCGATCATGTCCTTCTTGCGGTCGACGATCCTGACCCGGCCCACCTCGTCGATGACACCGATATCACCAGTGCGGAAATAGCCGTCAGGTGTCATGGCCGCGGTAGTTTGGTCAGGAAGTTGCCAATAGCCGGCCATGACCTGCGGACCGCGGGCGCAGATTTCCCCGCGCTCGCCGACCGGAAGCTCGTTGTTGTCATCGTCGCGAATAGAGATATCTGTCGACGGTAGGGGCAGCCCAATCGTGCCGCTCCATTCGGTTGCGGTCACGGGATTGCAGGTCAGCACCGGCGAAGTCTCCGATAGACCATAGCCTTCTACGATCGGACAGCCGGTAGCCCTGAACC
>Ga0306920_100010587_pt1 | contig 12379 bp, 15 predicted proteins | sample flu12Cox44000170_FD_204666 | JGI IMG/M metagenome (GOLD analysis project Ga0306920, IMG submission 204666) | Lab enrichment of tropical soil microbial communities from Luquillo Experimental Forest, Puerto Rico - flux4day.12C.oxic.44.000.170 (v2)... | ecosystem: Environmental > Terrestrial >...
TGTGCACGTCCATGCCGATACATTTAGTGCTGGTCATAAAGGGTGTCCTTTCTGGAGGGGTTGAGCCAAGCACTCAAAACCTACTCCAAAGGGGCGCCCTTTTATAATGCGTGGCTCACAGTACTTAATGTTGTAGTTTTGGACCTGGATGGTTTCCTTATGAGGTGGCCTAATTTCTTGGCTCTGGAACTGTGTGAGTCTGGAGGTTGGGGATGCAAATTGACCTTCACGGTGACTTAGCAGGCACAGGACAATCTGTTCAAGCAAATTCATAATCAACTACTGCAACTTGGCGTACTCCGCCTTCGCTTGCTTCAAGATGGGGATGTCGGGGTCGGCGTCTTTCCAAAGTGTGAGGAATTCTTGATAGGCGGCCTTTGCCTTTGTTGGGTTGCCTTGCATGGCGTAGGCGCGGCCTAGTTCGAGGTGGGCGAGAGCACCAATGATGTCGTTCTGGACAATCTCTCGATGGTTGACGATTTTCTGAAACTCGACGGAGGCGTCGTTTCCGTTATTTTCCCTAAGGTAGGCTTGCCCACGCAAATACGCGGGGAACAAACAGGCCACGCTCCCCATCTCGTATGCCGCGGCACGCAAGAGCTCGATGGCCTTCGAGGGGTCCTTGCGGTTGAGCGCTATTTGAGCGCGAACCTCGGGAAGGTAGATAGACTGAAGGAGCGTATCTTCTGGGAATTGCTGAGTCAAATCTTGTGAGATTCCTTCTGCTCGTGTCGAGTCACCTGCTAGAGCAAAAACGAGGGCCGCCTGGGCTTGTGCTCTCCTGCCGCTTTCTGGTCCCATCCCTTTTGCCGCGAAACTCTGGGCTTTGTATCTGTTTCCGATTAGTGCCTCTCTGTACCCAGAGAATACATCTATATAACGGCCTCTCCCAATTGAACCTCGCCGGACCGCTGATTCCTCGGCTCTAAGGGAAAGGTCCCGAGCCTTCTGAAGTTGGCCTGTGAAAGCCAGAGTGGCAGCCTGCCAATCAAGTTGAGCATCTGCCATTTCTTGATTAGCCTCTGCCCATGTCACTTGTTGCGACATTAACGTATTGTCGTTCTGAACGAATGCAAGTTGATAAACCCAATAGTGAATGGCCGGAGAATCGAGGTTCTTAGCTTCAGCCTCTTTGGCAATCGTCCTCGCCTCATCCAAACGATTGAGAAAGAGGTTAAAGGAGACAAGACGGGAATAAACCATCCACGTGGTTCCCGGATTGAGTTTGTAGGCTTGGCGACTTGTTTCCAGCGCTTTGTCGTACTGTCCGAGGTTCATGTAGACAAGGGACAAATTAACGAGAGCAATGTACTCGCGTGGATTCGCCTGAACACGCAGTTCCTCGACTTGAATGTCCTTGAGTAAGTCGCCAGTCACGATTCGATGGAAAGCGGACTCTATGAAGAGTCTTTCCCGCTCGCTCACCCTATCGCGCAGCTCATAAGCTTTTCTTATGCAATCCATCGCTAATGATTCTTGACAAGAATCGCGTATGCCATCCCAAGGCTAGCTTGGGCCGTCGCGAAATTTGGGTCGAGTTCGATGGCGCGTTTGTAATAAAAAACGGATTTGGTCTCGTCTTGCCTTCGTATATGGCTCTCGCGTCCCATGCTGTAAGCCTGCAAGGCTTCGAGCGACGGAGTGCTAGCCTGCTCCAGAGGAATGTCATTCCTGTGTACCGTGCTGAGTGATTCTCCCAAGTCCTCTCGCAGTTTCGCTGCGGCATCGCCCAGCACCTTCAATATCTGTTCCTTTCCGTTAGCGGTCAATTGCTGCTCCGCCAGTGAAATCCCGGTCCGACAGTTCACTGCCTTAAGGCCAACAACGTACTGGCTGCCGAGACTCGCAATCGAACCAGCAATTACAGCTGTACCGCCGCTACGTTGGCAGACTTCGCGGGCAATTTCGGGAGTGAATTTCGCATCTGGAGACTGCTTCATCATCGTCAATACCTGTTGGATTTGCTGTTCCGTTGCAAGGCTTAAGAGTGGCGATTGTTCAAGCTGCACTGCTAGCCCTTGCCGTAATGTACCGTCAAAGACCGGGTCACCAGTCGTATTCGTGAAATCAGCAAGGACGATGGTGTCTTTGTCCGTCAGTTTCACCGTTTTGTGAGAGCGCCAGTAAAGGCCGCCTGCAATCAGAGCGGCGACCAAGGCTGCAACAGGGACCACAATTTTCCATTTAGACCGGTGTGGTTTCTCCGCAATCCCTGATTGGCTCGCTGGTTCAGATTTCTTTTCTTGGCTGGATGCCATCACAGGGGTTACTGGCTGCGCTGTGTCACTCGCTGCCGCCGAATATCCCGAATCTGCATCACGCTTCAGACGTTTGAGGTCAGCGCGGATTTCCGAAGCGTGCTGATAACGCAAATTTCGGTCCTTTTCCAGGGCCTTGTTGATGATTTCCTCTAGTTTCGGGGGAAGGTCAGGATTGAGCCGAACGGGAGGTACGGGCGCTCGTTCAAGAATTGAGTTGAAAATGACTCCCGAGGTTTCTCCCCGGAATGGCAGAGCACCTGTTGCCATCTCATAAAGCACGACACCAAAAGAAAACAAATCAGTCCGTGCATCCAAGTCTTTGGCCCGGACCTGTTCCGGCGACATATAGGCGACGGTGCCCAACGTGCTGCCGGGACTGGTCAAATGCTCAGGGTCTAATTCTTCTGTCGCGAGCGTGGTTGCATTGTCGGACAAGCTCATCGCTAAACTGACTTTGGCGAGACCGAAGTCGAGAATCTTGGCGTGCACACTTTCTGTAACGAAAATGTTTGCCGGTTTGATGTCGCGATGGATGATTCCTTTTGCGTGAGCGGCGTTCAGGCCGTCGGACACACCAATTGCCACGTCTAGGAGCACTTCCAGTTCCATAGGCCGCCCGGCGATGGTGTGTTTCAGGGTCTTGCCTTCGAGAAATTCCATGGGTATGAATCGCCTGCCGTCATGCTCACCAATTTCGTAGATGGTGCAGATGTTGGGGTGATTCAGTGCGGATGCGGCGCGAGCTTCCCGCCGGAACCGTTCGAGCGATTGCGGGTCTTTGGCGAGGTCCCCGGGAAGGAATTTCAACGCAACGAAGCGGCCTAGTTCGGTATCCTCGGCCTTGTACACCACGCCCATCCCACCTCCGCCTAGCTTTTCCAGAACGCGGTAGTGGGAGAGGGTCTGGCCGATGAGCGAGTCGGTATCCGCCATTTGGCGAGCATATTAGGTTGCGAGTTATAGCAAGTCAACGAATCCGCTGGACATTGGCGGAGGAAGAACTAGGTGATTACAACTGGAGGCTACTGAATCAATTGTTGGTCGTGTTGGTCGCCACTTGTTAACTGGGCGCGCTGATTTTCCCGAAGTGCTTCGAGGATTGTCGCAGCAAAACCACCAACAAACTGAGCGACTACGAACCATGGGACATCAACAGGCCGTATTCCGGCAAAGGTATTACTGAGGCACCTCGCAATTGTGACCGCAGGATTGGCAAAGGAGGTAGAAGCGGTGAACCAATAGGCCGCTGTGATGTAAGCCCCAACAGAAAGCGTGACGATAGGATTAAAGTGGGCACCCGAAATCGGACCAAAGGTCAAAATCAAAGCGACCAGGGCGGCACCAGTAGCGATTGTGTTCGCTAGGAGAGCAATTGCAACATTTCCACCAGCCAATCGCTCACCCATGATTCCTGAACCCACGACTGCAGCAACTAGAAAGGCTGTACCAAGAAACTCCGCAGCGATGCGCGTATTCAGTGGTTTCATTGATGGCCAATGTCGTCGATTTGCTTTTGAACGGCCAGTTTGTCAAGACTAGATAGCGGAAGGCACAACAAGAGGCTTATCCTGCGCTCGAGAGTGATAAATGCGTCGCGGAATGCTCGCTGGATTTGCTCAGGCGAGCCTGTAACGTCACCGGGGTCGGGAACACCCCAATGCGCCGTCATTGGTTGCCCGGGCCAAATTGGACAGACTTCTTTGGCCGCGTTATCGCAAACGGTGAAGACAAAATCCAATTTGGGGGCACCCGGTTTCGCGAACTCATCCCAGTTTTTGCTGCGCAGACCTTGCGTAGGGAGCTTCGCAACTTCGAGCTGTCGCAGAGCTTCTGGGTGAACACGCCCCCTTGCATGACTTCCCGCACTATATGCCGCAAACGTTGGAAATCCCTTTTTGTTCATTATGGCTTCGGCCATGATGGAACGAGCGGAATTACCCGTGCAGAGAAACAAGACGTTATAACGCCCTTGCATTGCTAATCTCTCAGGTGCAGCAAGTTGGTCCACAACAGGATTTGTCTTGTTGTGGTTTAACTGCTCTTACGAAAGCGCTGATGAATTTGTCCTGCACCAGGGGCGCTATTGCGTCTGCATCCATACCGCTTGAACGCAGGAACTCGCGAGCGTCGTTCACGTCGTAGACCCTAGTGGCTTCTATGTCCACGGATTCAAACCCCGCAACGGCAAGTTTCTCCCGGTACTCGGTTTCGGATAATGCTCCCGCGACGCAACCTACCCACAATTCCATGCTCTTCCGAATCTCTTGCGGAACTTCGCCGCGGACGACCACGTCTGAAATAGCGAAGCGGCCCCCGGGCTTTAGAACGCGAAAAGCTTCCCGAAGAACTCGGTCCTTGTCGCCAGATAAATTGATGACACAATTTGAAACGATTACATCCACCGTATCCGACGGCAGCGGTATATTTTCGATTTCACCTTTTAGAAACTCAACATTCGTCAAACCTGACTTGAGCTTGTTTTGTTCAGCCAAAGCCAGCATTTCGTCGGTCATATCCAAACCGTACGCCTTCCCCGTTGGTCCCACTCGTTTCGCGGACAACAGAACATCAATGCCGCCTCCAGAGCCAAGGTCTAATACAATCTCACCCCGCTGGAGCTTGGCCAAAGCGGTTGGGTTGCCGCAGCCTAGAGAGGCTCGGAGAGCTTCCTCTGGAATGGCAGATGTCTCGCCGTCTTCGTAAAGATTTGAGGTAATTGGGTCACAGCCGTCCAAGCTAGAAGCTGGACTCGTTCCGCAGCAAGAGCTTTTGCCCGAGGCGGCACGAACAGCCGCTTGTGCATACTTCTCCTTTACGACCTCTCTGACGTTTTCGTTATCCATTGAGCCTCCTACCTGTTTTGTGATTTCCCTGAAAGCTGTGTTACATCGATGGGGCAGCCTTCTCCACCACAACAGTTTTCCATCAAATAGTTCATCAGACGATTCACGTTCTGAAAGTTGGGGGAGTAGGAGATAGACCGTCCGTTTCTGTGCGGTTCGATAAGTTCCGTTGCTGCCAAAATATTCAGATGAAAAGAAAGAGTTGGGCCAGGTAGCTTGAGGCGGCGTGCGATTTCGCCGGCCGGAAGGCCCTTGGGGGCGTTTTGTACGAGCAAACGAAAAATATTAAGACGCGTTTCTTGCGCCAGAGCGGCGAGGGAATCGACAGCGGACAACGTATTCATATTTCCAAAACAATGGAAATATTACCTCAAGGCCTCGGTGGAGTCAACTCCTGACTAGCACCGCCCTGAAAACAGGGTGATTTGACTTTAGGTTTCGACGACAAGTGCTTTGAGTCCGCGGAAACTGAAATTGGGGAGCCAGTCCGGTTCTGCCGAAACTGAGCGCATCTGCGGGAACTCTTGAAGGATTTTCAGGATAGCCACCCGACCCTCGAGTCGCGCGAGCTGATTTCCAATGCAGAAATGAGCGCCAGCACCGAACGCGAGGTGCGGATTGTTCGCACGCTTCAGGTCTAGACGGTCCGGGTCCTTGAACAGGCAAGCATCGCGGTTGGCCGACCCGAGCATGAAAATAATCTCCTGACCGTGACGTGCTTGGACGCCGCAGAGCTCGAAGTCCTGTAGCGCCATGCGACCCGTATACTGAACCGGGCTTTCGTAGCGAAGCAACTCCTCGACGGCGCTCCGGATAAGTTCTGGATGCTCGCGGAGTTCGGAGGCCTGTTCGCGATGACGAAGCAGCGTATATAGACCGTTCCCGATGAGATTGCGGGTGGTTTCGTGCCCACCGAAGAGCAACATGACGCATTGAGCGTACAATTCTTCCTCGGTAAGAACGTCTCCGTCTTCCTCGATTTCCATAAGCAAGCTAATTAGGTCGTTTCCCTTTTGTTTTCGACGCAGGGCAACAGCTTCGCGAAAGTGACACGTTAGGCCGTGGATGGCTTGTTGTGCGGCGACCAGGTCATTCAGGCTTCGATACGGGTTGCCGAAGAGAGTGGCTATAGCGTTTGACCAGTGAATGAACTGCTGGTGCAGCGACTCGGGTACATCCAGCATTTCGGCGATGACGTATACAGGAAGCGAGTGAGCAAACTGCGGAAGAATGTCTATCCGGCCGCCGTTGCGGAGCGGTGTGAGTAGTCGGTCGACGGCCTTCTCGACCTGCGGCCGGATAGATTCAATTGCGGCGGGCGAGAAACCTTTGTTCATTAGTTTGCGAAGGCGCGTGTGCTCAGGAGCGTCGTAGAAGAGCATCCAAAGACTGAACGTGCGGGCGAGTTCGGCAAACTCCCTTTGCTTCTCGACAGGGAACTCGTCAATCAGAGTGCCGGTGCGCTTGGCGGAAAGTCTTGGGTCCCGAAGAAACGTCGAGCAATCTGCGTGTTTGAACACGGCCCAAACGCCGCCGTGAATATCGAGATACTGAAGCCCGCGCCCGTCAAGGTATCGACGGTACGTAGGATATGGGTCTCGCAGGAATTCAGGCGTGAAGAATTCGTTTGCTGATAGCGGTGGGGGAACATCCGACATTGTCGCGAAGTTGAGAGGGGCAACTAACCCTACGACAAGGATAACAGACAACAACGCTTTTGCTTCCGTGGAACAGGGATTCATTGAATCGTTTGCTGACTTTGATTTGCTGCTTGTGTGCGTTGTGCCTCTCTCAATGCCTCAAGTTTCGAGATTGCGGACCGGCAATACTCATCAATCGCCCTCGCATACGTCTCGAGAATACTCGAACTAGGAGAGTGCCCTATTATCTGCGCGACAAAGACTGGGGAGATACCTGCCTCTGTAAGACGACTGGCGAATGTGTGTCTGAGGTCGTAAATCCAGAATACTGGGAAACCGTTGTAGTAGTTCCAAGTAGGGTAGCTATTTCTGTCTGACCACACCCCGCCGAGTCGAGTAGAGCAATCATCTCTGCTTGAGTGCGGTCGCCCTTTGCCGCCTGGACTTGCAATCCGACATCCTAAACTCCTACCACCATGCTGGGAGGACGTGGCTGTCAATCGACGCGCCGCGAATCGCGGCCTAGGCTACTCGGCGGGTTGAATAACTGAGGGTTCTAGCTTCCGTATTTCCTTGCAAACGAACTCTTCGACCTCAGCTTCCGATAAATAGTCAAACCAAACGCCCCTCAGATATTGAACAGCATGCGCATGGTCTCTCAATGAGGCGTTGCCTCTTTCGTAGAGAGATTTTATGTCTGCTCGTGCGCGTGCTTCGATTCTTGCCTTTTTGTCGTCCGTCATAAAGTTCCTTTAGGACTTTTGCCGCCTCGTGCAATGCTACTCCTTTGGATGGAACCAAGTACGAGTTACTCATAGTTGTGCTGAGCCGTTGCCCCGGCCGACCTTCTCACTAGGCATTGCAGACTGAGAATCATTAAGCGTAACCTGTTTGTTGGCGGTCAAATTGGGAATTCCAGGCGTGGCTCCATGCCATCAGGAGGCTACCCATGATTTCTCGACTAACCATCGCACTGTCGGTTGCCTTGCTCGTAGCGGCGCTCTTCGCGGCATCTGCGACCGTGCACGCCCAAGCGCGCGGCTTGACATCCGCTCGGGCTCCTCACACCGGGTCTACATTTCGGCTCAGCGGAAGAACCAGGCTGGTCCGTCCGTCTCGGCGCGGCTTTTACGGTGGTTTCCCCTTCTATCCATACTACGATTCCGACTATGAGCCGGTAACGTCGGAGGAGTCGCCCGTCAACGTGGTGGTCGCTCCACCCGAACAACCGCCCCCCTCCGTAACAAGTCCAGTCGAGGCGCTTATTCTGGAAAACCGTGATGGGCAATGGGTGCGGATTCCGAACGGTAGCCATCTGCCGATTAGCTCGGAATATACCCAACCACAAAGTTCCAGTCTGGGGTTTAAGAGCACTGGCCACAAAGAAGCATCCCAGCCACTAACCAAATTACCGCCTGCCTTGCTCGTGTTTCGTGATGGACACCAGGAAGAAGTCGAAAGATATGTGGTCCAGGGCGATTCTCTTTACACGAATGCGGATTACTGGAGCACTGGCTCGTGGACGAGAATAATCCCCATTGCTGAATTGGATGTTCCTGCAAGCGTGAAACTGAACGCAGCACGAGGCGGGAACTTTAGTCTGCCGACCAGACCCTACGAAGTTGTGGTCAGGTTTTGAATATCCAAAATCCTTCAAGACAGCCAACAGGAACATCTTCGGTCAACCCCCATGTAGCTGCATAGCAAGAAACACGGCTGATTCTTGCTGACTGCTGGCTTAGGGAACGTCGCCCTTCAACCCCGAAGGCTTTAAATTTCCGCAGTCTTTGCAAGATACCCCAAAATGCATGCAACTATGTGCCCTATAGCGAATACACTTTAGATTCTGCCGTGAACCAAAACAGTGTTTCGAGAACTTGGTGAATAGTCCGAGTGCAATACTATTTGTGCGAACTGCAGTATCGTTGTCGCTGGTACTCTTGTTCCTTTCCTTTGTTTTCGGTGGCGGCATTCTTGTAGTCCTAGTCGACATCTTCGACTTTGAAGTGAACTAGATATTTGAAGTGACTGATAGACAGCTGGCTGCCCGCGTATCCAGCGGTGCCGACTTCCCCGACAGCAAGAACGAGCACGGGCCTCAGAAGGTGCTGCTGTACGCGGGCGAGGATTCCATCGAGAACACCGTGGCTCCTCGCCTCCTGCGAGCGGGCGCAAGGATGGAGAACATCGAACTCTTGGATTCGAGCAGCTTCGAGGTCTTCGACAAGGAGTTCAACCGGGTGGACAAGCGCAGCATCGACCTGAGCCAAGACATCAACATAATCAAGTTCTTGGTAAAGAACCACCCGCAGATCAAGCTGCTGATCATCGACCCCATCACCGGGGTGTTCGGCAACAGGAACACGAACCATAACAAGGACATGAGACCGATCATGAACGACCTCAAGGACATGCTGGAAAATGTCGGTCTGACGCTCGTGGGGATCGCGCACACCAACAAGCGCGGGGACGTCATCGGGGCGTGCGCTTCGCCCTCTTCGGCTTCGGGTCGCTGAATGGATCAACTTCGAATCACGCAATTTGCCTGTAGCATCACGGTACATCGTCGTGCCGGAAGTCTTCCCGCAATAAATCCAGTTACAGCTTTGGTACACGGTTCCAATTTCATTTGCATCTGTGTCCGCATAAGCGACGAAGATGTATGCGGGCGGAAACACTTTCCCGCTCCTCGTTGTTCTGCCACTGTTCGCCATTAGCTTGCAGGCTCTACTAATCAGGTAAGACGCGGGGTGTGGATGGCTCCAGTGGCAGCAAGCGCCACGACACAAGGTCACGACGTGCTGCGCCCATTCTTCACCGCAAACCGATTTTGCCGTCTCGGTGCCTCCAGTTTTCCCAAAGCAGACCCTCCCGCTAGTTCTCCGTCCAGAATTAAAGCTACGCACCGCTCGCCATGTGTGCCGCTTTTCGCGTAGGTGCGGGCGGCTTCGGCAAGATTCCTGATGTTTACAATTTCCGGCAGAGTCCGCGCTTTTGCCAGCGCGATCCGCACTCGGTCGAGATTTGCCAAAGTGTTCACACTGGACATCGGCTGCACCCCGTGCCTTCTACGGGTGAAAATATCACAGGTTTCTGGAAAGGACCGGCGGTGTCGGGCTGTCCGAGGTCCAGTTGTGAGGGTATGAACCGTGAATCCAATTTACGAGCAGGGAGGGGCGCTGCCGGAACCGTAGCCGAAGAGGCGTTTGAATCCACAGTGAAAGCCGTGCTCGAAATAGTCAAGAAATGGATGATGGGTTAAATAATGGGACGGCACAAAACGAGCTTGCAGCCATGGTCGGATCGAAGAGCGATCTGTGCTTTTGATTGTCTTTCCGCCCTCTTCCCAGTGGGAAATGGATTTTGTGATATCCTCCCACGCGAAAGGGGAGAACATGGACGACGTAAAATTTCTGAGGAATCTCTACGATGCGTTTGGTCGGGGAGATATCCCAACCGTTCTCGGTGCGATGAGTTCGGAGATACACTGGCACGAGGTGGAGAGCAACCCCTACATGCCAAGCGGCACTGCGTGGGTTGGGCCTGACGCCGTCCTGAACAATCTATTCCTGAAATTGGGCGCAGAGTGGAACGGATTCGCTGTCCATCCGAAATCATTTCACGATGCTGGCAACAGCGTCATCGTTGAAGGTCGCTACAGCGGAAGGTACAAGGCGACCGGTAAGAGCATGGACACGCAGGTTTGCCACGTCTGGGACATCAAAGACGGCAAGCTGATCAGATTCCAACAGTACGTCGATACGGCGAAGCTCCAGCACGTCATGGGAAGCAGCTAGAGAAAAACGGATTTCGTAGGACGTTCAGAAAACCTTACAGCCAGAGCCACCCTATCTTGTTGATTTTGGGGCGTGAAATTTGCGAATTTCACGCGCCGAATTACATGTTTGATGAAGGAGTCCAGCCTACAGATCGGTCCAATGACGGTGCATCTGGTGACCACGCGTGTTCGCATGAGCGCGAATTGCGGCGAGGCTGAAATCCACTACCTCAGCAAAGTCCCGCAGTTGGCCGAGAACGCCCGCTCGGTGCAGCCTGCCCAGCAGTCGCCTTGCATCTTCGAGTCGGTGCTCCTCGGCGAGGATGGCTTCGTCAAACGAAGCTGCATTGAGGAGGGCGATCTGGGAGTGAAGGCAATGAAGGTAATGGCGAAATGCACTTGGCTCGTCCAGACCAACCGTTGTTGGTTGTGCTCCGCTGAATAGGTTTGCGACGTAGTTGCTCCCAAGCGCCGGATCAGGTGCCATGGACGGCAAGAGCCCTTGGGTATGCGCTAGATCGAGAAACGGCAATTTGTACTCGGACAAAGCCTGAGGGCAGTAATACCAGACCGCTCGCTGCCTGATCTCATCTTCGTAGTCAGCGTAGAACTTTTCAGGTGGAAATGACCGGACGTTCATCCAAGTGCCGGAAGCGATTGCAGTGACCTTGGCCAAACCCGCGATTAGAAACTGATGGGTGCAATAACCGACGACTACTTCTCGACCTCGTAGGCGCAATCCCGCCATAAGGTCCAGAGCGTTTGCGAGCCAATTGGGATCGCTGACCAAATATTCCCCATCGGGATGTTCGAATACGACGTAAAAGCCTGCTGGATTCCAACTTGATGCGACATCGAGCAGGTCGTGAATTTGCTCTTGGTTGCGTAGGCAATCTGAACTCAACGCGATCGTCATCAACAAGGGAAGCTCATTCGGACTGCTACTGGCTGTTTCAAGTAACGCCGTATGCCTTGCAATCCAGTCGTCATCAATGGCGGCGGCCGCTCCTAGCGGTCGCGCCTCCGCCGAATCACTTCTACCACCCAGATCGAAAATGCCGTTACTGCCATGGCGACCCAATAAATGCTATGCGCTCGCAGATAGTCTTCGATGTTTCCGTACCCGGTAGGAAGTGAAGCATGCTCGCCGCGTATAGCACAACAAAGAGTACGCACAAGACGACGAGCAAAATGCGAATCATCGTGCGACCTTTAAAGCAGCCGCCACCCGTGTTACTCGAGCTCCTTGATGCCTAGCGACCTCAAGTTCGTCCGCAGTTGGCGGGGCGCTGTTCTGCCCGGATACCGATGACGACCCGTATGGCGTACCATGGCCTTGAAAAACCTTTTCGTGGGTGTAGCCGTTGGGCACGATGATGAATCCCAAGTGCGCCATGGGAATGTACAACGAAACCACCGTGGCCTCGTTTCCGCCGTGCGGTCCTCCAGTGGAAGTAAAGGCACCAGCCGCCTTGCCGTTAAGCTTACCTTGAAACCACAGACCACCCAGGCTGTCTATGAATGCTTTCAACTCCGCCGACGTGTTGCCAAAGCGTGTGGGAGTTCCAAATACGATTCCGTCGGCCCACTCAGCGTCGTCTGCTGTCGGTGCTCCGTAGTCAGTAAGCATTTTCTTGCTGCGCTCCTCCCACCCGGGAACTTTCGCCATCACGGCTGGAGGAACGATGTCAGGAACCCGCCGGAGCCGGACTTCCGCCCCAGCCTTCCGGGCCCCTTCACTGACGGCTTTAGCAAGGGCTTCCACGGAGCCGTCACGAGAGTAAAACACGACTAGGATTTTTGCGTTAGTCTCTGGCATCGACGACCTCCTGTCTTAAATTGACTCTGAGGGTTTTG
>Ga0306920_100010589_pt1 | contig 12378 bp, 15 predicted proteins | sample flu12Cox44000170_FD_204666 | JGI IMG/M metagenome (GOLD analysis project Ga0306920, IMG submission 204666) | Lab enrichment of tropical soil microbial communities from Luquillo Experimental Forest, Puerto Rico - flux4day.12C.oxic.44.000.170 (v2)... | ecosystem: Environmental > Terrestrial >...
CACCGCCCCCCACGCCAGCGGCGCCGTCAGCAGGGGCTTTGTTGCCCCCGCTGCAGGCGCACAGAGCCAACCCGGCGACCAGCCACCACGTCCGCACGGCGGCACTATATCGTGCGGCGCCACACAGTGATCACGCGCGTGCGACGGCTCTGTGACAGATCGGCCTCAGCCGAGTGCCGGCTCGTCGAGCCCGATGGCGTGAGCCCATTCGGGCGTCGGGTCGACGAGCTTGCGGCGCGCGACGTCGAACAGCCCGAAGGTGAAGACGGCCTCGCAAGCGACGCCGCCGTCCGCCTTGATCATCTGCTGGCGGAACTTTCCGACCTTGCGCTCGTACGACAGCATCTCGGAGCGGATGACGATCGCCTCGCGCGGGCCGAGCTCGCGCAGGAACTTGATCGTCACCTCCAGGATCGTCGGGCCGGTCCCGGTGCGGCGGATGACGTCGTAGCCGTACCCGCGCTCGGTGATGAGGTCCCACCGCGCCTGCTCGAAGATCTCGAGGTAGCGGGCGTGATTGAGGTGACCGAACGAGTCGAGGTGCGCTTCGCTGATGGTGACGGGCTTCTCGTGAACGTACGCCATGTCCCCTCTATAGCGTGCCGAACCGCGGCGATGGGCTTTTTGCGACCTCCACGCGGCATCGGCATCCAAGCGGCGTGAGGATCCTGGCGATCCCGGGCAGTCTGCGCGCGACGTCGTCGAACGCCGCGCTGCTGCGGGCGGCGGCGCGCGATGCGCCGCCCGGCGTCGAGGTGGTCCTCTACGAGGGCCTGGCGACGCTGCCGCCGTTCAGCCCGGATCTCGACGTCGAGCCGCTGCCCGCGCCCGTCGCCGATCTGCGCGCGCAGATCGCCGCCGCCGACGGGCTCATGATCTGCAGCCCCGAGTACGCGCACGGCATGCCGGGCACGCTCAAGAACGCGCTCGACTGGCTGGTCTCGGCGCTGGAAGCGCTCGGCAAGGCGGTGCTGCTGGTCAGCGCCTCGCCGGGCGGCGCCGCGCACGCCCACGCGCAGCTCGCGGAGGTGCTGCGAACCATGAACCTCAAGCTCGTCGACGGCGGCGCTCACGTCTTCACGCGCGCGCGGCTCGACGCGAGCGGCGAGGTCGCCGACCCCGAGCTGCGCGCCGTCATCGCGCGCGGCGTGGCCGCGCTGACGGCCGCCGTGCGCTGAAGGTTCACGACCAGGGGCGGTACCACCGCCCCTGCTGGCGCCGCGGCGCGAGCGAGGGGTGCAGGATCTCCGCGAGCAGATCGATCGTCTCGAACACCGTGGGGCCCGACCGGTTGAAGTAGCGGTTTCCGTCGGCAACGTAGACCTCGCCGGCGCGGACCGCGCGCAGCTCACCCCAGCCCGGGCGGCCGGCGAGCGCGGGCATCTCCGCCGCCGCGCGCTCGAGGCCGAACCCGCAGGGCGCCACCACCAGCACCTCCGGATCGGCGTCCACGACGGCCTGCCAGGGGACCGCCGCCGAGTGCGCGTTCGCGTTCCCGAGCCGGCAGGCGCCGCCCGCCAGCTCGACCAGCTCGGGCCCCCAATTCCCCATCGGGAAGACGGGATCCGTCCACTCGAGGCAGACGACCGAGCGGCGCGGCGCTCCCGCCAGGCGCTCGCGCCAGCCGGCGACCCTGGCGCGAAGCTCGGCGCCGAGCCGGGCGCCGGCGTCGGCACGCCCGATGGCGGCGGCCACGGCGGCAAAGTCCTCGAGGATCCCGGCGAGCGACCCGCCGCGCATCGACACGGTCCGAAAGCCGCGCAGCGCCGGCCACCCGTGCGCGGGATCGAGCGCCTCGGGGCCGACGGCGCAGACGTCGCAGTGGACCTGCGTGATCACGACGTCCGGCGCCAGCGCGGTCAGCCGATCGCGATCGATCTCGTAGAGCGGCGCGCCCGCGCGCAGCTTCTCCTTCACCAACCGGTCGATCTCCTCGCTCGGGCCCGTCACGTCGAAGGTGGGGCGGGAGAGCGACGGCAGCGCGGCCACCCAGGGCGGATCGTCGCACTCGTGTGAGCGGCCGACGAGCGCGCCCCCCTCGCCCAGCGCGCAGACGAGCTCGGTTCCGCTCGCGAGCAGGGAGACGATGCGCACGCCCCCTTATACATCCGTAGTTGGATCCCTGAACGCGCGCCCGTCGCCTTGACGGCCGGCCGGCGCACGCCCAGCTTCACCTCGATCATGCGGAGCAGAGCCGGGCGGCGGGCGGCGGGGCTGGGGCGGACGATCGGGCGGACGGCGATCATCGCCGGAACGGCTCAGGCGGTGACCGGGCGCGTGGCCGCCCGTCAGCGCGCGCGCGCCGCCGAACGCGCCCCGGCCCGGCGTGCCGACGCCCGACCGGCCATGCTCACCGACGAGGTGGTCGACTACCTCAAGAAGCTCGCCGAGCTGCGCGACGCCGGGGTCCTCACCGAGAAGGAGTTCGCGGCGAAGAAGGCCAAGCTGCTCGCGTAGCCGACGGCCAGCGCGGGCGTATCCTTCGCGCATGGGCCTCTACAGCGACTGGGTCCTCCCGCGCCTCATGAGCGTGGCCATGGGGACGGAGGCCATCGGCGAGGAACGCCGCAAGGCCCTGGCGGGCGTTCGCGGGACGGTGCTCGAGGTGGGGTTCGGCGCCGGGCACAACCTCCCCTACTACCCCGCCGCGGTCAGCAAGGTGCTGGCCGTCGATCCATCGAGGTCGTCCGCGAAGCTGGCCCGCAAGCGGATCGCCGCCGCGCCGATGCCGGTCGAGTACGTCGCGCTCGAAGGGGAGGCCATCGACGCCCCCGACGCCAGCTTCGACGCCGTCGTGTCGACGTTCACCCTGTGCACCGTCCGCGATCCGGCGGCCGCGCTCGCGCACATGCGGCGCGTGCTCCGGCCGGGCGGCCGGTTGTTCCTCGTCGAGCACGGGCGCGCCGACGACCCGAAGGTCCGGCGCTGGCAGGATCGTCTCAACCGCTTCCAGGTGGCGCTCGCCGGCGGCTGCCACCTCAACCGCGACATCGAGGGCACGGTGCGGGACGCCGGGTTCGCCTTCGACGAAATCGAGAAGCACTACCTCGCGGGCGCGCCGAAGGTGTCCGGGTTCGTCACCCGCGGCGTGGCCCGCGCGCGCTGATCGCCGCTAGAGCGGGACGTAGCAGTACCAGCAGCCCGACGGGTCGTCGCTCCCCTTGCAGGTCGCGCCCGTCCCTGCCGAGGAGCAATCCGAGACTTGGACGTCCAGACAGTCGCACCCCGCGCACTCGCTGGTCACCCGCGCGACGCAGACCCCGGCGAACGAGATCCCGCACGAGTGCATCCCGACGTAGCAGACGTACCCCGCCCCGCACTGGGTGTTGCCGATGCAGGGCGTGCCCGCGTCCGCGGGGGCCGTGCCGCCGCCGCCCGCGGCGCCCGAGGTTCCGGAAGCGCCGGTTGCACCCGCCACGCCCGAGACGCCCGCTGCGCCCGACGTCCCCGCCGCCCCCGAAACGCCCGCCGCGCCAGACGCGCCCGCTCCCCCGGTCGCCCCGGCTCCGCCGCCAGCCGCTCCCGGACCGGTCCCTCCGTCCGGGCCACTGCCGCTGCTCGCGCACGCCGCGCCCATCAGGAGCGCCGCGACGATCAGGCCCTTCCCATGACCGGCCACGGTCATGGGCGGAGCATCGCGCTGAACGACCCCGGCGTCTAGCGGCGCGGGCGGGTCGCGGGCGGCGACCAGATCCGTCGCGGCGGGACGCCGCCCCGGAGCGCGTCGACGATCTTCGCGATCCGGCGGGCGCGCGTCCCGGCCTGCTTGGCGCCGATCACCTCGCCCACGTAGCCGCGGCGGCGCGCAGGGGCGAGCGTCTTCCACGCTGCGGCCGCGGTCGACACGCCGGCGAGCGCCCGCGCGAGGTCCGGCGGCACCGCGTCGGTGGGGAGCGGCTCGTCGTCGGCCTCGATGGTGACGTCGACCCGGTCGCCCTCTCGGACGCCCGCGGCGACCAGCGTCGCCTTGTGAACGCCGAGGTGAAAGACGCCGCTGTACTTCATGAGCGAGCTCCGGTAGGGCGCGCCGTTCACCCGGCCGCGCACGCGCGCGCCGTGGGCCAGCCCCGCCGCGGCCGCCTTCGCCGCCGGGACGACGACGTACTGGCCGCCGTGCGGGACGGGCTCGAGCGTGGCGCGAAAGCGGGTCATCTCGGAATTCGTCACTACCTTACCCTCACCGTGAGGTACCGGGCGCTCGCCTGTGACTACGACGGCACCCTCGCCGACGCCGGAGCCGTCGCGCCGCACGTCCGGGCCGCGCTGGTCCGCCTGCGGGCCGCCGGGGTCCTCCTGGTCCTCGTGACCGGACGCCGGCTCGAGGACCTCGACCGGGCCTGCCCGGGAGCGCGCGCGCTGTTCGACGCCATCGTCGCCGAGAACGGGGGCGTCCTCCTCCTCCCGCCCGCCACCGTCCCGCGGCGCCTCGGGCCGGCGGCGCCGCCGGAGCTGCTCGAACGCCTCCGCGACCTGGGCGTCGTGCCGGTCGTCGCTGGCGACGTCGTGGTGGCGACGCTGCGCCCGTACGAGACCGAGGCGGTGGCCGCCGTTCGGGCCCTCGGCCTCGACCTCGAGGCGGTCTACAACAAGGCGGCCCTCATGCTGCTCCCCGCCGGCGTCGACAAGGGGAGCGGCCTCGACGCCGCGCTCGGCGCGCTCCGCGTCGCCCCCGCGGACACGGTCGGGATCGGCGACGGCGAGAACGATCTCCCGCTGCTCGCGCGCTGCGGGCTGGCCGTGGCCGTCGCCGGCGCGGTCCCGGCCCTCGAGGCTGCGGCCGACCTCGTCACCCCCGGCGGCCCCGGTGACGGGGTGGCGGAGATCGCCGACGCCCTCTTGGCCGGCGATGAGGCCGCGCTCACCGGGGTCAGTGCTTAGGCTGTTCGCCCTCCGGGGCCCGCCCGGGGAAGACCGCGCTCAGGGACCTGGAAGCACGAGCGTCAGCGGTGTGGCGCTCACCACCGCCCCCGCGGCCACGGAGACGGCGGCGCCGGCGGTGGCGGTGACACTGTTCGTGTCGTCGAGCAGCCGGAGCTCGACTAGGTAGGTGCCCGGCGCGAGGCCGGTGAAGGTCTCGCCCATGTCGACGCAGTAGTAGGTGTTCGAGACGACGGGCACCGCGGCGGCCGTTTTGACATCGACTTCGATGTTGCGGGTGTTGGCGGTGATGCAGTCGGTCGCCGATCCGTTGCCGAGCTGCAGGGTCCAGGCGATGTGAAGCGTCCCGGTCGTCGCGCCGCCGTCCGTTGAGCCACCGCCGTCGGAGGGGCCGGCATCATCGGTGCCGCCGGCCTCGTTGCCCGCGTCGGCGCCGGGCGACGACGCTGCGGCGCTGCCGCACCCTGCGATGAAGAGAACCAGCAGCGCCGGCGCCGTCTTAACCCCCACCACTAGACGGGGTCCTTTTGGAATTCATGATCGGCGGGGAAGTCGGCCGCGTAGGCGGCGAGCGGCGTCGCGGGCGTGGCGGGATCGCAGGCCTCGAGCGCTCCCGGCGACATGCGCACGACGCAAAAGCGTGTCCGCCCGAGGACGATCTCGCACAGCTCGGTTGGATTCTTGCTGTCCGTCACCACCCCGATGAGGGGGGTGAAAGCGAGGTAACCGCAGAATTTCGCGACGGACCCCGCCGGCAGATGAACCGGCTCGTGCATGCGCGCGTACTCGTCGTAGTCGATCCCCGGGTGGATGTACTTCGGGTCGATGAACGCGGTGTCCACGGCGGTGGTCAGACGGACCTTCTGTCCGGTGCGAAACGACGTGGGAGGTTTGCTGGTGTGGTCCACGAAAATGTTGCGGAGCTGTCGGCTTGTGCGACCGCGCCTGCTGGCATTGTCGCGCGGCTGCGATTTTTTGGCGCGGGCGAAGGTTGGGGGGTCCTCATCGCTCCAAGGAGATGCGTGGCAACCGACTCCGTCGATCGGCCGTGACCGATGCCCGAGATGTCCTGTCTGTTCGCTCGGGCGACACCGGCCGCGATCCGCGCCTTGCGCGACGATCCCGTGTGCCGCCTGCGGCTGCATCGCTTCGAAACGTGCGAGGGATTGACGCTCGAAGGCGAAGCGCTGGCGGTGGTCTATCTGAGCGGCGCGGTCGCGCCCCCGTGGTACCCGGACGACCCGGGCGGGCCGCGGCCGCCGACGGACTGGAGCGCCACGCGGCCGGAAGGCCTGATCGCGCCGCCGATCGGCCGCCTGCCCTGGATCGAGGACGCCCTCCCCCCGCCCGACCTGATGGCGCGCTGGGCAGACCTGGCGCGGGAGGGGGCCTTCCGCCTCGCCTGGTGGTGGTGGTGGGAGCGGGGTGACCACCTCTACGCCGACGCCGCCTGGCTGTTCGCGCCCGAAGGTCAGGAGATCGCAGCCCGGACCACGCGTCGGCTCGGCGCCGGCGGCGACGTCGGGTTCGTCTACGGCCCCGACGGCAGCGCGCCGGCGCCGCTCGGCACGTCGCCGCTGCAGCTCGCGATGCGCCACCTCGGGTTCGCGTCGTCGGTGGAGTACTTCGTGCCGACCGACGTCTGGCGCTTCGACTGGGCGCCGTTTCGCGTGGCCTGACCGGCGGCGCGCTCAGCCCTCGAGCAGCCCTGCCGGCAGCAGGGGGCTCGCGTCGCCCGTCACCACCAGCCACAGCTGGTGGGCGGCGCGCGTGACGCCGATGTGGAACAGGTGGCGCGACTCGTCGTCGCGGCCGTAGCTCGAGGCGTTCACGTCGAGCATGACGACATAATCGAACTCCAGTCCCTTGACCTGCCGGACGTCTGTCACCTCGACGCCAGGGCGGAACGAGAACTCCTGAGCGCGCACGCGCCGCAGCGCGGGGACGTCGGCGCGGCGCAGGCCGTCGTGGTAGCGGTCGGCCTGCTCCGGGTGGCGCGCCAGCAGCGCGACCGTCGCGCGCGGCTCGCGGGTCGCGAGATCGCGCAGCGCCTCGGCCAGGAACGCCACCGCGGCCCCCACGCCCGGGAACCGGAAGGCCTCGACGGGCGCGCCGGTGCGCGGCGCCTCCGGCGGGACCGCGTCGGCGAGCGGCCCCATCGCCGCGCGCGCGAGGGCGAGGATCTCGCGCGTCGACCGGTAGGCGATGCGCAGCGGATCGATGGCCACGTGGGCCAGCGCCAGGTGGCCGAGCACGCCGCGCCAGTCGCCGAAGCCGTTGTCGAGGAACAGCTTCTGCGAGGTGTCGCCGGCCAGCGTGATCGACGGGCCGCTGGCCCGTCGAGGGATAGACGGGCCCGCGGCCTTGCGCGCGGCGGCCGTGTGCCCGATGAGCACCGCGAGCTTCACGGGCGACAGGTCCTGCGCCTCGTCGACGAACAGGTGGGCGAACGGCCGCTTGACCCCGCGCAGGAGCTGGCTCGCCCGCAGCAGGATCGCCAGGTCGTCGACGTCGAGCAGCGGCTCGTCGTCCTCGGTGCGCAGGCCGTCGATCCCGGTCTCGCCCCGGACGTTCTGATCATCCTCGGCCTCGTCGCCCTCCGCCTCCCCCTCTCCCTCCGTGCGACGCACGCCTTCCGGCAGGTCGCTGTCGACGGTGCGCTGGCCAGGCTTGTACTCGAGCCCCATCGCCGTCCAGTGCATCTCCGCCGGCCGCGCGGCCGCGGCGCGCTTGCGACGCGCCGCCTTCGCGCGCTTGTCGGGCTTGACCACCCCGCCCTGCTCGCGCGGATCGCGGGCGACAATGGCGGCGACCCGGTCGACCATGATCCGGTGGGCCTCGACGATGTCCCGCTCGGCGATCGGCATCTCGGGGGCGTCCCGGAGCAGCGCGAGCAGGCGGGCGCGATCGGTCAGCAGATCGGCCCACAGCTCGACGACGGCGCGCGAGGTGCGCTTGCCCGTATACGCCGCCGCCAGCCGTTCCAGCTGGTGGAGCAGCGCGGGGTGGCTCTTGACCCGCGTGACGGCCGGGACGACGTCGTCGGTGATCGCCGCCCGCAGCCAGGGGATCTCGGCGCGGAGCTCGCGGGCCGCCAGATCGCGGAACGTCGTCACACGCACGCCCGCGATGCCGAGCGACGGCAGCAGCTCGCCGATGTACGCCGCCAGCGCCACGCCGTGGGTCACGACCACCATCCGCCGCGGCGGGAAGCGCTCCGGGAAGTTGTAGGCGAGCCAGGCCAGACGGTGCAGGCCCACGGTCGTCTTGCCGCTGCCCGCGCCCCCCTGGATGACGACGACGCCCGCCTCGCGCGCCGTGATGACGTCGAACTGGCGCGGATCGATGAGGGCCGCGATCTCCGGGAGGTGGCGGTCGAGCGCCTGGCGGCCGACGGGGGCCGCGCCCAGCCGCCCGCGCGCCGGCCGCGTCGCCGTCTCCTCGCCGCCCCCGAGCTCGTGCGTCGGGACGTCGGTCCGGACCCAGCCGCGCGGCCCGCGGGCCCAGATCCCCTGCGGGGACGCGACGCGCGTCAGCACGCCGCCCGTGATGGTGAGCGTCCGCCGCGCCAGGATCTCGCCCGTCACGTCGCGCTCGCCGAACCGCTCCTCGTAGTCGCTCCCCTCCTCGTATCTATAGAAGAGCTGGCTGATGGGGGCGTGGCGCCAGTCCACGATGTTGATGCGGCGCCTGGGGTCGACGAAGGTGGCGCGGCCGATCAGCACGTCGCGTTCTACGGCCCCGCGCCCGTCCACCTCCTCGCGCAGGCGGAGGTGTCCGAAGTACGGCGACGCGGGATCGACGAGGATGGTCTGGAGATCCCCGCGCGTCAGCGACACGCCCTGCAGGCGCTCCATCTGCGCGACGAGGGCGGGCACGTCCTCGAGCCGGGCCTCGCCGATCTCGTCGCGCAGCGCGACCATCTCGTCGGCGTAGCCGCGCCGCTCTCCCGGCGCCGCCGGGGCCGGCGCGTGCGCGGCGAGGCCCTCGAGCACCCGCGCCAAGAGCCGCTCCTCCTCCGCGGGGATCGGCGGGTCCGGCTCCGTCGGTGACGACGGCGCGCCCAGGGGCGCGCGCTCGTGTTCGAGGTCGTCGGACATGTCGTGAGGCACAGCATGACGGATCCTGCGCGCGGCGCATGCGCGTGAGCGCGGGCACGGGCGGGGATGATCGCGGGCACGGGCGCGGGGGTTGTGGACAGAGGTTCCGAACCTCCGGAAATTCCTCAATTCTTTCGCAGTTGTGACGGAAGGTTTTCATCCGGATCCGGGGGGCCTCGTGGTACAGAGGCGGGCGGCGTCGTTTACGAGCCCGCCATGACCACAGCCCCAGGACCGAGCGCAGAACGCTACGAGCCCATCGCGCAGATCGGGCGCGGTGGGATGGCGGAGGTGTTGCTCGCGGTCGACCACGCGGGCGGTGGCGCGCGCCGGCTGACGGTGCTCAAGCGGATCTGGCCCGAGCTGGCCACCGATCCCGACTTCGTGACCATGTTCTTCGACGAGGCGCGCCTGGCCGTCCGCCTCAACCACCCGAACGTCGTGCAGACGTACGAGGTGCTCGCCGAGCGCGGCGAGCTGGCCATCGCCATGGAGTACCTCGACGGCCAGCCGCTGACGCGGATCCTGAACCGCCTCTTGCGCGGGCCGGGCGAGCTGGGGCTGCCGCTGCGGCTCCGCATCGTGGCCAGCGTGCTGGCCGGCCTCGAGCACGCGCACACGCTGACCGATCTCGACGGCACGCCGCTCGAGGTCGTGCACCGCGACGTCAGCCCGCAGAACGTGTTCGTCACCTACGACGGTCACGTCAAGCTGGTCGACTTCGGCGTCGCCAAGACGCTCGGCGCCTCGCACCACACGCGCCCCGGCGCGCTCAAGGGGAAGCTCGCCTACATGGCGCCCGAGCAGCTCCGCGGCGCGGTGATGGATCAGCGCGCCGATCTGTTCGCCGTGGGCGTGATGCTCTGGGAGATGCTTGCCGGCCGCCGCATGTGGCACGCGATGACGGAGGTGGAGATCGTCTCGCACCTCGCCTCCGCGCAGCCGCTGCCGCCGCTCCCCGCCGACGCGAACCTCCCGCCGGCGCTCGACGCGATCTGCGCGCGCGCGCTCGATCCCGATCCCGAGCGCCGCTACCAGACGGCGGCGGACTTCGAGATGGACCTCGAGGGGGCGCTGGTCGGGTCCGCCGACTCCCACGCCCGCAACCTCGGGAAGGTGATATCGATGGCCTTCGCCGCCGAGCGGGCCGAGCGCCAGGCGCTCATCGAGCGCGCCGTCCGGCCGGGGGGCACGCCGGCGGCCGCGATCGACGCCGCGCGCGCCACGCCGCGCGCCACGCCGGATCCCGCCCCCGCCGTCGACGTCTCGCTGTCGGACCTGGAGGGCGCTGCGCACGCGCCGCCGGCCAAGCCCCGCCGGCTCTGGCTGCGCCGCACGGCCACCGTCGCCGGCCTGGTGGCCGCCGCGGCGACGATCCTGCTCGCGGGCGGATGGCGCCGCCCACTCGCCGACGCGCGCCTCGCTCAGATCGCCACGCCGACGGCTGGCGGGCTGGCCCACCAAGCGGCGCTGCTCGGCGCGGCGGCGCCGCCGTCGGACTCCGTACCCGTCGCGCGCGCGACGTCGGGCCGGGCGCCCGGCACGGCCGAGGCCCCCCCGAGCGAGCCGCAACGCCCGCGGCGCCGGCACCACGCCCGGCAGGTCGACGACGACGGCACGTTGCCGCCCAGCGAAGACGAACCGCAGCCCTAACGCCATGACCCGCGTCGAGCTGGTCGCCCTGACGCCATGACCCGCGTCGAGCTGGTCGCCCTGACGCCATGACCCGCGCCGAGCTGGTCGCGCTGACACCATGACCCGCGCCGAGCTGGTCGCCTTCATCCGCCGCCATCGCTACGCGGTCGAGTCTTCCGTGTCGCCGGCGGGCGGCCCGCAGGCCGCGGTCGTCGGCATCGCGGTCAGCGATGATCTCGAGCTGGTGTTCGACACGCTCGCCAGCACGCGGAAGGTCGAGAACCTTCGTCGCGCGGGCCGGATTGCGCTCGTGATCGGCTGGGACGAGGAGCAGACGGTGCAGCTCGAGGGAACGGCCGACGAGCCGACCGGGCCGGCGCTCGAAGCGCTCCAGCGCGTTTACTTCGCGGCCTTCCCCGACGGCCCCACCCGGCTCACGTGGCCGGGGATCACCTACTTCCGCGTCCGTCCGACCTGGGTCCGCTATAGCGATTTTCGCGGCCCCGCCCCGCGGATCGTCGAGCTGTCGGGGCCCGCGCTCGGGTAGCGAGCGGGCGCGACCGGGGATTCCCCGGCCGCCGGCGACGTTGTTTGCCGAAGCGTCACTTCCAGGAAGATTGACAGGCCTCGTCCGGACGACAGGTTCTCATCAGTCGAGGGGGAGAGAGCGATGAGCATCCGGGGGTGGTACGGAAGAGGGTTGGCGTCGGTGGCCGCGGCGCTCGCGGTGGCCGCTTGCGGGTTCGCCGCGAACAACGAAGCCCGAACGAGCGCCCGCGACGGCGCCGGCGGCGCGGGCGGGGTCTCCGGCCGCCCGAGCGCCCCCGCGGTCACCCCCGTGCAGGCGGGTCCTGTCTCCGCCGCCCCCTCGGCGCGACATGCAGACGCCTCCGCGCGCCGGCCGCGCAGCGAGCCGGCCTGCCCGCGTGGCGAGCGCTCCGCGGCAGCGCCCGTATCCGTCGCCTCGCGGAGCTGCGTGGACCGACGTTCGGCCCGCTGACGTGGCCCGCTGACGTGGCCCGCTGACGTGGCCCGCTGACGTGGCCCGCTGACGTTTGCACAGCTGGCGCGGCGAGACGGCGGTATCCTGGCGGGGACGTGCCCCTGCCGAAGGACGGGGTCCGCCCCGAGCGGGCCATGGCCGGTCGGGCTGCCGGCCATACACCGAGACCCATGCCACGAACGATGGACCTGGCGGCGTTCCGGGCGGGCGCTGCGGCGCTGGCCCTCGTGATCTTTGCCGCGGCGGGCCGGGCCGAGGGCGCCGTTTCGGCCCCCGCCGGCGTCCCGGCCGGGTACGTGTTCACCCATCACGGCTGGTTCCACCCCTCTTGCGTGCTGGGGGTCGGCGAAGGCGAGACGGTCGGCGCCGACCTCGTGATCCGCGGGCGCGATGGGAAGGCCCGCGCGGCGATCGGCGCCTGCGCCTACCCGCGTTACGATCGCGGCGGCCAGATCGTGGCGCCCGCCGGCCGGCCGCCGGCGGCGACACCGGTCGAGGCCGCGCCGCTCCCCGCCACCGGCACCTACGACGGGTACATCGTCTGGTACGAGTACAGCGGGACGGTCCCGGCCGGCTCGACGCTGACGCTGGTCACGGAGTGGGTCGTCCCCCCGCCGCCGCCGAGCACCGCGAGCCAGGACATCGCCTTCTTCAACGACATCCTCACCTCCGCCGGCGGGGGCGACATCCTGCAGCCGGTGCTCGACTTCAACGGCGAGACCTCGGGCAAGTGGTCGATCGAGAGCGAGCACTACTGCATCA
>Ga0306920_100010591_pt1 | contig 12377 bp, 9 predicted proteins | sample flu12Cox44000170_FD_204666 | JGI IMG/M metagenome (GOLD analysis project Ga0306920, IMG submission 204666) | Lab enrichment of tropical soil microbial communities from Luquillo Experimental Forest, Puerto Rico - flux4day.12C.oxic.44.000.170 (v2)... | ecosystem: Environmental > Terrestrial >...
ATCGCGAGGATCGCCGCGCCAGCACCGATCGGTCCGCTTGGCGGCGGCCTAAGCACCGGCACAGGAACCACAGTCCCACCGCCGAGCGCGGGCGGAACGATCACGGACCTTGCCTACCCGGTGCTGACCGAGGAGATCGGCTATCCGCCATCCCCACTGGCAAGATCGGGTGGCATGGCGTCGTCGGGCGCGGCGATGCCCGCGCTCGGGCAAGTCGCCACTAAAGCAATCAGCGACGTGCTGGGCTGGCAGCTCAAGTCCGACCCAAAGGCCTTTCTCGGCGCACTCAACGCGTCCTTCGCACTCAAGGAAGTCGGGGGGCATACGGAAGCGACCTGGACCCCGCGCACCTACGCCGTGCAGACCGATCTCTCCGGCGGCATCACGGGCGCGCAGGCCAGCGTCTACAAGCGGGCCAAGGAGGCGCTTGAGCAGTCGTTGCCTTTGCTCGACGGAATCTATTCCCTGTTTGAGGAGGCAAAGCCCGAGGATATCTCTGCCCTGCGTGCAACCGTGCGCAGCCAGTTCACGGATCTCGTCAACGAGCTCGGACTGCTCGGAGGACCTCGCATCGCGCGGGTAACCCAGCTGTTCTTCCTGTTGTTGGGCCAGCAGCTCCCGCAAAAGTCCTCCGACGTCTCGAACTTTCAGAAGGGAAATCTAGGAGGACCTCTCCAGACCGACCCCGATCAAATATCCGGCTCGCTCGGCAACCTGCGCCAGGAACTCGGACTGAGCATCGCGGCGGACCAGGTCAACACCGTCGAGGACGAACAGGACGTCACGAACTTCCGGATCATTTGCGACTATGTCACCTCGCTGGCGCAGTCCTGGCTCAACAATCTGCAGTTCTTCGGTTTGCAGACCGCGACGCCATTCTTCGGCACCCAGCTCGTTCTTCTGTCGCGCCAATTGTCCGTCCTGGCAGAGAAGACCAACGAGGTCAGGTTCACGCTGGATTCGGTGTTCATCGGTCCGGCCGATCGCCAGACGTTGCAGATTCCGTTCCCGTCTCCCGATCCGCCGATGTTCCTCGAAGACTTGCTCACCTGGATCGATGGCTTTGCGTCCGAGGAGGGGCCGCGGCTCATCGCCGAGGGTGGCAAGTTCGCAGTCGGGCAATCCTTTGTTCCGATCGCACAGCAGCTCCAACGTCTGGTCAACGGGCTTATCACTGTACAGCAGAGTGGCACGCTTCCACCCGGATTTGCGACGACGCGAGTCGGGAACGCGCTGAAGGATCTTGCCGACTCGCTGCAACAGCTCGTCAGTCTAGCTACGCCGGTTTCACATGTGATCACACCGGAACCTCAATTGCCGCTGGCAGTGCTCGGCATCGCGCCGAATACCATCGCTGCAAATACCAACTCCTCCTTCCTGCTCACGATCATGGGCACCGGCTTCGACATTGGTGGCGGCGTGACTCAGACGACGATCCAAAGCCCTATTGTGAAGATTACGCTCGATGGTGCGCAAATCTTTTCGAACACGCCCGCCATCGCGTCCGGCAATCTTCTCTACGTCGCACTGAGCGTGTCCGCCGCTGCCGCAAAGCCCGGATCGCATCAGATCAGCATAACGGTCACCAACCGAAACAACCAGTCTGCAAGTCTCGTAACCGACCTGTTCGCTCTGTAGCCCTGCATTGTCAGGTGACCAAGGATCACTGACGTCACATCTTAGGACATTCGCGGAGACGACGAAGCTGCAATTCGAGGAGTCCATCCATGGCGACCGAGAAAGACTATCAAGGCCTTTATGACCGCATCGCGGCCTTGCGGGATCAGGTGACGAGCCGCCTGGCCTCCGATCTCATCACCAATCCGCAGCTGGCCGATGCGCTCAACAAGCAGATCGACGACATGCTCCAGTCGGTGACCGACGCCGATGCCAAGCTGGCACCACCGCCGGACATGGGGCTCGCCGAACTCGCCGGCATCGGGCAGCAAGCTGCCAGGGACATGGGCCAGACCCGGATTCCACCTGGTGTCATAGCCTACGACGAGACCATTCCCTCCGAACGCATCATCGCCGTCGGCGACGTCTACTACCTCTATCAGCACGAGAAGATCGGCGTCTTCCGCGCAGTCCAGAAGCTGCAGGAACTGTTCCGTGCCGGCTCGGTGCGCCTGTCCGGCGGAGCTGGCGCCTTTGCGCTCTATCAGTTCGACCGCCGCGAGGTCTTGCGCTACACCCAGCGCGACCGACAGGCCGCGTATCGCCGGATCTTCAACTATGGCGGCATGCCCGTGCCTGCAGGGTCGCGGCCGAATACCGACTTCCACAAGCTGTTCGCCCATTTCATCCACCAAGTTACGCTGTTTTGGCGCGACAAGCGCATTTCGGACGTCATTCGCGAACGCTCCTATGATCCGAGCTTCGGGTCGATCGCCATCGTCCGCCGTGCTGGGCTCGACCTGCGTAACAACCTGAAATGGCTATCGTTCGGCCATCTCAACGTGATGCGCGTCGAAGTGATGCAGCTGCTCGAGGAGGCCTTCCGGATTCTCGACTCTGACGACGTCAAGCGGCTGTTCGGCGCCGACAACGCCTGGGACGTGGTGGAAGAGGTGCTGATCCGCTACTTCAACGAACGCCTCGTCACCTCGCCGCGGCAGCGCATGGGCGTGACCGGCCGCGAAATTCTCCGCTGGCTGGCGCAGGACCACATTCTGAAAACGGCGCGGTCCGAGTTCGAGACGCTGTTGCTGCAGATCGCCGAATTTGCCGAGGAGTGGCTCACTTCTGCGCAGGCGATGGGACACGCCAGCCGGCCGGGGAGCGCCCGCGTGCTGCCCTGGGACGTGACCTCGCCGCAACCGGTCCGCGCCAACGGCAAGCCCGCCCCGGGCGTCTCGCCGGTCCGCGCGCCATCACGGCTTCCGCCGAGCGCCGAGGACGAGGAAGAATTTGCGATGTGACCCGTTCGGAAGAAACGCCGGGCGAGACATCTCACAGGACTGATGAATGGGTCTAGCGGCCCCTCTCACGGGGAGCGTGCATATGGTCATCACCGACTATGAAACCTTCGCCGAGTTCGCGCCTGATTTCCCGGTGCCAGCAAAAGCGCCCCCGGTGCCTGCCGGCCGCTGCACACCGGTGGGAAAGAGGGTCGGCAAGCTCACCTGCGGCACGCCGGAACTCGCCGCCATACGTGCATTCCTGAAGCAGCCGACACTCACCGGGCCGGTGCTAAGGGCGGCGGTCGAGGGAGCTGCCGCTCGTGCGGTGGTGCTGGCCCGGCGCGGCGCGGCTGCGCTGGACAGATCCGCGCGCACGGCCAAAACGCGGCGGCTGTTCTGCGAGGCGTTTGGTGTTCCTCCCGAGTTCGTGCCGCCCTGGCGCGCGGGATTAACCGGCGTCGTGCGATGGCGAGACCTCGGAGAACTCGTGGCGATCCGCCTCCGAGACGTCGCCAAGATCCTTGACGGGGGCTGCATTCATTATTTTTGCTGGGGAAGCCAGGCCCATTGCCCGGAATGCCCCGGAGCTCCCACCTATTTTGCGTGCAGCAGTTTTCTCAACCGTTACATCATATGTCTCGGCCAGGGGTTTTGGCGGGCATGGCAGTCCGGCGACACAGCCACGACGGCTTCCACACTGCTGCATGAATCCCTCCACATCTATTTTGGTACGACGGTTTCGGATCGCGGACGCAGCGGCAATGCGAACTGCTATGAAAGGTTCGCCGTGCGGCTGCAGAATCTGGCGCTCCACCCGGCCACCGCTGCGAACTGTACGAAAGGCTCATGTGCCTCGGCGCCCGTCGCCGAACTGGCGGGGGAGTTCGAACTCGAGCTCGAAGAAGAGACGGAGCTGGAACTGCTGCACCCGTCTGCGCGGCACCGACCACCAACAGCTCGTTCACATGCGGGCAGCGGGAACGCATGGGTTGGCAGGCTGATCCCCCTCCTCAATCGCTACCGTCGCGACATTCCCCTCGAGTTTCTGCTCGGTTGGATCGAGGTCGAATCCGGCGGGGTCATCGGCCGACCCGGCGAGGTCTCCAGCCTCGGAGAACGTGGCTATTTCCAGATCCATCCTGACGAATGGAAGGATTATGGGTTTGCCACGAAGTTTCCGGGCAGGACGATGAAGGATCTCAGCTCCGATCCGGATTTCTCGATCAGGGCCGGCATCGAGCTCGTACGGGTCAACAGAGCGGCAATCATGGCGGACTTGCAGAAATTCGGATTCAGTCCTGGACAGGAGCTGTTCTGGCATCTGGTCAAACTCAGACATTGGTCGCCAGTCGGCATCAAAGCAACGTTGCTGCACATGAAGCAGAATGGCTTCCGTCCGCTGAACTGGGATACGTTCAGAGCCTACATGTGCGCGAACCGCCTGGGCATCATGCAGACAATGCGAAAGCTGGCGCCACGATTGCTGAGCCCCGATTTTCCGGAGCGCTGTGAGCGCAACCCGAAGTGCGGTTTGAATCCAAAGAAGGGAATTGAGAACGTCGAGAAGCTGTTCAAGCGAGGCCCTGAACTCATCGGCATGCCCAGCCGGCCGATGTATGTCTGCCGTTGAGGCCATGGGCCGCAAGCTTCACGGGGACGTCGACTGTGAGATGAAAGACTCTCATGCGGCGCCGGAATGACGGAGATTGCAACATGGCTGTCACCGAGTTCGAAAGACTGGGCAAGTTGGAGGACGATCTTCTTGAAGCCGCCGACGAAACCGGCTTTGGTGCCGCGAGCCCTGCGGCGATGACAAGCCCCCTCGCGATCAGATCACCTCGTGGCTGGAGAACGTCCGGGGGCAAACGCAAGAAGCCCGTCTGGGGCATCGTGGTCCATACCACGGGCAGCGGGCCGGCCGCTATGGCCGGGAAACCGAACCGCTGGAACTGCAAATCGGCCATCGACTGCGCATTGGCGCTCTACGGCACCGGGGGAATGGAGGGCTTTCCCCACTATGTGATCAGCTATGATGGCACCATCTACGCGGTGGCGCCCGAGAACTACATCGCCTGGCATGCCGGCTGGACCAAAGAGATCGGTGGCCGCGCGGCTTGGGCACGCTGGTCAGCGCCCGCGTGGTGGTCCAGTGTGTGGGGCAGCGGGCGCACCCCGCTTAACCTGGTACCCAAGGATGCCGGCAGCCCCAACACCCGTCACATCGGCATCGAGCTGCTCGGTGGGCCGAGCGGCTGGGGGTTTACGGAGGCGCAATACCGATCGCTGGCGCGGCTGGTGACCGACATCGAAAAACGCCATGGGCTCAATCTCGGTGAACCTCCGAACCCACGCCTGCTTGGGCACGAGGATGTGAACCCTCTCACCACAAAGGGCGGCCGCGCCGATGCCCACGGCGGTTGGGATCCGGGCGCGCATCGAGAGCCTTCTCGGTTCTCCTGGAAGCGGCTTGGTGGTCTCATGCGCGAGGCGCGAGCAGCGGCGGGTGGAATTGGGAGCACCGCAAATCGCGAGTTCGAGTTGGAAGATGAGCTTGAGCAGGACGACGAAAGCGAACTCGAGCTCGAGATCGCCGTTCCGCGCCGGCCGCTAGCGGCACTGGCGCCGCATGGGCGTCGTCCGCCGGTGCCCGGTGCGCGACCTGTTGTCGGGAAGTGGCTCATACCCTTTGTCAGCAGGGCTATTCCGCATTATCGAGATGCCAACGGCAAGCTCCAGTCGACCGCCTGCGCGGTCTGCGTGTCGGACACAGCGTGGCGGCAGACGGCGATCGACCTGATCGTGTTCTTTCATGGCGACCAGATCGATGCGCCGGGCAATCCATGCAAGCACGATTTCGATCCCGAAAAGGTCATACGCAATTTCCGGCTTGACGCGCAGGTCAATAATGTGGGGCGCAAAGTCGCCATCGCCGTGCCCGTCATCCACTGGACGCGGGGAGACTCGGGCTTTGCGCGGACGGCCGGTGCCAGCGACCGCTTCCCCGGCAAGTGGTCTGGGGACAATCTCAACAGATTCATCGAAGAAGTTCGCGACGAGATCGGTCAACAATCCGGGGTCAAGCCCACGATTGTACGCCTGATCATCGCCGGGCACTCGCATGCCTACGCGGTGCTCAGCCCTCTCGCCGCAGAATTCAGCCGTGGCGCTGCAGCGACCACCGCCGGAGCGCTGAGCAAATTGAGCGAGGTCTGGGCACTGGATTCGACGTACGGTTCAGGGAGCGTATCCGCGCTCGATGGCTGGGCCCGCGCGCTGCCCAGGGGTCGCATCATTGCCGTGCTCAATCGCGACAGGTCCGCGGGATGCTCGCCGAACGGAAACTTCAAGCCGGTCGAGTGCTGGAGCGAGTACTTTCGCAGCCGGCGGCCGCCGCCCAATCTCAAGATGTGCAAGGTCGGCGAAACGCACTGTGTGATCCCGACAAGATATATCGGTCAGCTGATGTCCGCCACAGGGTATCCTCCTGGCTGGTGTCAGGTCTAAGACAGTCCCGATGCTACGCTTTAGTGTTTGGCCGGGTGATGCCCGCAAATTCATCGTGAATGTGAAGCTGCAATCAACTCAATGATTTGAATCGGTCCTTCGGCCTCGACATTTGCAAACGCACCCGCCGCCAGACCAGGCGAGCGCCGAAAGAAGACGCGGGCCGACCCGGATGCATTCGACCCATGTCCGCTGCGCGCGCCATTGCCTACGCCCTAACCCATCGCAAGTGCTTCCTCGCGGAGTTGATGGAATTCATCCGCTTTCCTACGATCAGCGCGCAATCGCAGCATCGCGGCGACATCGCTCGCTGCGCGCGTTGGTTGGTGCGACAGCTGCAACGGATCGGGCTTGACGATGCGCGCATCATTGCGACCAGACATCATCCGATCGTATTCGCGAGCCGCACGACCGGCCCGGACCGGCCGACCCTGCTCGTCTACGGTCACTATGATGTGCAGCCGGTGGATCCGCTTGACCAATGGCGTTCGCCACCCTTCGCGCCCACAATTCGCGGATCCGATCTGTTTGGCCGCGGCGCCAGTGACGACAAGGGACAACTGTTCGTCCATGTCAAGGCGCTGGAGGCGTGGCTGCAAACGGCGGGCGCACTTCCGGTCAATGTCAAATGCCTGTTCGAAGGTGAGGAGGAGATCGGCAGCCCCAATCTCCTTCCGTTGCTGAGCAGGCGCCGCGGCCTGCTCGCCGCGGACGTCGCCGTGGTGTCTGATACGCGCATGCTTGCTCCCGACCGCCCGGCGATCAACTATGCCGAACGGGGTGCGCTGTATCTGGAGCTGGACGTCTACGGACCTGGGCGCGACCTTCATTCCGGAAATTTCGGCGGCGCCGTTCACAACCCGCTGCAGGCCCTCAGCGAGATGATCGCCCAGCTTCACGATCAAGATGGCCGCATCGCGATTCCCGGCATCTATGAACGGGTCCGCCGCTGGGGCAGCGGCGAGCGTACGCGGATGGCCCGCACCGGACCATCTGACGACCAGATTCTGCAGGATGCGCAGGCAAAGGCTCCATGGGGCGAATGTGGCTACTCCTTGTACGAGCGGCTGACGCTCCGCCCCGCGCTCACTATCAACGGCATGAGCGGCGGCTACCAGGGGGCCGGAGCCAAGGGCGTCATCCCCGGCCGCGCCACCGCCAAGCTCAGCTTCCGCCTCGTGCCCGATCAGGATCCGCAGGAGGTGGACCGGCTGTTCCGCAGCTACATCCGTAAGATCACACCCTCCACCGTCCGCACGGTCGTCAGGACGATCTCGTCTGCCGAACCGGTCTTGATCGATCCGCACCATGCTGCGATCCGGGCCGCACACTTCGCCTATCGCAACGGCTTCGGCATCGCGCCCATCCTGCTGCGCTCCGGCGGCACCATCCCGATCCTGAATGCGCTACAGAATGTTCTCGGCACGCCGACCGTCTTGATGGGCTTTGCCCTGCCCGACGATGGGATGCATGCGCCCAACGAGAAATTCCACATTCCCAATTTCTTCAAAGGCATCGAGACCAGCATCTGGTTCATGCAGGCGCTGGCGAACGCGCATCGCTCCAATCCATTACGAACCTCGTCGCGCGCGGCAACGCCGAACATGTCCGCGGAGGCCGTCCCATGATCATCGATTTTCATTGCCATGCGGGCAAGGGAAACACCATGACAGCGCCCTGGAATACGGATGCCCCGCTCGGTGCCTACCTTCGGCGTGCACGCGCTGCAGGAATCGACAGAACGGTGGTATTCCCTCTGTTCCATGACAATTACGACAGGGCCAATCAAGAGCTCGCCCGGCTGATCGCGCGTCATCCCGACCGACTGATCGGCTTCGCCTTCGTCCATGCCAGGCGCGACCGGGGACGCATCAGGGCTATGGTCGAGCGCGCAGTGACACGGTGGAACTTTCGCGGCATCAAGGTGCATGGCCACGAGGCAACGCCGGGCCGCGAGGTCTGCGAGGCTGCCCGCGCCTTCCACCTGCCCTTGCTGGTGGATGTCGCGGGAAAACCCTCAATCATCGAAATGCTCGCGCCCGAATATCGCGACGTGAACTTCGTCGTCCCGCACCTCGGCAGCTTCGCTGATGATTGGCGTGCGCACCAGCAGGTGATCGATCAGCTCGTCCGCCACCCCAATGTCTATGGCGATACGTCCGGCGTCCGGCGGTTCGACTATCTGGTCCAGGCCGTGAGCCGCGCTGGCGCCCATAAGATCATCTACGGATCCGACGGCCCCTGGCTGCATCCAGGCGTGGAGATTGAGAAGGTCCGTCTTCTCGGCTTATCCGGACCGGAACAGATGCTAATTCTCGGCGGTAACGCTGTTCGGCTTCTGTCGTTGGCCCGCGTTCGCAACCGAACGGGGAAAACGTGCCAAAGCAAACGAGCAGAACCGACAGCGAGTCTGTCCAATCTCCCATCGGGAGGTCGCTTTCTTTTCCGGAAACTATGAACTAAGCCACACATGAATGCGGCGAGCCTCTCCATTATTGCAACTCCTGGGTTAAAGTGATTGTCCTCAAAATGAAAATGGCGACCGGTTACCAGGATCGCCGGCCGCGCACTCAGCTGGAGCGAGTTTCAGTATACGAGTCGGAGGCAAGCGATGGCAGGGGTCGCGGCGCGCGAGCAGCGCATTGCACGTCCAGAGAGTGACCGGAGCGCGCATCAAGAGCTTCTCGATGAACTCATCCGCCAACTCTCCAGGCAGGCGGACAGCACAAGTGAGTGCGCTACGATCGCACCTGAACAGACCAGTAGTGAAGAGGTGATCATCGACATTAGTGTCGACGGAATTCGCTATATTATGGTCCGCATGCGTCAGGCGGGTGCGGCGCTGGTCAATCTGAGTCCGCGAGAGCAGGAGATTGCGCACAGGGTCGCAAGGGGATGCTCCAACAAAGTTATTGCGACAAGCCTCAACATAAGTCAGTGGACGGTTGGTACGCACATCCGTCATATCTACGCCAAGTTCGGCGTCGCTTCGCGAGCGGCCATGGTGGCTCGCTTGCTGGAAGTAGGCTGTAACCGAACCCGCCAAATGTCGCGCGCGCGCATGTCGGATCCGACCGACGCGTTCTCTCGGAGACGCGAGACACTAACTGAAGAGCGGAAGGATAGACCAGCGCGACGTCATCATCAACGAAGCGAGCCTGTTGCGACATATTCAGAAGGAGAAATTTGAACCCGAATCCTGCTCCGGCGCACGTTTCTCACGCGAAGCGCGCATGGCAGAAATCTGACGGGAGCGCGACTTGATCTTAGCGGCGATAGCTGACCAGTTCGTCGAAGGTCGAACCTAAATAGCGGGATTCGCTATCCATTCCGAACGTCAAAGTGGGTTCGCTCCTCAAGCGGGAAGAGCATCTGTTGCTCAAGCAGCTGACACGAGGAATCAAGTCCTGTGCGATTTCCTGACGATGCCAACGAACAATTGCCGCCGGCGCTCCAGGATGTGGCAAAAGCGTACGCGACGCCCAACAGCCTCGCCGTACAGCCAACGCGTACGACGGTTGAACAAGGGAGTCTGCTCGCCAACTCTCTGGAGAGAGGCTGCCTACGAGGCGCGCGTGCAGCAGGGGTTTGGGCCGCAGCCCCGTATCTGCATAACGGTTCAGTGCCGACATTGGCCGATTTGCTGAAACCATCAGCGCAACGCCCGTTGCGATTTAGTGTCGGTGCGAGATACGACATGGAGAATATCGGTCTTGCCGTCGGGGCAGATTCGATTCGCTCGGTCACGGATTGCAATGACATCAATTCGGGGAACAGCAACTGCGGTCACGAATACGGCACGAGCTTGAGCGACCAAGACAAGAACGCGCTTCTCGAATGCTTGAAGGCACTGTGAGCACTTCCTCCGCCACCGCGCCACACTACTCAAGGACTGCCACATCCCCGTCCGGGGCCCCTTCAACGAAAGATCGCTGCCGCGCTTTGAGGTAGCCGGTCACGTCGCCGAAACTCGGTGTGTCTACGCCGCTGGCCAGCTGCTAAGATCAAGCAATGGCTTGCCTTTGCGCGGTGCTCCATCCGCGTCGCGCAGGGCGCCTGCAATGTTCTGTGGCCGATGACGTTTCGCCTTCGGGAGACGCAGCGCGCCGGACGCCAGGCGATCGAGGACCTTGGCAAAGATGGCGCCGCAGTCAGCGAGCGGTGACACTTCGAGCCAATGGAGGAGGTACCAACCTTGCACTGCCGCTGCATTGTAAATCAGCCTCGGCGCAAAGACTGGCATCTCAAACGCCGAAGGATCGGTTTGCCTGTGGGACGACAATGCCCCATAGACCAGCATACGGCCACCAGGCTCGAGATGCCGCGCAACCGTGGCTCCGATCCTGCCGGCGACGCAATCGATCGCCCGAGATAGCGCCTTTCCCTCGCTTGCTGTCGCAAGTTGCGTGCCCCAATCATTATCCTCGCTGGTGATCACTACTTCACCACCAAGTGCCTTGATGTCTGGAACCTGCGCGCGACGGCGCACAATATTGACCGTGCGGAAGCATTCCGAACGAGCGAGTTGCAGCACAAGCTGGCCTACCGTCGAACCGGCGGCGGTCTGGACCAACCAGTCGCCCGGCTTAAGATCGTGCTCGACCATGGTCCTCACCCAGGCTGTAACCGGATTCACCAATGCCTGCGCAGCGTCCTCATCCGAGAGATCGCTAGGTACGGGTATGACCCGTTCCGCCGGACTCACGATGAGCTCGCGCCACGAACCCCAAACGTTCAGAAGAGCGACGCGCGTGCCAGGTGCCGGACCTGCAACGCCCGACCCAAGCGCCTCGACGACACCGACGCACTCGATGCCGGGACTGGCTGGAAGCGTCGGCTGACGGCCGAAGCGGCCGCGCATGATGTGCATGTCGCTAGGATGAACCGGCGAAAGTCGCACACGGACGAGGATTTCACCTGGACCGGGTTTCGGTTCCGACAATTCTCGTACGGCGAGGACGTTGTTGGGGTCGCCGGTGCGCTCAAAACAAATGCTTTCATAGATGCAGTCCTTATGTCGTCGTATCTCTGTGGCGATCAAACCGATAACCGGGCCGATAACGAGCGCGACGCTCATAATTCCGGTTCGGTTGCCTTCGGATTAATCCCACATGTCGTCAGGCACCCGGCCGGCGTTCATTGCGATCAGCCGATCTCTGAATATCTTGAGAGCCGGAAACGACCTGTATGCGATTGTGCGCTCCAGCAGCAGTCCATTCTCGTCGTCGGTCAGGAGTTCTAGGCTCTCGATCTTGTGTCCTTCGACGGTGCCCTGCTATCGGAGAAAGGTCATGCGGGCGTCGATCTTGCCTTCGAAGACGTACTTGCCGGGATCGTCGCGGCTCTGTGTCGAGATTGAAACCGCAATCGAAACGAGCGCTCGGCCCACGGTCGGCTTTATGAGAACCGGAGTGTGCATCACAACGTTTTCATTGAGGACCACGGCGATCTGTGCCGGTGTCATTGGGCCACCTTCTCCAAGTTTACGAAATGGATGCACCGTATCGATCCTTTCATTTATGAGCTTTGCGCGACTGATGATGTCGAGATTAGTTTAAACGTGTCCGTGAATTGGGGGCTCGAGCGAGACGTCTTCGAACAGGAATTCAACGAGATCTCCACCATGCGGTCGGCCAGCCTTACTCCGACGCAGCCGGCGGTCGGGCGGGCTTGGGCCTGATCAAAAGGAACGTCGGAACGAGGCCGATGAGGGTGATTGCCGCCATAACCCACCAGGCCACTCGGAAGGCGTGAGCCCACTCCGCGACCTCATGAGGCACACCGACGATGGCGACCAGCAGAGCGACTCCGACTGCGATTCCAGTCTGACGGATCATGTTGATTGCTCCGGAACCTGTCGCGAACGATGAGGGAGGCAGCGATGACGTACTAACCCCCATCATGGTCGGCAGCGCTAGTCCGACACCGAGGCCGATCGGAAGCATGCCAAAAGCCGCGGTGAGGAAGCTC
>Ga0306920_100010592_pt1 | contig 12376 bp, 14 predicted proteins | sample flu12Cox44000170_FD_204666 | JGI IMG/M metagenome (GOLD analysis project Ga0306920, IMG submission 204666) | Lab enrichment of tropical soil microbial communities from Luquillo Experimental Forest, Puerto Rico - flux4day.12C.oxic.44.000.170 (v2)... | ecosystem: Environmental > Terrestrial >...
TGCTGCTGGTGCTCAGCATCATCTATTCCTTCCACGTATTCGACCTGATCTACGTCATGACCGGCGGAGGGCCTGGCTTCTCGACCACGATGCTGGTGCAGTACATCTTCCGCTCGGCGTTCGTGACATCGGAGATGGGCTACGCAAGCGCTGTCGGCATCGCGCTCTATGCGTTGATCCTGGGCTTCACCGTCCTGCAATGGCGCGCCAGCCGGCAGGCAGAGAACGTGATGTAGAGAGGCGGCGATCACGACGCCCGCATACCTCTCGCGCCCCCTGATCGACGCGGCCTGCTGGCTCGGCTTGGTGGCGGGTGCGGTGGTGATGATCTTCCCGATCTACTGGATGTTCGCGACCGCGGTGCGTCCGCACGCCGAGATCTTCGAGGCAGTGGCACGGCTGGTGCCGTCCAACTTCAGCTGGAGCAACTTCCACGCGGTCCTGACGCGCTATCCGGTGCTGACCTGGGTGAACAATTCGGTGATCATTGCCGTGGTCGCGGTCGTCCTCACCGTGTTTATCAACCTTTTATGCGGCTACACCTTCGCCAAATTCCGCTTCCCCGGCCGCAATATGCTGTTCTTCGCCATTCTCGGTGCGTTGATGGTTCCGATCCAGGTGATCCTGGTACCGGAATTCCTGATCGTCTCCTGGCTTGGCCTGCTAAATACACATCTCGGCGTGATCCTGCCCCGTGCGGCGGAGGCGTTCGGCATCTTCATGGTGCGCCAGTTCATGGTCAGCATCCCCGACGAGCTGATCGAGGCCGCGCGCCTGGATGGCGCGGGCGAGTTCGCGATCTTCTTGCGCATTGTTCTGCCGCTGTCCAAGCCGATCATCGCTGTGCTGGTGATCTTTACCTTCATGTGGCGCTGGAACGATTTCGCCTGGCCTCTGGTCGCGCTGACGGATCGGGACATGTTCACCATCCCTCTCGGCCTCAATCTGCTGCGCGGCGAGGTGAACCCGGACTGGGGCAATGTCATGGCCCTGGCGTTGTTGTCGCTCATGCCGATGCTGGTCATCTTCCTGGCCTTCCAGCGTTACCTGGTTCAGGGGATTGCGAGCACGGGACTGAAATAGTCGAAAGGAGTCATTAGATGGCCAAGATCGCTGCGGAGAACCGCAGATGAGCCGGAGCTATGCGATCGTCGGCCTCGGCCACCGTGCCTATACGTTCTTGCATGCGCTGCTCGGCGCGCACGCCGCCGATGGTCGCCTCGTCGGCTTATGCGACGACAATCCGGGCAGGCTTGCGCATGCTGCCGCCGTCGCCGCGGATTCCGGGGTCCGCGTGCCGGCCTATGCGGCGGTCGATTTCGACCGCATGGTGCAACAGACATCGCCTGAACGCGTGATCGTTACCGTGCCGGACCACGCGCATTGCGCCTATATCGTTCGCACGCTGGAGCTCGGCGCCGACGTGATCACCGAAAAGCCGCTGACCGTCGATGCAGAGTCCTGCCGACGGATCGTCGCGGCGCAACAGGCGACCGGACGATCCGTTACCGTCGCCTTCAATTACCGCTATTCACCGGCGCGGTCCTTGCTCAAGCAGGTGCTTGTGTCCGGCATTGTCGGTCAGGTTACCGCGGTGAATTTCGAATGGCAGCTCGATACCTATCACGGTGCCGACTATTTCCGCCGCTGGCATCGGAACAAGGCGAATTCCGGCGGCCTTTTAGTGCACAAGGCCACCCATCACTTCGATCTGCTCAACTGGTTGCTCGGCAGCGTGCCCCGGCGGATCACCGCGCGCGGCCGGCGCGCGTTTTACCGGCCGGAAACCGCAGAGGCGTTCGGCCTCGGCGATCGCGGCGAGCGGTGTTCCGCCTGTCCTGCTTTCGAGCGATGTCGGGTCAAGCTGAATGTAGCGGCGGACGGCCATCTGCGCGCGCTCTATGCGGACAATGAAATCCATGACGGCTATTTCCGCGATCGCTGTGTGTTCAGTTCAGCGATCGACATCGAGGACTCGATGCATGCGACGATCGAGTATCAGAACGGAGTGATCGTCAACTACCTGCTCACCGCTTACAGCCCCGCCGAGGGATATCGGGTGGTGTTTCATGGCACGCGCGGCAGGGTGGCGCTGGAGACTGTCGAGCGTGCCTATGTCCGTCCGGATGGCGGTCTCGTGGCTCCGCCGCTGCCCGAGCACTCGAGCATCGTCGTGCAGCCGCAGTTCAGCCGAGCTTTCGAGCTCGCCCTGCCGAAGGCGGAAGGGCTGCATAGCGGCGGCGACAAGGTAATGCTGGAGCACCTGTTCCGGGGCGGCTCGGATGATCGCTATGGCCACGTGGCTGACGAACGTGCCGGCGCCTGGTCAGCACTGGTAGGCATCGCGGCGAATGCCTCGCTCGCGTCGGGCATCCCGGTTTCGCTCGCCGATCTCGCCGCCGGCATTCCGCAGCCTGACTTGCCGCAGGAGCCCTTCGGTCCAGCAATTGCCTGGCAGACCTTCGATCCGGCCCGTTACCCGTTTTTGGCTGGCGCGAGGCTGGGCGAGGTGTGCAGGCTGTAGCATCAGTTCCGAAAAGTCGATTGGTTGCTGCTCACACGCAAAGACGCCGATGCAGCGCTTGCTCGCGCGGACAGCTCGGGCTGTGCAAAATGAGATCACAGCTCTCACGGTCTTGATGGGCGTCGCGAGGAAATAACTGTCGCCGTCGGTGATGCCGTCTACCGCTCTAAGCAGGGCTGCGGTTTCTTTACCTGTTAGATCAAGGTTCATCGCCCGGATCTAGGGATAAGGTTGCCGAGGTGCACGGCCTAGCGAGTGGAACGCTTAAAACGGTGGCGTCCAGACGGTGTTGTGACAACCGGCTGGGCGCACATGTCATGACGCGCGAGCTTGTGCTATAGTTAAACAAATCGAATGTTCGACCAGGGGGCCTACCCGAGCTATGGCCTCGACGCGCCGCCTTGCCGCCATCCTTGCCACTGATGTGGCCGGTTACTCGCGTCTCATGAGTGCGGACGAAGAGAGTACGTACGAACGCCTCAGAGCGCATTTCAACGAAGTAGTCGATCCGAAGATCGCTGAGCACCGGGGCCGGACCGTAAAGAACACCGGTGACGGTTTGCTCGCCGAATTTCCAAGCGTGGTCGACGCGGTCCGGTGCGCGGTCGAGGTCCAGCGCGGAATGATCGACCGTGAGCCGGGGGTGACCGAAGAACGCCGGATCAGGTTCCGCATCGGGGTCAATCTGGGCGATGTGATCGCGGAGGGGGCGACATTTACGGCGACGGTGTCAACATTGCTGCGCGGCTGGAGGCACTGGCGGCGCCGGGCGGCATCTCCATTTCACGAGTGGTCCGGGACCAGATCCGAGACAAGCTGCCCTACCAGTTCGAGGACATGGGGGAACAGAGCGTCAAGAACATCGCCCGGCCGGTGCGGGTGTATGCGTTGCGCCCCGAAGCCGTCGCCGGTTTGCCGGTTGCGGTGAAATCGCCGGCCGCCTCAATCTCACAGCCGATCGTTGCGCCGCGCTTGTCGATGGTCGTGCTGCCCTTCGCGAACCTGTCCAACGATCCTGAGCAGGAGTATTTCGCCGACGGCATCACCGACGACCTAACCACGGATCTGTCACGCATTTCCGGAAGCTTCGTGATCGCCCGCAACACGGCATTCACCTACAAGGGAAAATCCGTCGACGCGAAGCAGGTCGGCCGCGAACTCGGCGTGCGCTATGTCCTCGAAGGCAGCGTGCGCCGGGTTGGTGACCGGCTTCGGATCAACGTGCAGCTGGTCGATGGCGAAAGCGGCGCGCAGCTTTGGGCAGATCGGTTCGACACTGATCGCGCCGACCTGGCTCAGACTCAGGACGAGATCACCGGCCGTCTCGCACGGACTCTCAATGTTGAACTCGTAGAGGCATCGGTTCGCCGGATCGAGCAAGAAAGGGCGGTCGATCCCGATGCGCGCGATCTCGTCACGCGGGGATGGGCTCTGTCCAACCGAATGGCTTCCGCGGAGACCCAAACAGATGCTCAGCGGGCTTTCGAGCGGGCCCTTGAGATCGACCCGGAATCAGTCGATGCAAGAATCGGCCTCGCGGAAGTCTTGGTTTCGGCATATGAGGGGAGCAGCTCCTTTGATCAAAATGTAACGCGTGCCGAACGGTTGGTCTTCGAAGCGCTTGAGCGCGATCCGAGGCGATCGAGGGCGCATTTTGCGATGGGGCTGATCCGTCGACGGCAGGATCGACTCTCTGACTCCAAGATCGAGTTCGAGGCGGCGATTGCGCTCGATCCAAATCAAGCAGTGGCCATCGCCAGCTTGGCATAACGCTGATGTTTCTCGGTCAACCGGAGGGGGCAATTACCCAACTCGATAAATCCACCAGGCTCAGTCCACATGACCCGTTCATCGCCCTTAATTATCATGCATTGGGTACGTGTCATCTCTTTCTGGGCCAGGTAGATGAGGCGATAGATCTGTTGAGAAAGGCGCGGGCGACGAGTCCTCGATACCGTTTTGTCCACATAAACCTGGCGGCCGCGCTCGGGCTCAGGGGCGATCTCGACGAGGCAAGGGCCGCTCTATCTGAGGGAGTTAAGCTCAGACCGGAGCTGAACTCCCTGGCACGATTGCGTGCCTTTCGTCGCTCTTCGCACCATCCGGAGTACCTGAGGCTTCGCGAGGAAACAATCGAGGTGGGCCTACGCAAAGCCGGGATGCCCGAAGAATGACTGCCGCCTGTCTTCGCTTGGGACGGTCTGCTGATCGAAACTCGATGTCCGGCCGCGCCCGCCAGCCTTTCCTGGCATTAACCGCACCTATCTGATCAAGCTGGAGAAGGGCGCGAGCTATCCGGCGCTGGAGATCATCGCCAAGCTCGTCCCCGTTCCAAACGTCGCACTCGCCGGCCGCCGTCTTGGCCACATTGCTACTGATCGGGTGAGAGGGTTTAGACGGACGCGCGGCTCTGGGATGTGCATGTGAGGCTCCACGATAGACGCCGCTCCTTCGCCAGCGTCGAGGCGGTTCCAGAATAGCGAGGGGCCGAGCAAGCCAGGAGCGGAAGTGATGGGTTGCGCCGGTGAGCCGATAGCCGTCAGGGCCGATTGATCTCTCCTCGCAGTCGCGCCAGGAAGTCCATCGCATAGGTCTCTGCCGCAGCCACCGAGCCAAAGCGGCGTGAGCTTTCGTAGCGCGACGGACCAACGGTGAACGTCACGCGCCAGTGCGGATCAGTCTTTTGGTCGTAGGGGCTAACAAAGACTACGTGCGGTGTGGCGGTGCTACCTTTGGGCAGGCGTTCCAGCGCGGCTCGATAGCGCAGCTGGTCCACTTCTGTATCCGGCTGACCAAGCTCGTAGCGCAGGGCCATCACCATCATCGTTGCTGCAAGCTCCGCGTCTTCGGGGGTGCTGAAACTCGGTTCCAGGGCTTTCGCCAGCCGGGCGATCTCGTCACGCATGGACGCACCGATCAGGGTTGCGTCCCTATCCTTGAGCGCCCTGCGTTAACTTTTCGTTAGGGTGGCGCGCGCGTGGTGGGACGCCAGGTCGCTTAATCGAGCCAGTACTCAGCGCCCTCTGCCAATATCGGCGGATTGAGGAGGACACGGCAAATCTCTACACGGGCGGCTTCCTCATCGGTCATGCACTCGGCGGCGCGTTGGGCTACTTCCGCTTCGGACGAGCGCGAGATGTAGGCCAACCGGGTTGGCGTCAGGCTCCTCAGATCACTAAAGAACTTCACACTCCACATCTGCACCGGCGGGGCGATATGTTCGGGCATTGGGAAGCTCCTATCGCAGTTCGCGCCCCGATCCTTGAGCGCCGATCGTCAGGCGGGCGTCCCAGGCCAATCCAAGCGGTCGTGGCGGGGGTGCTATCGGTTCGCGGGTCATGAGACTGGCGCGGAGGGTCTGAATGGGTGGCGAGGACGGGCAATCACTCCCAACCGTGGCTGTTGACAAAGTTCCTGTATCAGTGAGGCCGAACTGCATCACGCTGCGCGGTAGCCGAGCATTTAATCAACAACGCGCTACTTATGGGCGTGCCAACCCGAGGCAAGCGACATGACCGACCTCGACCTCCATCGCTTCGCCCTTCGTCAGGCCGATCAGGCGCGAGAAGCCTATGCGCAGGTGATGGAGGAACTCGATCTCGTGAAGGAGCAGCTGGTCCGGCTACCGACGCGCAGAGATCAAGCGTTTACCCCCTGAAGATAATGTTCGGGTCGACAGTCATCGGCGCCGCGCTCGTCATTCTTTGGTTGGAAGCGTTCTGGCGGCATTCTCTCTGAGGGGGCCGGGCTCGCTGTTGAGGAGACTATCGCGGTCCCGGCGTGCGGCTGGGGCGCGCTCCCGGCATTGCGCGCGCTCCTGACCAATTGGTTTGCGACGAAGGACTGAGATGCGAACTCTGAAGATCCTGCGTGAAGCATTCCTAATGTTCATCGGACACGGTTACGATCGGCGTGGACACCACCGTACACGCTACTACCTGCGAGGTCCGACCAGGACACGGCGCATGGCCACGGACGAGATCGAGGGCCTGGAGCCGAGACTGCTCCGCGATGACGAGGGACTGATAGGTTGGAATTGCAGCTTGTGCGGTAGCCTTAACTGGAGTTGCGAGAAAAGTCGCAGCGGTGTAAGCACTGCAGGCACAGCGGCGCACAACGCGAAACCCGTAAAAAGCAAGCACCCCTCTCGCGGGCTGCAGAGGGCGTTTCTGCTTCCGGCGCGCGCCTCACTTAGGCCCCTCCTCCCGCTCGCGGCGTAGCTCCTCCAAGCGGGCGCGGATCGTCTGGAAATCGTCAGCAGCTCGGTTGTGAGCCATGTTTCCTTCCCTGTCGGGCTCGCCGAGCGGTTCGTTGTCCTGCTCCGGCGCGGGCTGCGGGATCACAAGCTCGCTCCAATCCTTCCACACAATCTGCAGCACGTCATCCTCGGTTTCAATGACGGCCAGCAGGGCTTCACCATAAATGCGCACTTCGTGGCGCTCGCGCTTGGGACTACACATGTCTAAGCCGAAAATAGTCTCACCGGATTTACTGGCGAAACGAAGTAGACACAAGAGGGGCAAATGTTCCATTATTTTGATAGTTAACTTAACAAAGATAGCCACGATCCTATTGCAGGATTAGCCTCCTGGATCCCGAGGCTCGCTCTGGGCTCATTCGCTCCGCTTCAGGATTTGTTAACCGGCGTTACCCAATAATGCCGCGCAAGCTCTCTTGTTTGAGGCAGAAATGCGCGCGTCGATCCTGACGTTCGCCCTCGGCCTAGCCTTGGCTGCATCGGCACAGGCGACCCCCGTTTGGCGCAACACGGCGGGGATCGAGCTTGGGACGGCGCCGCTCATTGAGTTGGTGCGCGATGGCTGTGGACGCGGTTGGCACCGGGACCACTGGCGCGACCAATTGAGCGATTGGCACTGGGGCCACTGTATTCCGGACGGGGATCCCCAAGACGCTTGGACCGCAGGTTGGAGCCATCCCTACCGAGATTGGCGCGGCCCCTCTGGGAGCTGGGGTAATCCGTAGCTAGCGCTTATGAGAGACGTGACGACTGTGCCCGGTGCCGAGCATTATCGAGAGATCGCCGGCATGCTACGTGAGGCCGCGAGATCGTGTCAGTTCGCCGGTGCCCGGAAGGAGATATTGCATCTCGCCGAGCGCTTTGAGAGCCGCGCCAACCATATCGATCGCCGGGCAGGATCGACAACCGCAACGCGCTTAGCTTGATTGGCGCATTCCGAGGTTACGCCGGACGTGACGGCGCTTAGATCGGCCAGGGGTCAGCTCCGTCGCGTGAACTGGTTCGGGCGCCCCTACTTTTAGCGAGCGTCGTCACAACCCCGCGGAAACTCTATATTATCGGGGTTATGCCGCACCTTGACCTGTCGGAAGATGAAGCCGCCGCCCTGATCAAAGAGCTTCCCGACAACGATCGATAACGACCGCTACCCCTTCTCGGAGCGCATCCGACCGCTGAAGGCGATCCTCGCTAAGCTCCGACCCGAGCCGGCCCGCGAGCCTTTGCCGTCGCCCAAATTATACGCCCGGCCGCGAGCAACGGCTGCTAGAAGACGGCGCTAGCGGTCATAGATCATGGACAAGGAAAGCCGAACGTGTGCGCCGATTACACTGGAGCATGGAACCTGCTTTATGACTGGCAGACCCTTCTTGCTGGTGGCGCGGCGGTATTCGGTGGCTGGCTAGCATACCGCGCCGGCGTAAGACAAGCTAACGAAACACAAAATGCCGCTCGTCTTCAAATAGAAGCGATGGCCAAGCAGTCAGCAATTTTAACCCGACAGAACGAAGAGTTGAGGCGTACACTTGCGCGAGAGACATTGATTGCTGCTCGCATGCTCGATGCTTCAATGGAGGTTGTCGCCGGAGATATTCAGACTGCGCGGTCTAGGTTCAGCGGCCCCGCGGACGGTCATATTGACGAGCCGCGGGCAAATCAAATTCGTCACAGTGTTGGAAAGCCAGGATTTGCCTATTTGTGGGAGAAGGTTGGGATGTTAGATCGCGAGATCGCCGTTCCTTTTTTGGAGCTTGAAGCATCGATTGATCGGCTGCGGGCGCAGGAAGGGGCAACGTTTGTAGGTGGCCTGACGGATAAGTTAGAGAATTTATCGGTGTTCGTAGAGCGAATACTTGACCTTGCCGGCGCCGAAATCAGGAGGGCTACCGTCAGACTTTCCGGCGAAAACGCATCGCCGCGCTGATGAAACCTATCGCGACCCGCCGATGACGCTTGGGGCTGCAGACGGGTACCGCGTTAGCACCCGACCTTGCCTTTGCGACCAGTGTCGTTGAATTGGAGCGTCAAACTCGCCGAGCTGCAAGCCCGGTCGGTTCCCCGTGCGCCGGCTCACGCCTCGACCGATCCGCCACCTCTGAGCGTGGCCCCAGCATGTGGTAGATCAGTCGAGCTATCGATCGAGCTGAAAGGATCGCGAGCCCCGGCACGAGCGCGACAGCCACCGCAGCGATCGTCGGAACCCAAGGCGGCAAATCGTTCATAGCTCCATGTCCCCGTCGTACTGACCCCACCAGGCTTCGCACGCATTGCTTAACGAATTGTTGGCTGGTGCCCCTCACATGCACCGGGTGCCGCGCGCGGGACGAGTTTCTGCGTTTGAGCGCGAGCTCTGACCGAGCCCAAATCCCGACGAGACAGGTCAGCGGAGGGCGCGCCCGTATTGCGTCAACTGGCTCGGATCGGTGAGGACAATCTCCGGCTTGGCGTAATAATCGCTAATCTCCCCGGTCACACAGATCTGCTTGCCGCGGAGCGAGGTCTCGGGAGCACCGAACTTGGGGCGATTATCGCGATAAATGACCGCAGTAAAAATCGCATGCGGGTACGATTCAGAGGAAAACGGCTCAGCCGCGATCAGGCGGTGGAAAAGCTGGCCACGGTCCTCAAAATTGCGCCGGCAGAGTTCATTAGGCTGGCAGCGGCTTTGCGGATCGGGCTTGACCGGTGCGTCACCAATGCGCCCGTCTTCTGCCGTCGACGAACTTGTCGTGGCACGCAGAGATAGGGTGCGAATATCCGAATCATCGAAGCCCCAAGTCGCCCGATGCCGGTAAGGAACGGAAACCGAACTCTTTAATGACCCGAGTAATTTCAATGCGATAGCACGTTTTTTCGTCGAACGCTTTTCTCGCGAGCAATTACGGGCAGAATCGTTGCCGATGCGAACCCGTCTGCTGAACCGCTCCGGGATCGCACCGACAACCATGTAAGGGATCAAGAGAAGTGTTTGAGCTCAAGTTTCGCTTCCTCGGCAGGGAAATTCGCATTTCCATCCGCCGACTCTAAACCCCCGGAGGGGCTGGGTGTGCAAGACCCGGCCCTTCCTCTCTCAACCCCCACTCCGGCAATCTTGATGCAAGATGCAACCTGATGCAACCCCGCACCAGATCCTGTGATGTTCTGCGGTTCATATACCACATATATGGGTTCCCGATTCGTTTTGAGACCGACTCGGGTAAAGCCGAGGTGGCCCATCACCGCGCTTCATCCAAGTAGAGAGATTGCGCTGTCCTAACCGTCAAGATTGTAGCTCGACCGATTCGCCGATCGGCGCAGAGGCTCTCTTACCTGATTTCACTATCTGGTTTAATGAGGACCGCCGATCATCAACCGGTGTTGTGCGAAAGTCTGAACCACCCGAACAAAAAGTGTACTCCCCGGTGCACACCTTGCGAGAAAGTGCCCAATCCGGTAGGGATGAGTAGATCGCGGTGGCCCGGAGCGGGTGCTGGAACACCTCACTCCGGGTCATTTGCGTAAGGATGTGCGCCCCTGTGGCGAAACTGGTAGACGCAGCCGCCTGAAAAGCGGCTTCCCTCCACGGATTGCGGGTTCGAGTCCCGCCAGGGGCACCATCCTCCTCTTCTTGCGCGCCTACGGACGCACGCCTGCGTACAGGCACACAATGTTATTTCGTGTGACTGTCTGTCAACAACTCGATGGAGATTTTTGCCCTGAGTTGCGGTGTTGCCATCGAGAGATAGTGGTATTTCTGCCACAGTTACGGTTTTCCACCCTATCCCGAGATAATCGATCCTTTTATAGACATTGATTACCAATAAGGCCAAAATACACATCTCTTGTGTTGTTTGATCGCGGATGTTATATGTGTGTTCGCGCTGAGGCGGCACCAGAGACAATCCGTGTGTCGTTCCGGGGGGAGCGGGCCGCGGGCATTCAACTGTCCCCACTGAAGATCGCCAGGATTCGAGCAATCCTTCACGGCCGGTAAACGTAGCGAGGCTATACCACCGCGGGGACGTGAAGAATGTGGTCTACGACGGACCGATCGAAGTCGGAGCGATTGATGTTTACTACCGATGGTGGCTCGCGAACTAGGCGAGCGACAGGAATGCGTCCGATCCTCCCTACTGCAGCAATTGCCGCAGCGATCGTATCGGTAATGGCGATACCCCTCCGACCTTCGCGCGCAGCGACACTGGCCGTGCAGAGCATGTGAGCGGCACTAATTCCAGTGGGTCGCGCCAGCCAAGTTACAGCCCCAGCGGAGCAGCGAATGCAAACTCTTCCGGCGCGCACTACCTCACCGGCTCAGGCTCGGCGCGACAGTTCAGCAGTTCCGGGGGAAGGGAAGACTGGCATAGCGGTAGCACACCACCAGGTTGGACCGGACACGGCGAGAAGCGAGGTTGGGACGGTGGAAAGATGCCGCCCGGGTTGAGCCATCGCGACCGTGATCCGCAGTGGCATGATCGCAAATTCGATCGAGGTGACGAAAGGGGTGATCGCGAGCACGCGCAGTTCCACACGAACGGCGGTAGGGTTGGTAACTTGGGTTACGCTCGCACCTGGTTGATGGGGATGCCCGCATTTTGGTCTCACTGCTTATAGCCAACCACGCAATCCGCCATGTATGGATCTGAGTGGAGAACCTGCGGCCTGGGTGCAGTTGTCGCTTTGCTCCTCGGGGCGGGCGGCGGTTTCGGCTGGCATTACCTCGCTGACGGCGTCGGTGCTGTGGGCGTGGCTTCAGCGGTGGGTTTATCCGCCCAGCGGGAGGCGTACGGTCCTCTGTCGTCTTGCCCTCCTGGTTCGCGAGAGGGTCCAGTTCCCGATGTTCCAGTGTTACCCCACGCCAACAACCAGCCCGACACAACCCCCGCGAGCAGTACCGTAAGGATCACACATGCAGCACACGCCAGCCGCGCGCGACAGGTGACAGCTCCCGGCCAGCGTGATGGAGGCCAGAGGGTGGCTTTCTGATCGCAGTAGCCCTGGTGACCCCTGCGAGGCTTCAGGATTTGTTAGTCGCAATCCGTTAACATTGCCTGTTTGAGCTATTCCTTGGAGACAGAATGCGCGCAATCATCTTGGCGTCCGCCGTGGGCTTGGTCCTGACGGCATCGGCCCGGGCGGCACCGCTCGGTTCCACCCCTATCCCCGCGGCAAACGTGGTCACTGTACAGGGTTGGCCAAACTGGCAGTGGGGCTGGCAAGGTGGACCAAGCTGGGGCCAGGACCACGAACTTCGCGAGCACTGTTGGCGGCTTCGGCACCAAGAGCACGAGATCCGCGAGCGCATATCTTATGCTCCACCCTGGGAGCGGGGCGGGATGGAGCATCACCTCTGGGAAGTTAGAGAGCAGTTGAGAGGCGAATGTCGGGGCGTTTCGAGAGACGGGGAGTAGCTTCGCCTGCTTCGGTAACTTGCCCTTGAGCGACGCGTTGTCCCTCTCGGCTTGCGCGCTCGGCGTCCGATAGCTGCTTCGAGCTCGCCCAGGGTGCTAATTTATCGTCCTTTTGGCGTCGTTAACGCAGGCAGCCCCGCTCGCCCAGGTGCCGACCCCGATCGAGCTTGATGCGGCCCCGCCCGTCGAACTGGTGTCCTGTGGCTG
>Ga0306920_100010594_pt1 | contig 12375 bp, 13 predicted proteins | sample flu12Cox44000170_FD_204666 | JGI IMG/M metagenome (GOLD analysis project Ga0306920, IMG submission 204666) | Lab enrichment of tropical soil microbial communities from Luquillo Experimental Forest, Puerto Rico - flux4day.12C.oxic.44.000.170 (v2)... | ecosystem: Environmental > Terrestrial >...
GCGATTCGCTTTCTGTTCCGCTACGCTTACCAAACACGACTGTACTCCAGGCGGGTCAAGTCACTTTGCCCGCAGCTTCTCGATCAGGGGTGACAGGAACGAACTCCGCGGTTTCTTGCTCTCGCCGCGACCGGTCAACCGTTGCGCGATCTGCAGAAACATTTCGGTGCTGCGATGGGTTGCGGAGATTTCCGCGATCATCTGGCCGTTATTGGCCGCGGCGCCGAACATCTGCGGGTCGAACGGAATCGACACGATCGGCTCGCTCTCGATGGCCTTGGCAAATTCGCTCGAATTGATTTCGGGCCGCTTGGGGATTCCGACCTGGTTGAGGCAATAGAGCGGCATCCGGTCGTTGGGCCGCGCCGCCTTCAGCAAGTCGAATATGTTCTTGGTGTTGCGCAGGTTGGCGAGGTCCGGCGCTGCGACGATCAGAAGATCGTCGGCGCCGATCAGCGCGCGCTTGGTCCAGCCCGACCATTGATGCGGGATGTCGAGCACAATGCACGGCATCGTCGTGCGAAGGGTGTCGAAGATCGCATCGAAGGCGTCGGCGCCGAAATCATAGACGCGATCGAGCGTCGCCGGCGCCGCGAGCAGATTGAGATGGTCAGTGCATTTCGACAGCAGGCGGTCGAGGAAAGCGGTATCGACGCGGTCGGGCGAGAAAACCGCGTCCGCAATGCCTTGCGGAGGGTCCTGATTGTAGTCCAGGCCGGCGGTGCCAAACGCAAGGTCGAGATCGGCCACCACGGCATCGAGCGCCAGATCGCGCGCGATCGCCCAGGCCACATTGTGCGCAATGGTGGAAGCGCCGACACCGCCCTTTGCACCGACAATGGCGATGATGCGGCCGACGGCCTTGGCTTCCGGCGAGGAGAACAGGCCGCAGATCGAGCGCACGATGTCCAGCGGGTTGATCGGCGCGAGCACGTAATCGCTGACGCCGCGGCGCACCAGTTCGCGATAAAGACCGACATCGTTGATGCGGCCGACGACGATGACGCGGGTGCCTGAATCGCACACCGTTGCGAGCTGATCGAGGCCGGCGAGGATATCGTTGCGGCTCTCGGTCTCGAGGATGATCACGTTGGGAGTAGGCGCGCTGCGATAGGCTTCGATCGCGGCTGCTGTGCCGCCCATTTGAATCTTCAAATGAGCCTTGCCGAGCCGGCGGTCTTCGCCGGCCGACTGCACTGCCGCCGCGGTTTCCACGGTCTCGCAGAACGCCTGCACCGATACGCGCGGCGCCGGCGCAATGTGATCGTCCGCTGGCGGTGAAATGTCGTCCGGCTGTTCGGTGGTCTGGCGCGCGTAGCTGCTCATTTGCCTGTGTCGCTGAGTTTGGCCTTTTCGGCTTCGGGATAAGTGGTCGAGGTGGAGGTGCCCTTGCGATATTTCTCGAAGCCTTCGGTGCGTCGGATTGTATAGGCGGGCGTCTCGGGCCGTGGCTGCAGCAGGTCGGACGGATTTTCCACCATCGCCGCCATGTTTCGCTGATAGGCGCAGCCGAAATTGTAGTACGGCTTGTTCTCGATATAGCCCCGGTCCTTGATCGACGGACCGAGATCTTCCGGCCACAGCCCGCAGGGCCCGGCGGTGGCCGAGATTCTCGGATAGCTCAGGCGCACCGTTGCAAGCTGACGCGGGCTGTCAGGGCGGTAGTGATGGACGGTGACGCCGTTGGGCGGCACGCCGGCCGCCGACAGCATCGCATGGGCTTCCCGGAACGCGCTTTCCGCCGCCCGCGCGTTCGGCGTGCCCACCGGCACATCGGCCACGATCGCGCCGGTCCCCTCATGCAGCCAGGTCTGCGCCAGTCCCATCACGTCGGCGCGTTGTTCCGCCGACAGACCGCCGCGCGAACGACCGATGAAGATCACGACGGAGCGGTCGGCCTCCTGGATTGCAATCGGATGCCTCTGACGATAATCGTCCGGGATGCTGGCTGTTGCTACAACTTCGTCCGTATGCGTGCAGGCGCCGAGCACGACGGCGATACCGACCAGCGCCCCCGCGATGCGGAAGCTACGTTTGTATTCGACGGGTATCTTGCTTGCCATTTTATTCGTCCTCGTCCCGCCTCAATCGGTGATAAAGCCGTAAGCGCCGCGATAATTCCGGGCCGGCTCGACGCGGCCGGGAACGCCGTAGATGCGGTTGATATTGCCGAGCAGCTCTGTCTGCGGGTCGGAGGCCGAGGCAAATCCGTCATCGGGACGCGACAGGTCCTTCTGGGCCACCGCGCGAACGACATAAGGCGTCACCAGCACCATCAACTCGGTCTGTTTGTTGATGTAGTCGCGGCTTCGGAACAGCGTGCCCAGAACGGGAAGTTGCGAAAGACCGGGAAGTCCGTTGATTGCCTGCTTGGTCTGGTCCTGAATGAGGCCCGCCATCGCCATCGATCCGCCCGAGGGGATTTCCAGCGTCGTTTCGGCGCGGCGGGTCTTGATGGAGGGAATGGTGGTGCCGCCCGAGCCGCCGTTTAGCGAATTTTCGTTAGATATTTCAGATACTTCCGTCATAACCCGCAGGCTGATCCGCCCCTCGGTCAAAACAACCGGCGTGAAATTCAGCGAGATACCGAACTTCTTGAAACTGACGGTCTGGACGCATTGTCCGATGGCGCCCGCCGTCGTCGTCTGACAGGTCACGCCGGTCGGGATTGGGAATTCGCCGCCTGAGATGAACGTTGCGGATTCTCCCGAAATTGCCGTCAGATTCGGCTCTGCCAGCGTCCGCACCACGCCGGCGCTCTCCATGGCGCGGAGCGTGGCCTGGACGGTCGGCGCTCCGCCAAATGTGGTGGTGAGAGCATTGCCCGGAACGAGCGGCGCGTTGTTGACCGTGAACGGGTTGGCGTTGTTGAAATTCACGACCGCGGTGCCGTAGGTAAGGTTGGCGCTGAGGTCGATACCCAGTTGTTTGATGATTGACCGGGCGACTTCGGCGACCGCGACCTTCAGCATCACCTGATCGCGGCCACGGACGATGATGGAGTTGACGACCTTGTCGGCCCCGCCCGTGAGCCGCGCGGCCAGATCGCCGGCCTGCTGGGCGTCGATCGGACTAGCCGCCGTGCCGGTGAGGATCACACCCTCGCCAAGTCCGTCGATCTGGATGTCGGAATTCGGCAATGTCTGCTTCAGCGCGGCACGGATGCCGTTAAGGTCGCGCTTGACGGCAATGTCATAGGCCGCGATCTGCTGGCCTGCGGAATCGAAGAACACGATGTTGGTCTGGCCGACAGCTGCACCGATAATGTAAGCGCGCTGCGCGGAGCGTACGACCGCGTTTGCGATTTTCGGATCGGCAACCAGGACATCCTTGATATCGCGCGGCAAGTCGATGACGATCGATTTGCCGACGCCGAGCGAGAGAAAACGCGCGTTCATCTGTCCGTCGGCCGCGACCTGCGGAACGTGCGGAACGGGGCGGTAATCGGCCGCCACCGCCGGGATCAGGGCCGGATTGAGCGCCATCGCTGCGGCGGCCGAAAACGACAGGGTGCGGACCATAAAGGTCCACATCTTCAGCTGATTTTCCCTGCTCTTCATATCGTCAGTCCTTGGTCACTTCTGTATCGTGCTGGGGTTTGCTACGCCGTAACGAACCACATTGATGCTGCCGCGCGCGCGGACCCGGTCTTCCGAGCCGATATCGACCTGGTTGACGTCGGCAATACTGCGCAGCGCCAGCGACAACACCCCGGCCTGCCGCGCGCCGGCGAGAATCGGCACTTGCTCGGGCTTCAGCTCAAGCGTCACCGTCTTGCCGATGACGGAATTCTGGCCATCTTTTTCCTTGGGCGCCTGATCGATCGCGAGAACGCGGATATTGGTCAGGATGATCTCCGGCACGATGATATCGCCCGAGGCCTTGGCGTCCGGATTCTTCTCGCGCCGCGTCAAGACCACGTCGACGCGGTCGTTCGGCAGGATGAAGCCGCCGGCACCGGTCTCCGGTGAAATCTCGGTGGAAATGGCCCGCGTTCCGGTCGGCAGGATGGCTGCCATGAAACCCGATCCGTTGGCCTTGATCAGTTTCGGCTCGCGGATCGGCTCTCCGGCGATAAACGGCGAGCGCGCGATCGAACCGGCGATCTGGGTGGTTGCATCGGGGCGTTCGTTGCGGCGAATGAAGGTATTGCTCGCCGTTGCTGCGGGCCAGGTCTGCCAGATCATGTCGTCAGCCGAGAGCGTCTGGCCAAGTCCGATGTCGGATTTGGCCACGAGAACGTCGACGGTCTGAAGTTGCACGACCGGTTCTGAAGGCGGCCTGGTATCCGATCCGCTCGCGAGAAAGGCTGCGACGCCGCCGGCTCCGATAGCGATGGTCAGGACGACAATGCGTGCCTTGTTCATACGCTTCACTTTCCACATTACGCTGCGACGCGTCGGTCGCCGTGATGGGAGTTGACCAGCTATTCGTCAAAGCATGGTTAATGAGGCGTATCTAAATCGCCTTAACGAGAGTTTACCTCTGCGGCGATCAGTAAATGACGAAGCGTGTCAGATCGACGGCCTCGATCCATTCGGTTTCCGGGTAGACCGCCAGCGCGCCGATCGCGAGCGCGATCCCGTACGGAATACCACTCTCCTTGGCATGCAACTTGAGCAGCCACGCCTGGCCGGCCAGCGGATAGGGCAGTGGCCATTGTCGAAACTGCAGCAGCAGCAAGGTCAGCACGCCGCCGAACAGCGAGGCGTAGACCAGAAAGTTCAGGAGATGACCGAAACCGAACCAAAGCGCAGCAGCGGCCGCCACCTTGGCGTCTCCGCCGCCGATCCAGCCGAAGGCAAAGCAGACGAAACTCACCGCGAGCACGCCGGCGCCTGCACCAAGATGCGAGAGGATTTCGGAAGGCCCCATGCCGCTTGCGAGCGCGAGCGCCAAAAAGCCCGCCGCAAGCGCCAAAGACACCCGGTTCGAAATCGTCATCGTGAACAGGTCGCTCGCCGCCGCGAATGCCATCAGGGCGGGGAACAGCAGGAGGCGTGCTGCGTCGAGGATCATGGAGTCATGCTGCCGTATCGATCACGCAAAGGAGGAATGCGGGAATTTAGCCGTCACAAGTGAACAATCGGGAAATGGCCGCTCACCAGACACAGGCGATACGGCAGGCAAGAAAGACAAACGCCAGCGCCAGCGCCGCGCAGACTACTCGGACAGGTGAATCGCCGCCGCTTTGCGCGCGTGCGAACGGTGATTTGGCCGCGACGGACGCGGAAGTTGGGTTACGCATTTTCACGCCACAAACTAAAGAAAAAAAGGCCCCGGATTGACCGAGGCCTTTGATTCGGGATCGCGACGCCGCTTATTTCAGCGAGGTGTTGATCGAGTTGAACTTGGTGTTCAGGTTGCTGCCGAGGCCGTTGACGACAGCGATAATCGCGAGCGAGATGCCGGCTGCGATGAGGCCGTATTCGATGGCGGTGGCGCCGGACTCGTCCTTCACGAAACGCGCAATGAGATTCTTCATAGGTGTGACTCCATGTGAACACGTGGCTGATCGAACTAACTGTGGTCTCGCCGGCGTTCTCAGCACCGTGACCATGGCGTCACACTACGGTCGGACGATTGCGGTGCGGTTAATTCAATCGAGCAAATATCGTTGCAACTCTCTGTTCTTGAGCAGAGTAAATTTGTCATTAAGGCTTTGCATCAAAATAGATCGAGATGCCGCCGCGTCGACGGCGGCTCTCGATGAGAGAAAAGCAAAGCGGCGCGATCTTCGCTTTACGGCTCCTTAAGCGACGAAGCGTAGCGGTAAAGATGCCCGATTATATGAGGCCGCCATGTCCAATCTAGCGTTGGAAGTCGTCGAGATGCTTGGTCACACCATTGCAAAGGTGGTGCCGATCACGATCGTACTGGCTCTGGTTTTTTCGGTGCTCACCCATTTCTGGGCATGCAATCCCGGAACGCCGTGGTGGCGCAAGCGCGAACTCATCACCGACATCTGCTACTGGTTCTTTGTTCCGCTGTTCGCACGCGTGCTGCGAATCGGAATGCTGGTACTTGGCGCGGGCATCGTCTTCAATATTCATGATGCCGATGAACTGATCGCCTTTTACGAGAACGGTCACGGTCCTCTGTCGCAATTGCCTTTGTGGTTGCAGGGGCTGTTGTTCCTGGTCTTGTCGGATTTCATGCTGTACTGGCTGCATCGGCTTTTTCACGGCGGCGGATTCTGGAAGTATCATGCGATCCATCATTCATCCGAAGATCTTGACTGGATCTCCGCGGCGCGTTTCCACCCCGTCAATCTGTTCCTGGGAACGATCGCGGTCGACGTCATCCTGCTGATGGCCGGTATCTCTCCCAACGTGATGCTCTGGGTCGGGCCCTTCACCACGTTCCATTCGGCCTTCGTGCATGCAAATCTGAACTGGACGCTCGGCCCGTTCAAATACGTGCTGGCCACGCCGGTGTTTCACCGCTGGCATCACACGCCTCTGGAAGAAGGCGGCAACACCAATTTTGCCGGGACGTTTCCGATCTGGGATGTTCTGTTTGGCACCTTCCGGATGCCGCAGAACCGGCTCCCGGAAAGTTACGGCGCGGACGATAGAAACATTCCGAACGAAATTGTTGGGCAACTCGCTTACCCTTTTCGGCAGTAGGTTAGCGGCGGGTGCGGAAACTCGCGCCCGTTTGCAGTTCATTCACTATTTGAAGTCAGATTCGCCATGTCGGGCGCCGGTTCCGCTTCATATTAGCCGGCTTGTCAACGTCCCGGGGGTATCTCATGTCGCTCAAGTCCTTGCGCATTTTGCTGCGTTTGTCTTTCCCATTTGCGTCGCTCGCGGCTTCGATGCTGCTGTTGCCGGCAGCCGCCCTCGCCGAGCCCTCCGCCGACACGATCGCGGTCAATGTCGATCAGGCAAGACTCGTCAAGCTGCCCGCCCGAGTCGCCACCATCGTGGTCGGAAATCCGCTGATTGCTGACGTCGCGCTGCAAGCCGGTGGGGTGATCGTCGTGACCGGAAAAGGCTACGGCGCCACCAATTTCATTGCGATGGACCGCGGCGGCGAGGTCCTGGTCGATCGCCTGATCCAGGTCGAAGGTCCGACCGACCAGCTCATCACCGTTTATCGCGGCATCGATCGCGAATCCTATAGCTGCATGCCGATCTGCCAGCGCCGCGTCACGCTCGGCGACGGCGATACTTTCTTCAAGTCGGCAATAGACCAGGCCGGCAATCTCAGCAGTCAGGCCGGCGGCACCGGCGCCGCGGCTTCCAAGTAGTCAAACCGCAACCCACGAAACGGCCGCGGACGGACCGCAGGCGAGCCCTTCGGGCCCGCCCGCGTGATTCGGCTGGACGAGCCCTGTCGGCAAAAGTTAACGCACGGTTAACGACACGGGCCGATCCGTTTCAATTGCACGAAACAATTCAACAATCAGTTTCCGCTACTTCTTGGCGCACGAATTATCGCCCGTGTGGGGTTCCTCGATGCAGTCATCAGCTGACTCGACAGCCGCGGTCAGAGGCCTCCTTCGCCGGTTTCGACGAAACCGCCGCGGCTCGGCCGTCGTCGAATTTGCCCTGGTGGCGCCGGTCTTCTTCGTATTGTTGTTCGGGATCATCGAGACCGGGATCATGTTCTTTGCGAGCCAGGTGCTCGAAACCATCACCCAGAATTCCGCGCGTCAGATCATGACTGGTCAGGTGCAGAGCGCGGCTTACGACGCCGCGCATTTCAAATCCAACGTCGTCTGCCCGCAGATCCCGGCCATCTTCTCCTGCGCCAACATCTATATCGACGTGAAAAGCTATCCGTCGTTCACGAATGTCGTCATCAACAGTCAGATCAACGCCGGCAGTTTCGACACCAGCTCTCTGGCTTACAGCCCCGGAAATTCCTGTGACATCGTTGTCGCCAGGCTGTTTTACCAATGGCAGCTGTTCGTGACCGGGCTTGGCTACAACATCTCGAATCTAAATGGCAATCAGCGCCTTCTGGTGGCGACCGCCGCATTCCGCAACGAGCCGTATGCCGGAGCTTGTGCGTCATGATTTGCTCGATCGGATCGATAGCGAAGGTTTACTCTGGTGCGCGGCTCCGTGCGGCGGGTCTGTTGAAAGATCGCAGCGGCATTGCGGCGACGGAGTTCGCGATGATCGTGCCCATGATGCTGGTTATGTTTTTTGGCACGATCGAATTTTCGTCCGCCGTGGCGATCGACCGCAAGGTCACGATCATGGCCCGCACGGTGGCGGATCTGACCTCGCAAGGGGCGACGGTCAACGACACCGACCTGACCAACTTTTTCGCGGCAAGCCTGGCGATCATGACGCCCTATGACAAGACGCCAACCAACGCGACGGTAAGCGAATTGTACATCGATCCGGCTTCGGGCGACGTACGTGTCCAGTGGAGCAAGGGATCAGCGCCGCGATCTGTTGGTTCGATAGTCACCGCGATCGTGCCAACCAGCTTGATTTCGCGGGATCCGAATACGAACGCGATTCTTCCCAATCAATATTTGATCTTCAGCGAGATCAACTATCTCTACGTGCCGACGATCGGCTATGTGATGGCCCCGACCGGAGTGAGGATGAGCGATGTCGCCTACACCCGCCCGCGTCAATCGGTCTGCGTTTTCTATCCGTCGACGCCCGCGGGCAGCCCGCCTCCCTGCCCGACCCTGTGACCGCGACGCCGACCTGCGCCGGTCCGGTCAGGCGTGCGAGCAAAGCAAAAGGGCCGCGCCAAAAAGCGCGGCCTTTCTTGTCTGATAATTTTTGCCGAAAATTCTCGCCCCGCTTTCTGCGCGAGCGGGCTTAGCCGGCAGCGCGCAGATTGTCGGCTGAAGATTTGCCGGAACGGCGATCCGCCACGATTTCGTAGCTGATCTTCTGACCTTCACGCAGCGTTCCAAGTCCAGCGCGTTCGACGGCGCTGATGTGCACGAATACGTCATTACCGCCGTCATCGGGTTGGATGAAGCCGTAGCCCTTGGTAGCGTTAAACCACTTCACGGTTCCCATGCTCACGGGATAGTCCCTTCTCAAGATAGAAATAGTAAAGCCCACACTCGCAGGCTGGTGAGATCGAATTTTTGGAAGGGTCGTCAGCGTCTAAACCGGCTGTACCGGTGGATAGCTAATGTCGTCCGGCCGAAAATCGATGGTTGATATTATTCCAAAGTAGGGCTGCGAACAATCCTGAGGCGCGATTTTTTGAACGCAACATGGGTTGTTGCCACGATTTGGTCACGAATGTCGTCGTGCAAGTCTTGAAAAGGGCTGCGAGCCGCAATCTCACCTGCGGCGAAACTGGCCGCGCTGTGGCGCGCCGCGCGGAGCACCTCCGGTACCGCCGCCGCTCGGACGCTCGTCCTTGTGACGGAAGATGAGGCGGCCCTTTTCCAGATCATAAGGCGACATCTCGATCGTCACCCGGTCGCCCGCCAGAGTTTTGATGCGGTTCTTCTTCATCTTGCCGGCGGTATAGGCGACAATTTCATGTCCCGCGTCCAGTTGGACGCGGTAGCGGGCATCGGGGAGGATTTCAGTCACCAGTCCTTCGAACTGGATCAGCTCTTCTTTAGCCATGTTTATCTCCAGGTCGACCGACGGCTAGTGGCGGACCATTAGCGTGGCCGTTGGTTGCGGTTGGGTTGGGTTTTCGGACGGCTTTCTCGGTACAAAAACGAAACGCCCTGCAATCCTTCGGCCTTGCCGCCTTGCGACGGACGCGGCTCGTGCCGGTTGACCTCGTTCCGGTTGGTTATTGGAGCTCCATTATTACCACCAGGACGGTGGCGGCGGCGAGGGCCTTTCGCTGCCGGTGAAGCCTCATTTGCGCGCCCTGCATGCACACGCGAGGTGGGCCGTCCGCTGCGGTGTTGTGTTGGCGCGCCGACGGTCTCGCGATGTCCGGGCGTACGCCGATCTTCTCGCGGCAAGGCAATGCGGATCAGTTTTTCGATGTCTCGCAGATAAGCGAGTTCCTCACCACCGGCGACCAGCGAGATCGCAACGCCATCGGCTCCGGCCCGCGCGGTGCGGCCGATGCGGTGGACATAGGTCTCGGGAATGTTGGGAAGATCGAAATTGACCACATGGCTGATGCCGTCGACGTCGATGCCGCGGGCAGCAATGTCGGTCGCGACCAGCGTTCGGATCGCCCCGTTACGGAACGCCGACAGCACCCGCTCGCGATGATTCTGCGACTTGTTGCCGTGGATGGCTTCGGCGGCGATGCCGGCCCGCGCCAGTCCCTTCACCACCTTGTCGGCACCATGCTTGGTCCGGGTAAACACCAGTGCACGATCGACCGGCTCCTGCATCAATAGCTGCGCCAGCCAGGCGGGCTTTGCCGAATGATCGACCTGGATGATTCGCTGGGTAATGCGTTCGGCCGTCGAAGCCACCGGTGTAACGGCGACCCGCGCCGGATCGCGCAGCATCGCGTCCGCAAGCTCTGCAATGTCTCTGGGCATGGTGGCCGAGAAGAACAGCGTCTGACGTCGGATCGAAAGCTTGGCGACGATCTTCCGGATGTCGTTGATGAAGCCCATGTCCAGCATGCGGTCGGCCTCGTCGAGCACGAGGTACTCGACCTGTCCGAGCTTGAGCGCGTTGCCTTGCACGAGGTCGAGCAGGCGGCCGGGCGTTGCCACCAGGACCTCGATGCCCGGCATGATGGAGCGGACCTGGCGTCCCATCGGGACGCCGCCGATCGCAAGCGCCGAGGTCAGGCGCATATGACGGCCATAGGTGTTGAAACTGTCGAGTATCTGCCCCGACAATTCGCGCGTTGGGCTGAGCACGAGCACGCGGCAGCCCTTCGGCTGCGGCTTGACGCGGTTTTGCAACACACGGTGGAGGATCGGCAGGGCGAAAGCGGCGGTCTTGCCTGTTCCGGTCTGAGCGATGCCAACCACGTCGCGGCCGGCAAGTGCAAGGGGAATGGTTTGGGCCTGGATGGGCGTGGGGGTCAGGTAATTCTCTTCCTTGAGCGCACGCGAGATGGGATCGGCAAGTCCGAAATCCTGAAAGGAGGTCAAAAGCTGGTACTTTCCATAAAGATGGCATGCACCCGACATGATCCGTCGGGAGCGCGCGGTGGTGTCTTGAGACACCCGCGTGTTTGGGGCGTCGGTTCTGTCGGCTAAAGGGCAAGCCAGAGGCCCCGATGGGGCTCAGAACACGCGGCTCGCGGTGACCCGGTGATTCCAGGATCTTCGCGTTCATATGGAGCGAGAACGCGGCGCTTTCAAGGTGAATGATGGAGCGCATGAGAAATCAAAGGCTTAATTCCGCATGGCCCTCCAAAGGATGCCAAAATTTTGTGCCGCCGAGTCGAGGGTTTGTTGCGCCTGCTTATTTCTTGATCATTCCGCAAGCCGAGCACTCATTTTTTTCGCCAAAATTTTAGGCACCAATCCCGCCAAGCGGGTCAGCTAGGCTATATTTTACAACAAAATCAGTTGTTTATTCCCTTTGCACACCGTGGCACGGTTCTTGCGATTCCTCGACGCGCAAGGCGGCCAGGAGGCCGTTTCGCAAGCGTCAACGCCTGCGTCAGGGAGATGACACAATCATGCTTACTCAACTTACTCACGACATCGCGACGCTGAGCCGCCGCCGCTGGCTCGCGGCGAGCGCCGGTCTGGTTCTGGGCCTGGCCGCGTTCTCGTCTGCCAAGGCCGCCGACGACACCATCAAGGTCGGCGTGCTGCACTCGCTTTCCGGCACCATGGCCATCAGCGAAACCACGCTCAAGGACACGGTCCTCTTCCTGATCGACGAGCAGAACAAGAAGGGCGGTGTGCTCGGCAAGAAGCTCGAGGCAGTGGTCGTCGATCCCGCCTCGAACTGGCCGCTGTTTGCGGAAAAGGCGCGCGAATTGATCACCAAGGACAAGGTCGCCGTAGTGTTCGGCTGCTGGACCTCGGTCTCGCGCAAATCCGTGCTCCCGGTGTTCAAGGAGCTGAACAACATCCTGTTCTATCCGGTGCAGTACGAGGGTGAAGAGAGCGAGCGCAACGTCTTCTACACCGGTGCCGCGCCGAACCAGCAGGCGATCCCCGCCGTCGACTACCTGATGAAGGACGAAAAGGTGAAGCGCTGGGTGCTGGCCGGCACCGACTACGTCTATCCGCGCACCACCAACAAGATCCTTGAAGCCTATCTGAAGTCGAAAGGTGTCAAGGACGAAGACATCATGATCAACTACACGCCGTTCGGCCACAGCGACTGGCAGACCATCGTGGCCGACATCAAGAAGTTCGGCTCCGCCGGCAAGAAGACCGCCGTGGTCTCCACCATCAACGGCGACGCCAACGTTCCCTTCTACAAGGAGCTCGGCAACCAGGGCATCAAGGCGACCGACATTCCGGTGGTCGCGTTCTCG
>Ga0306920_100010595_pt1 | contig 12375 bp, 9 predicted proteins | sample flu12Cox44000170_FD_204666 | JGI IMG/M metagenome (GOLD analysis project Ga0306920, IMG submission 204666) | Lab enrichment of tropical soil microbial communities from Luquillo Experimental Forest, Puerto Rico - flux4day.12C.oxic.44.000.170 (v2)... | ecosystem: Environmental > Terrestrial >...
CGAAAGTTGGGATAACTGGCGTCAGTGCGTTCGGAAAACCATCGATCTTGGCCCTGATTCGGTCACCGTTTATCAGATGGAGTTGCCCTACAACACCCTCTTTTCGAAGGAGCTGCGCATCGTCGGCCAGGACGAACCGCCTGCTATGGCCATTGCCGATTGGCCGACGAAGCGTGCCTGGGTAGATTTCGCATTCGATGAGCTATCCCAGGCCGGCTACCAGGTCTCCAGTGCTTACACGATGGTCAAAGATCCCGCGCGATGTCATTTTGTGTATCGCGACAGCCTATGGCATGGCGCCGACATGTTTGGTACGGGGGTGGCATCGTTTGGGCATGCCAATGGCGTGCACATGCAGAACGTCGACACCTGGGAACAGTATGTCGGCACGCTTCTGGAAAAAGGCGAGCTACCTCTCGGGCGTGCGCTTCCGGTGAATCGTCGGGAGCTGATGATCCGGGAGATGATTCTGCAACTCAAAACTGGGCGGGTTGAGTCGGCTTATTTCAAGGGGAAATTTGAGACGGATATTCTGGACGCCTTCGACGATGACTTCGGCCGGCTGGAAAACCAAGGCTTTGTTTGTCGCGACAACGGGACCGTTAAGCTGACGCGCAGCGGCCTCCTGCAGGTTGATCGCTTGCTGCCGGCTTTTTTCGAACCTCAGCACCATAGTGAGCGCTACACCTAATGAGCAAACCACCCGAGCTCACCGGCCCCCAACTAAAGAAACTCTATGCGCTCTTTCCTTCCGCCGACGACTTGCCTGAATATGAATTCGTGCCAGCCGACGAAGTCCCTGAACCCTACCGTGGTTTGCTAGTCCACGAGCATCACATGACGGTCACGGTGGAGGCGCATCACGGCGGGCCGGTTGACGTTCGGATTCTAGCCCGACGGCACAACGGAAACTCATACGCGCGGAAGATTCTCTTGGCTCTGCACCATAACGGTCGCGTGGTCCAGTTCGGCATCATGAATATCAACCTCGACTTCTGCAGCCCGGCAGTTCGGGAAGAGATAGTCGCGGGCCAAACGCCTCTCGGCAGGATCTTGATCGAGCACGATGTTCTCCGACGGATCGAGCCGACAGCCTACTTGAGAGTGATCCCCGGCGCCGCGATGATGAATTGGTTTAGCCTGGAGCGACCGAAGCCGACCTATGGCAGACTAGCCTTTATACATTGCGATCACAAACCTGCCGTGGAACTGCTTGAAATCGTACGGCCGGAGTAACGCCGGCCCCGGCCTGAAGGTGGAGATTTGACCTTGCGGACTCTTTTGGGGATCTTGGCGACCTGCACGCTATTTGGATCCCCGCTTCTGCTTTCGGGCTGCTGGGAAGGCGAAAAGCCGACGCCATTGAAAAGAGTCGATTCTCGCAAAGCGAACCGGTCCGAAAAGAAAACGGATCAGCCAGCGACTAACAAGGCGACACCGAACCAGAACCAACGGCCGAAGCAAGAATAAGGCAATCGGACAACGATGTGGGAGAATCCCATGACCAAATACCTCGTATACGGGGCGGCAATCGTTCTGTACGTGCTTCATCAGGATTGGTGGAACTGGGATGATCGCCGGCTAGTTCTCGGAATGCCAGTCGGCTTGACCTACCACGTGGGCTTCTGCGTGGTCGCATCCGTCTTGATGTTTTGCCTGGTGCGCTTTGCTTGGCCGGCCCATCTGGAAGTCGAAGCCAAGGATATGCATCCAGAGGGGGCAGACCCATGGCATTGACAATTATCCTTATCTACTTGGCGATCGCTGTATTCATCGGGGTCTTCAGCACGCGCTTCCTGCGCAAGACCGGCTCCGATTTCTTCGTCGCTTCGCGCAGTATGGGCCCGTTCGTGCTCCTCATGTCGCTCTTCAGCACGAACATGACCGCGTTCGCCATCCTCGGCTCCTCTGGTGAGACCTACAAGAAGGGCATCGGCGTCTTTGGCTTAATGGCTTCGTCCTCGGCACTCATCATCCCGTGCGTGCTTTTCTTCGTCGGGACGAGACTCTGGTCCATCGGCAAGAAGTTCGGCTACGTTACCCAGGTTCGTTACTTTAGAGATCGGTGGGAATCGAACACGCTCGGCACGGTCATATTCGTCGTCCTAGTTTTCTTCTCGGCGCCTTATATTCTCACCGGCCTGCTTGGCGGCGAAACGATTTTTGCGAAGTTGACCGGCTATCCGCAGGAATACAAGTGGGTGGGCAGCCTGGTTTTGTGCGTGGTGGTGTGCATCTACACGTTCCTCGGCGGTATGCGAGGCGCAAACTGGGTCCAGACATTTCAGGCGATCCTCCTTCTCACGTTTGGTGCTTTGGGCTTCGTCGCCATCACGAGAGAGCTGGGCGGCTTCGGAACGATCATGGAGCAGATCCAAGCATCGCCCCGAGCCTCGCATTTGTTGGCTCGTGAAGGGGAGATCTCCACCTGGAAATTCCTCAGCTATACCCTTATCCCACTGTCGGTCGGCATGTTCCCGCACATGTTTATCCATTTGCTGACAGCCAAGAAGCTGACAGCGTTTCGTTACACATTCGTTTTCTACCCCGTCTGCATCGCGACGGTCTGGCTGCCAAGCGTGCTTTTGGGTCTCATTGCTTTTCATCAAAATCCGAATCTAAAGACCGCGGCCGACGTCAACGGCGCTCTCGTCGAGCTGTACCACAACTACGCCGGAACTCTTTTGGCAGGCCTGTTCGGAGCAGGAGTCTGTGCGGCCATCATGGGGTCGCTCGATTCGCACATCCTTTGTCTGGGCAGCATGTTTACGCAGGACGTTGTTGTTCACTACGGAATGGTCGATGACCGAAATGAGAAGGCCAAGGTATTCATAGCGCGGCTATTCGTAGTCGGTCTGCTGTTGGCGGTGTTCTTGGTAATTCGCTTTGTTAATGCTCGAACGATATTCTCCACCGGCGTGTGGTGTTTCTCGGCGTTCTCGAGCTTGTTTCCACTACTCTTGGCGGCAGTCTTTTGGAAACGCAGCACGAAGGTTGGAGCGTATCTCAGTGCCCTAAGCGTTTTGTTCCTCGTGTCCTTTTTCTATTGTCTTGGCGACTACGGCGCAAACGACGAATACTCGATCACATGGTCCAGCTTGCTCGACCTCGGTACGCAAGTACGGAACTTGTTCAATGGCATCCCGAACAAGAGTATCGCGCCCACCGAGGGCATCATGCCGGTCATGGTGATCTTACCTTTCTCTGCGGTGATCCTGGTCGTAGGTTCGCTCCTGAGCAAGCCGCCCAGCCAAGCGACCATTGAACGATTCTTTCCCGGAAAACGGGGGGACTTCATCGCCTCTCCGAGCAAAGACGGCGAGGTTCGGCAATCGGCTTCGATTCCGGCAAAGACATGAAGATCGCATACATAACTGCCGGCGCTGCCGGCATGTATTGCGGCAGTTGCATGCACGACAATACGCTGGTGTCGGCCCTTCTCGCGCAGAACCACGACGCGATCTTAATCCCAACTTATACTCCCATCACCGTTGACGAAGCCGACGTTAGTCAGAAGCGCGTCTTCTTCGGCGGGATCAACGTTTTCCTGCAACAGAAAGTAGCGATGTTTCGCCACACGCCCTGGAGCATGGATCGCTTGCTCGATTCGCCGCCGCTGCTTCGCTGGGTTTCGCGATTTGCCGTCAAGACGCAGGCACAACAACTCGGGGACCTGACGGTCTCGATGCTCAAGGGGGAACACGGCCACCAGCGCAAAGAAGTCGACAAGCTGGTCCACTGGCTGGCCGGCGAGGTCCGTCCCGAGATCATCACGCTTACCAACGCTCTGCTCTCGGGGATGGTGCCCGACATGAAACGCCGCCTGGGCGTGCCTATCGTGTGCTCGCTGCAAGGTGACGATATCTTCTTGGAATCGCTGCCCGAACCGCATCGCAGGGAAAGTCTGGCCTTGATCCGCGCGCATTGCCGCGAAATCGACGCCTTTATCGCAACGAGTGAATACTACGCCGACTTCATGGTCGGGTACTTTGAAATTCCGCGTGAGCGGATACACGTCATCTATCCGGGTTTGAACTTGAACGGCCATGGCGGTCCGTCGGCCGACCGCAGCGACGCAAAGTTCACGATCGGCTACTTTGCCCGGATTTGCCCCGAGAAGGGACTGCACGTCTTGGCCGATGCGTTTCGCCTCCTTCAGAAGACGCGTAGCGCATCCTCGTACCATCTGCGTGTTTCCGGCTGGCTCGGAGAGAACAATCGACCATATTTCGAGGACATTCGGCGCAAAATGAACGAATGGGGTTTGGCGGACCGTTTCGAGCATGTCGAATCGCCAGACCACGCAAGCAAGGTACAGTTTCTTCAATCTTTGGACGTGTTGTCGGTGCCCACCACTTACCGCGAGCCCAAGGGTCTCTATATCCTTGAAGCGCTGGCGAACGGCGTGCCCGTTGTCCAACCTCGGCACGGCTCCTTTCCCGAACTTATTCAAGCAACCGGTGGCGGCTTGCTCGTAAATCCTGACGATCCGGAGGACTTGGCGAGTGCCCTGGCGAAGCTGCAGGAGAATCGGGCCCATCGAGAAGAGCTGGGCCGCAAAGGCAAAGAAGCCGTCCACAGGCACTTCAACGCCGAGCGAATGGCCCGGGAAACGGTCGATTTGTACAAGCGATACGTGTGATGTGCGCTTTTCGTCTGCTGGCCTACGGGAACTTCTTCACACTTTCAGTTTTCCGCTCTTTACATAAGAAAAACGTATGCCTTCAGCTCCGTTCCGAACCACGCGCCGTGTGGATTTCGTCGACACCGACATGGCCGGCATTGTCCACTTTTCCAATTTTTTCCGCTTCATGGAGTCGGCCGAAGTGGAGTTCCTGCGCTCGCGCGGGCTGTCGGTGTCGATGCGCTGGCAGGGGCAAAGAATCGGGCTTCCTCGAGTCTCGGCGTCGTGCGACTTTTTTCGACCCATCGGGTTCCAGGACGTTGTCGAAATCAGCGTAAACGTGGAGCGAATTGGCGAAAAGTCAGTCACGTATGCGTTCGAATTCGCCAAGGACGGCGAGGCGATTGCCGCAGGCCGGATCGTCGCTTGCTGTTGCCTAATCTCGCAAGATCGAAAGATCGAGCCAACCGAGATTCCTCAGGGAATTCGTGATCTTCTGGAAGGAAAATGAGACCCATTGTCTATTGCACTACCAATGCAGCACTCCAATTGGTGGCACCGGCATTCCTGCCTGTGCCAATGAGCGCACAGACAGGAATGTCTGTGCCACCAAGATGAAAAGATCGTGCGCTCCTCCGTCGTAGGTACTTACGAAGGAATTCAGTGGGATAAGCATGTCATTGCGAGTAAGCCAACTTTGCAAGGATTACCCGACCCGTAGCGGACCACTTGCTGTGCTGCGCGGCGTGGACTTCGAGCTACCGCAAGGCGAGGCCTTGGCGGTGATGGGTCCGTCCGGTTCAGGCAAGAGCACACTACTGCACATTCTGGGCACACTCGATCGGCCGACATCGGGGAACGTCTCGCTCGACGGCAAGGATCCATTCCAGCTATCCGAGCCGGATCTCGCGGGTTTCCGTAACCGCAACGTCGGGTTCATTTTTCAAGATCACTATCTTCTGCCGCAATGCTCGGCGCTCGAGAACGTGCTGGTGCCCACACTGGTTAGCAAGAACGGCGATATGGACTACACTGTCCGCGCAAAAGAACTTCTCGAACGAGTCGGCCTAACCGGCCGGCTGGACCATCGACCGGCGGAGCTTTCCGGCGGTGAACGGCAGCGCGTGGCTGTCGCCCGCGCCCTGATTCAGCATCCTGCTCTGCTTCTGGCCGATGAGCCGACGGGAAATCTCGATCGGCGAACCGCGCACACCGTGGGACAGTTGCTGGTGGACTTACACCGTCAAGAACAAACCATCTTGGTCGTCGTCACCCATAGCGCCGAGCTAGCTCACCTCTTCGCCCGGCAAATGGAAATGCTCGACGGCCGACTCGAAGCCGCCGAGGAGGCACGATGACTCTCGGGCGGTTGGTGCTGCGGAGCTTGTTCTACCACTGGCGCGGCAACCTGGCGGTGTTCCTGGGTGTTGCGCTCGGAACCGCTGTCCTCACCGGAGCGTTGCTGGTCGGCGATTCACTGCGGGGCAGCTTGCGAGATTTGACGCTCGAGCAGCTCGGCTGGGTGGATCAAGCGCTCGTCTCCGGCCGGTTTGTTCGGGAAAAGCTAGCAGAGGAGCTTGGTGTTGAACAATTCAGCGCGGCGATTTTCCTCCGAGGATCAGCAAGCCGCCAAGCAAAAAATGCCGAGAACGACGGCGGTTCCACGCTTCGCCGTGTAGGCCAAGTAACGCTCATCGGCGTGGACGGCCGGTTTTGGGCAGGCGGCAAGTCGCCGGCAGACAACCCTTCCGCGAATTATCCGGGTGGGATGGGATTCTGGGCGTCCGAGGAGCAAGGTGTGGTGCTGAACCAGGCACTCGCCGACGAGCTCGGTGCCAAGCCCGGCGACGAGATCAATTTCTTCCTTCCAAAAACGTCCGACATTCCACGGGAATCATTTGTCGGGCGACGGGATGTCAGTGATGTCTTGGCGGAACTCACTCTCACAGTCCGTGCCGTTCTCCCCAATGAAGGACTCGGCCGATTCAACTTGAATCCCAGTCCCGCAATTCCCCGCAACGCATTTGTGCCGCTCCCATTGCTTCAAAAGAGACTTCGCCAGGAGGGAAAGATCAACGCGATCCTTGCCTACGGCAGCACTCGCGATCTCCAGCGATCCCTACAGCAGCACCTGACACCCGACGACTGGGGATTAGTCCTACACACACCTCAGAGCCGTGTTCAGAGTCTCTTTGATCGGCTTGATCGGAATCACGACGGCAAGCTCACGCCGAACGAATGGCGACGCCGAGTGGCAGAATCGTTCGTTCGCGCTGCGGACGCTGACCATGACGGGGTGCTGGAACGGAAGGAAGTCCTCGATTTCTATGTCCGAAGTCGAAACTATCTCAGCCTGGAGAGCCGGCAACTGCTACTGGATTCGGTTGTTGCCGACGCTGCCCACGCCGCGGCCAAGGAGATGGGTCTCACCTCCGCACCCACGCTCGTCTATCTGGCCAACAGCATTTCTGACGGTTCGAGCGAGATTCCATACTCCATCGTGGCGGCCCTCGATCCGAAGCTGCCGGCGCCGCTTGGTCCGTTCCTGCCACGCGAAGTCGATTCACTGAAGGATGGCGAAATCATTCTCGCCGCCTGGAAAGATTCGCCTCTGCAAGTCAAGCCTGGCAGCGAAGTTGCGCTGACCTACTTTCCACCCGAAGAGTCGAATCGATTGCGCCAGCAAACGACCAAGATGACGGTTCGCGGCCTGTTGCCGCTCAGCGGAGTAGCCGATGATCCCGACCTTACACCCGAGTTCCCGGGTATTACCGACAAGCTCGATATTCGGGATTGGAATCCACCTTTCCCCTATGACAACAAGCGGATCAAACCGCGCGATGAGCGATACTGGGAAGAATATCGCACGACTCCCAAGGCGTATGTAAGTCTGAGTGAAGGCCAGAAGCTCTGGGCCAGTCGATTCGGCAGCCTCACGTCGATACGATTTGCCTCTGCTGGCGCGTCCAGTCAATCTTCCGAAGAAATTAGCCGAATTGCCGATGACTTTACTCGGCGACTATTGAGGCACTTGAGGCCCAAGCAAGGCGGTTTCGTCTTCGACGCGGTGCGCGATCGAGGACTGGCGGGGAGCGCCGGCTCGACCGATTTTGGCGGACTATTTATCGGCTTCAGTCTCTTTCTTATTGTCGCTGCCTTGCTGCTCGTCGGCCTGCTTTATCGGCTCAATATGGACCGTCGCGCCCCCGAGATCGGCTTGCTGTCGGCGGCCGGTTATCGGCGTCGTACGGTGCGCTGGTTGTTGCTGGCCGAAGGAGGCCTGGTGACGGCTTTAGGCGGAATACTTGGCATAGCTGGTGCTATCGCCTACGCCTGGCTGGTTTTAGAACTCTTCCGCGCTTGGTGGCCGGGTGGACTGGATCGATCATTCTTGCGCCTGCATGCCGGCCCACTGAGCTTTGCGATTGGCTACGTAGGATCACTGCTTGCCACCGGAATAACGATTGCCTGGGCCGTTCGTAGCCTCGCCCAAGTGTCCACTCAGGGACTTTTGGCTGGGGAAACTGGGCCGCCGACCGCGTTGCCGGTTGGAAATCCAAGGCGAAACTGGAGCGGCTGGGTTGTCTGTGGCGCTATGATTGGAGTGATCGGCGCGATAGTTCTAGGCGGTCTCGCGCGCGATCAGGAGATGCGAGCGATGGGCTTTTTCGCCAGCGGCGCACTGCTCTTGACCGCCGGTCTCGCGGCCATTCGGCTATGGATGAATCATTCCAGACATAGCCCGCTTCAAGGTCGCGGAAAGCCTGCCCTTTCTCGTCTTGGCGTCCGAAATGCCGCACGATACCCACTCCGCAGCCTTCTGACCGTCGGACTTCTTGCATTCGCGACATTTTCAATTGTTGCGATCGAGTCGTTTTACAAGTCGGCGGGAAAGGACTTTCTCGATCACAATTCCGGCGGCGGTGGATTCACCCTGCTCGCTGAGTCCGATGTTCCCGTTTACCAAGACTTGAACTCAGCAAACGGACTGGAGGAGCTAAGTGTTCCGGATAAGACGCGCGCCGCATTGAAAGGGGTTTCGTTCGTGCAATTCCGATTGCGTCCGGGCGATGACGCAAGCTGTCTCAATCTTTATCAGCCGCGGACGCCTCGGATATTGGGGGTGCCTCAGGCGTTCATCTCGCGTGGAGGATTCAACTTCGCGAGTTCTGAGTCCACCTCGCCTGAAGAACGCGCCAACCCTTGGCTTCTTCTCGATAAACGGTTGGAAGATGGCGCGATCCCGACCATCGGCGATGCCAATACGATTACATGGATTTTGCACACTGGTCTGGGAAAAGAAATAGAAGTCCAGAACGACCAAGGGCAAGCCGTTCGGTTGCGGATCGTCGGGCTGCTTCAGGACAGCATTTTCCAGAGCGAGTTGCTCTTGTCCGAGCAGCATTTCCTCAGCGCCTTCCCGCGCCAGGAAGGCTATCGTTTCTTTCTCGTCGACGCACCGCCGGATCGCGTTTCAGAAGTTAGAACTGCGTTAGAGACGACGTTAGCGGATCAAGGATTCTTCGTCACGCCGACGGCGCAACGCCTGGAGTCCTACCTGGCAGTCGAAAACACCTACCTACAGACGTTTCAAGCGCTCGGCGGCCTAGGGTTGGCGCTCGGCGCGCTAGGACTGGGGGTGGTCTTGACACGAAGCGTTTGGGAGCGACGAGGCGAGTTCGCGCTACTTCGCGCGATTGGATTCCCCGAAGCCGCCCTGCGCTGGCTTGTTTTGGCAGAGAATGTAGCCCTGCTCGTTTTGGGGCTGGCCGTGGGCACCGTCGCGGCACTTGTGGCGGTGTCGCCCGAAATCGTTGCCGGCGTCGGCCAAATTCCTTGGTCGCGACTTGCCGGTTTGCTTCTCGTAGTATTGGTAGTGGGAATGGTTGCCGGGTGGGCGGCACTGATGTCTTCGTTGCGGGCGCCGCTACTGGAGGCACTTAGGAGAGAATAGACAGGAGAGAATGATGGAATCGCGAATCTGGATGTTCTTTGTGGCGCTGGCCGGTCTGTGCTGGGGCGTGTATGTGCCTCTCATCGCGAGCGGTGGAAAGGAACTCAAGAGTTCATATGGATCGTTCCTCTGTGTCGGCATCGCTTATTTCTTGATCGCGATTCTGTTTCCCATGGGCGTGTTCTGGTATCGCGGGGCCATGCCGAAGTGGACAACGGTGGGGATCACATTGGCAACTTTGGCCGGCGTGGCTGGAGCGCTGGGCGCCTTGTGCGTGATCTTCGCAACCTTCGAATTCAAGGGGCCGCGAATCTATGTGGCTCCTGTGATCTTTGCGCTTGCACCAGTGATCAATACAATCGCCAGCCTGTTTTGGCACCCGGATAAATCGCCCCTCCACTTTGGGATGCCGGAAGACCCGCCGCACTGGACGCTGTACGTGGGGATTGTCTTGGCCGGGCTCGGTGCTGGGCTCGTGCTTTTCTCCAAGGAATACTCGGAATCCCAACATGCCGTGCCGACCAAGACATCGAGCCAGCCGGGGATTGGGAAGGCGACTTGACGCCCGCAGTGTGCCGAATGGGGCCTTTTTTGGTCCTTTTCGGCCCGAAGTGTTCACAGTTTGCGAATCCACGCGGAGGTGTATTTCTCGTGAACCAAACTATTGACCAGGTTCTCAGGCCATGAAGCGCTAGCCCGATCGGCTCGCCAGGCATCGCGCAAACATGACCTCAGCGTTTCTACATCAACCGCGAGGTTCGTCAAAAACATCGAATGATCGCGACTCTGCCGATACTCCGGTTGCCGGACTGGCATTTTGAGATATCGGCCGACTCGCTCGAATTCAAGAGCATAGAGAATAGTGCCGTGGTGTAGCAGGTAGCTTCGTTTGCGTTGCTGTGAATTGCCGGAGAATTTCCTGGTGCCGATCGCCAGGTCACTTATGCCGGCGACTTCAATATCTTTAGTGACAGTGCTTAGACAGTCGCGTATTCGCGTGAGGATATATGCATATGAAGAACGAACGCCTTGCAATTCCCGTGCGCGATGGTACGCCAACACTAAACTGAAACAGAGGCAACCCGGCCCGAGCAGTACCGTGCCGCCGCCGCTGGCCCGACGGAGAATCGGCACATTATCGGCGACGCACGCTGCTTCGTTGACATCGTCGGCGAGGCGGCAACCGGTGCCTAGCACGACGGCCAAACTCGGCCATTCCCACAAGCGCAGGATTTCGCCGTTGGTTTCGGCTTCGCCAGCAAGTAGCAAGGCTTCGTCGAGAGCCAAGTTTTGCGTCAGCGTCGGCAGAGTCAGATCGATAAACTTCATAGCCCGTTCGTAATGTTCCCCAATTGCTCTGGTTCCTATGATCTCAAAACAACCAGCATTCGCTTCATTAGTTGACACTGAACCTGCTCTCTACGATATCCAAACGACTGCCGCCGGTCCGGCTGGCAGTTTGCCTTTGACCGAGGAACTTCTGCGGAACTCTCCGAGCGGCGATCTGTTCGGCTGGACCCAGGACGTCGGGATGGGGTGGAATCCGGCCGAGCTCGGTCGAAAGGAATTCCTCATTCTCAGCACTCAGGGCGGTCTTCGCGGCTCCGATGGCAAGCCTATCGCGCTCGGCTACCATACGGGGCACTGGGAAGTCGGACTACTTGTGAAGGCGGCCGCCGAGGAGCTCAAAGCGCATGGCTATCTTCCTTTCGCAGGCTATGTAACCGATCCTTGCGACGGGCGAACGCAAGGGACGGCCGGCATGATGGACAGCCTTCCTTACCGCAACGATGCCGCGCAGGTTTTTCGGCGATTGATTCGGTCGCTGCCAACAAGAACGGGCGTGCTTGGCGTCGCCACCTGCGACAAGGGCCTGCCTGCCATGATGATGGCACTCGCCTCGATGCGCGACCTCCCGAGTCTGCTAGTGCCCGGCGGCGTGACATTGCCGCCATCCAACGGCGAAGATACCGCGAAAGTGCAGACTATCGGTGCTCGATTCGCTCACGGGCAAATCTCCCTGCAGGAAGCGGCCGAGGCAGGCTGTCGCGCCTGTGCCAGTCCGGGCGGAGGCTGCCAATTCTTGGGGACTGCGGCTACATCGCAAGTCGTGGGCGAAGCTCTGGGACTCTCGCTACCGCATTCGGCGCTCGCCCCTTCCGGCCAACCGATTTGGCTCGACATGGCTCGTCGCTCGGCAAGAGCCGTCGCCAACCTCGCCGACCGGGGCATCGCGATCAAGCACATTCTAACGGATGCCGCCGTCCGCAATGCCATGGCCGTACATGCCGCGTTCGGCGGTTCGACCAACCTGCTCCTGCACATTCCCGCGATTGCATTCTCCGCCGGTTTGCGCCGCCCGACGGTGGACGATTGGGTTGGGATCAATCGCGCAGTCCCTCGTCTCGTTGACGTCCTGCCCAACGGGCCGGTGGGCCATCCGACGATTCGGGTTTTCCTTGCGGGAGGCGTGCCCGAGGTGATGCTGCACCTTCGGCGTCTCGGGCTGATAGATGAATCGTGCATATCCGTCACCGGCGAGCCGATTGGCCGGATGCTTGACTGGTGGGAAGGATCGGCGCGGCGAAAGCACCTTCGCGATGTCTTGATGAAGAAGGATGGAATCGACCCCGACGACGTTATCATGTCACCGCAGCGTGCCCGCGATCGCGGACTGACATCGACCGTGACCTTCCCGCGAGGCAATTTGGCGCCTGAGGGCTCGGTGATCAAGAGCACCGCTATCGACCCGAGCGTGGTCGATGCCGACGGCGTCTACCGCAAGGTCGGCCCGGCG
>Ga0306920_100010597_pt1 | contig 12373 bp, 13 predicted proteins | sample flu12Cox44000170_FD_204666 | JGI IMG/M metagenome (GOLD analysis project Ga0306920, IMG submission 204666) | Lab enrichment of tropical soil microbial communities from Luquillo Experimental Forest, Puerto Rico - flux4day.12C.oxic.44.000.170 (v2)... | ecosystem: Environmental > Terrestrial >...
ATTGCGCGCACCTCGCTTGATGGCACCGAGGACAGGTTGCTCACCACCTCGGCCATCGGCCCGCGCGCGGTGCCGTGATCGGGGTGAAAGCCGTTACGCAGATAGGCATAGAGCGCCTCCTTGTCCCACGGCACCGGCGATGGCGATTGCGTATTCAGTGCATAGGCCTGCCAGTTGTCGACGTCGCCGCCGGCAAAGCTCGCACTCGCGCGCTCCGCTCCCAGTGCGTTGCGCGGCGTGTGGCATGCGCCGCAATGGGCAAGGCCCTCGACCAGATAGGCACCCCGATTCCATTCCGCGCTCCTGGTCGGATCCGGCTGATACGTGTCGCGGTGCAGGTACAGCAGCTTCCAGCCGGCAATCAAAGCGCGTTGATTGAAGGGGAAGGAGAGCTGGTTCCCGGGTGCGGTCGCATGAACCGGCTCGCGCGTCATCAGGTAGGCGTAGAGCGCCCGGTCGTCCTCGTAGCTGACATTGGTGAAGTGGTCATAGGGAAAGGTCGGATAGAGGTGCCTGCCCTCGCGATCCACGCCGGAGCGCATGGCGCGGCGAAAGGCGTCTTCGGACCAGCGGCCGATCCCGGTCTCGGCGTCAGGTGTGATGTTGGATGAAAAGACCGTGCCGAACGGCGTCGGCACCGCGAGCCCACCGGCAAAATTCTTCCCTCCGCGCACGGTGTGGCAATCGTTGCAATTGCCGATCGCCGCGAGCTCCCGTCCGCGTTTGACGAGATCGGCGTCGAAAGATTGCCGGGTCGGAGAGTCGATCGCCGCTATCGCCGGGCGCCACGCGACCGCAAAGGCTGCACCCGCGCCACCGAACAGCAGCGCGGCCAGAACGCCCCCAATGATACGCGACTTTTTCATTCGTCTCAGCGGCTTCCGGTAAGTTCCTAGCACAATGGAGGATCGCTGCCGAGCGCCCAACCGCCCTCACCGCTCGTTGATCTGCATGGCCTGCAGGACCGCCCGGGCTGTCCTCAGGACCCCCCCACGGGCGGGAGACGTTCCATGCAGGATGCGCAAGCGGAGGGTTGCAAACATGGTCGGAGAAGGACCAGCAGAGAGCCACCGCCTCCGAAGCAGGAGCCCTATCCGGAAGACAAGGCGCGTGGCGGGGAGATCATTCTCGATACGCCTCTCAAGCGAGGGATCCTTATCGCCGGCCTCGTCGGCGCGATCGTTCTAGTCCTGATCCTCGCCTTCTTGCGCTAGCTGATGATTGCAGACGCAGCCACACCTCGCCGCGCAGTGGGCACGCGACGTTCAAAAAAGTGTTCTAACGCAACGGAAAGGCTCGAAACGCGACTAGCTCAAGTGGACGACGGAAGACCGGCTCTCGGTACTCTCCAGGTTGCACTCCCTGAAGTGAAACGCGATTTCGTCAAACGCGCGCTGTTCCCACTGTTCGGCCTGAGCAAGCCAGAAAATTCGACGCTCGGAATCCAACGCGGCGCGCTCTCGGCACATCTGCTCCTGACTACGTATCTCCACGAGCTTGTTCATGACCCCCACTCCTGCGGTGAAGCCCACTTACACAAGAACACCCTAGCAGAGTTCGATCCGGTTTGTCCCAGCCAACCTCGGCAAAATCAACTGCATGCATGCTGTACCTGCGAAGTCAGCACCGCAGCGCAGCATCGACAATTGCCGATGACGAAATGCTTCGCTCAACGGCGGACATAGCAGTGGAATCCACCATAGATTCCAGAGCGGTCAAGCTCAAAACCGATGTCGCTGCGCTCGTCATCGCGGAGCCAGATCTGGCGCAACGTCGCAAATTCCTCGCCCTCTTCCAGGGGCGATTGGATCCCTGCCGTGCGGAAGATGACGCTGACATGGTTGCTGCCGGCGCGATCGATCGCATCCCACAACGTGCGGATTTCCTCGGGCGACATCCAGTCCTGCGTGTCCAGGAGCACCACCGCATCGACCTCGCGCGCGGGAAGGCCGTCGAGGAATTGGCGCAGATTGCCGTGAACTGGGATGATCAGGCCGGCGTCATTACGCATCCGCGCAAATTGGCTCTGTTGCAGATATGGCGGCAGGCAGCGGTCGCCTGGACCTGCGTAACTGCGCTTTAGCGCCTGCCAGGCAAAATAGTTGGTGTCATTGGGATGAGCATTGATCAGCCGCAACAGGCGCGCATGGAGCACCTCGTTCAGCGGCGCGCCGCCCCCGAGCAAGGCACGCTGCCGCGGCGGAATGCCCAGGCCGAACAACAAAGCCGGCGTCCGCGTCAACAGCCGAAACAGGCGCGAATGGAACAGGCGATGCAACCGATCCAGTGCCTCAACTCGCTCCGGTGAATCGACTTTGCCGCTCAACAATGCCGCAAGGTCGATGCCGGCAAATTGCGCCACGACATGAGTGAAGCCGATGAATCGGCCGAGAATGCCATGACGGTAGAATCCGTCGGTGAAATAGGCATGTCGCGGGCGTCCGATCGCATTGCGCTTGTCCCAATAGGCCCGCGCCTCCCGATCCAACAGCGGCCGCAGGCGGTTGCGGTAGAGGCGCGCATTGCCTGATGACGCAGCCTCTCCGAAGAACTGCCAGAAATCGGTGTATTTCGCGAAAGCCCGGATACCCGCCAGCTTCAACTTCAACAGCGAAAGATGAGCCTCATTGAGGTCAACGGCGTAAACCTGGGCAGGCTGTGCAGTCAGGTAGGACAGCGCGTTGCAGCCGCCCGAGGAGATGGTGACGATTGTCGATCCCAATGGCAATTGCAGCGCGGCGAGGTCGGCTTCCGGATCTTCCCAGATCTGGGTGTAGACCAGACGACGTGACCAGAACGCGAAAATCCGGTCCCAAACTGTGGCGTCATCCCGTGGCCTGCTGTTCCGCGCCGCGTCCGCGATAAGTTGCGTGCTCATCAGCACCTCGAATCAACAACCTCGATCACGCTAACGCGGCCGGACTGCAGTTTTGCGACAGTTGATAAGTACGAAATCAGCGTGGAAAACTCGCTGTCACATGCTTGTCGCGCGAACATCGCAAGGAGAAGGCGCGATCATCTTTCGACGAGGCGAACGAATGCCGATACTTGCCTTCGAACTCGGCCCGGAAATGGCGTCGACCGCGAGGACGACCACGCCGTGAGCGGGTGGCTTGCACTTCTTGGCGCGGGTCTGCTTGAAATCGCCTGGGCGCTCGGGCTGAAATATTCCGACGGCCTCACGCGATTTTGGCCCACTGCAGCCACGGCGATCGCGATCGTCTTGAGCTTCGGATTGATGGCGCTTGCGCTACGGACGCTGCCCTTCGGCACGGCGTATGCGGTATGGACCGGCATCGGCGCGGTTGGAAGCATCCTGGTCGGAATGCTGCTCTACGCCGAGCCGACTGACCCTGTCCGAATCCTCTGCCTCGCGCTGATCATCGTCGGCATGGTCGGGCTGAAGCTCAACTCGCCTGTCTGAAGTTTGGGCCTGAGCCGCTTTCAGCTCCCTCGCGCGCATGCTTCGCCACGCCTCGACGCCGCCGAACAGGAACAGCGCAATCGAAAGCGGCACGAAGTGGTAGAGAAAGCGGAACATCAACAGCGCCGCGAGCAATTGCTCCCGGTCTTCGCTGCCAAGCCCGATCAGGATCGTGGCGTCGAATACACCCAATCCCGCCGGCGCGTGACTTGCAAAACCGAGCAGCGTCGCTGCGATGAAAACGGCCATCAGGCGGAACAGCCCGATATCGAGGCCAGCTGGAAGCAGCACGTACATCGCAACGGCGGCTGCCGTGAGGTCGAGAAGGCCGACCACGATCTGGAGCAACACCAGCGGGCCTGACGGAAGCCGCACCAGCCATCGGCTCTTGCCGATGCTTCGCGGAAAGAACCAACTCCAGGCAAGAAACGCACCGACGGTGCCAAGTAGCGCCAGCGCCACCAGGCGATTGACGCCCGGCGATAGCCGATCGATCACGCTGATGGCGGTGGGCTCATAAAGCAGGCTGAATCCCAGCGCGGTCATGTTGCCGAGCCAAAAGGTCAGCCCGGTGAGAAAGCAGATATTGGCCACCCCGAGCGCCCCCAGGCCGTTGCCCGAGTAGATGCGATAGCGGATGACCGGAGATATCAGCGCGACCGCCCCAATTCCGTGCGCGATCGGATAGCTGGTAAAGCTCGCCAAGGCCGCTACCCGGTAAGGGACGTCCTTGCGTCCAATGGTATGAAGCGCGAGCCAGTCGTAGAGTGTGATGCTGCCGTAGGAGGCGGTCACCAGCATCAAGGCCAGTGCGATCACACTGAAGTCAGTCCCGCGAATGATAGTAAAAACCTGGTGATAGTCGACATTCTTGAGCGCATGGGTCAGCGCGAATATCGCGCCCGCAGCAATGGCAATGCTTATGATGGCGCCGCCAATGCCTTTCAGCCGGGCGCTGCTGCCAAGCGTGTCTTTCAGGAATTCCAGGTTCAGGGCGCTGATCCAATCGCTGGTATGAGCGGCACGCTCTGCGCCGCCCGATTCGGGGAACCCACGTCGTGATTTGGCACGTCGATATGACAGTTACGTAACCTATCCCGTCAATTTTGCAACGAGATGTGAATGTTAGCCCGGTCGGCCATACGAAATCCGGACTCATAATGGTCGCATGCCGTTCACGCAGCACGGGTAAGACACGCGCGAATTGAATCGGAAATTCCGCTGAGACAACATGGACTCGGACCTCGACTACGACCTGTCGCCAGATCAGTGGGAAGCGCTGAAAGCGCTCCGCCTGCCCGCCTCGGCGCGCAGGCGCGTCAACGCATCCGTGCTGGAACAACTCGTCGCACTCGAACTCGCGTCGATCAGTGACGGCGTCGCCTGCATCACGCCAACCGGACGCAAGGTCTTGATTAGAGGCTCGTCGCGCCTTCTCGACGTGGCGGCCTGAGCGTCGGCCCCATCGGAGGCCGACACCCGCAACTGCGCTCCACCTACTCGGCAGCTTCGGCGAGATCGTCGGCCTGCTTGTTGTAATCATAGACGATGCGGCCATAGGGCAGCGTCAAGTCGGCCAGAAAGTGGTGGGCGCCAACCACGTGGCGCACCGGAAAGTCGGCGACGGGCGCATTGACATGCGGGACCAGGTGCAACCGGCCGGGCCCGATCCACGACCCCTTGACCATGATGTCGGTGAGGTTGATCGCAACGAGCTGGCAGACCTCGGCTTGACCGTCGACGCCCGGTATCAGCTTCAGATTGATCTGGGTCTTGGACAGCGCCTCGCGTGTCAAATCGCCGTTCCCGGCCATCGCTTCATGTTTGTAGCCCATGGTGCCCATCGCGACGAGCTGGCTGGCATATTCCAGCGTCCCCGTCAGCGTATCCTTGACGACTTCCAGCTTGGGATGAGCGTATTTTTTCGGAAAGCCCCAGATCTCGCGACCGGCCGCGATCGGTGGATCGTCGTCGAGATACATCTGCGAGACGAAATTAACCTCCTCGCCGTTGAGCCGCGCCGGAATCACGAGACCCGACTCGGTGTAACTGCCGAAACCGGAGCTGTCGGGCATCTTGATCCATTCATATTTCACGATTGGCTGATCGATCGGCTCGAGCGGCTCGGGCAAGCCGGCGCGGATCAGGGCCGGATCGGTCTCGTAGGTGATGACAAGGAATTCGCGATTGATGAAACGATACGGCCCCGCCGGATAGCTTTGGCCTGCCATCGGCATGGACGGAAGTTTCAGAATATCTGCCTTGCGCACCGTTCATCCCCCTCTGCTGCTCGATAGACAATGCGTCTCACATCGAACGACGTCCATCGTCGATCGATCGCCCGTAAGAAATACCGGCACTTTGCAGGCCTTCTGAGATTGCTAACGTAGCTGTTTGACAACGCGATGAAGTGTTGTGAGCAGCAGCGCGCCAAAACGCTGTCGGTGTCATATCAGCGTCATCGCCATCCTCAACTCTAAAGCCAACCACAAAAACTGGGACTAGCGACGATGGACGCGCGATCGCCGGATTCGGATACTGCCGTTTCACATCTTTGGCGACCGGAAGGATGCGACCGCGTCGCGCTGGTCTTGCAGGGCGGCGGCGCGTTGGGCGCTTACCAAGTGGGCGTCTACCAGGCCCTGCATGAAGCAGGTCTTGAGCCCAATTGGGTGTGCGGCGTCTCAATCGGCGCGATCAATTCGGCGATCATCGCTGGCAATCCGCCGGAACGGCGATTGGAAAGGCTGCGCATTTTCTGGGAGCGCATCACTGCCCGCAAGGTCTGGCACTACACGCCCGACGGCGACATCTATCGCAAGGCTCGCAACATCGCGAGCTCGATGATGACCTCGACGTTGGGCCAGCCCGGCTTCTTCAAGCCGCACGAGGTCAGTCCCTGGCTAAGCCCGGCTGGCGCCAGGACCGCGACCAGTTATTATGATACCTCGCCACTGAAGCAGACGCTGCTCGAGCTTGTCGATTTCGACCTGATCAACGCGCGCAAGATTCATTTCGCGGTTGGCGCAGTCAATGTGCTGACCGGCAACTTCCTCTATTTCGACAACAAGAAGGAATTGATCGAGCCCGAGCATGTGATGGCAAGCGGGGCGCTGCCCCCGGCGCTACCGATGGTAAGGATCGGCACCGACCATTTCTGGGACGGCGGCATTGTCTCAAACACGCCGCTGCAGCACCTGCTCGATCAGGACGACCGCCTGAACTCGCTGGTGTTCCAGGTCGACCTGTTTAGCGCGCGGGGCGTGCTGCCGCGCGATATCCATGAGGTGCTGTCGCGGCACAAGAACATCATGTATTCCTCGCGCACCCGCCACAACACCGACATCTACAAGCGCATGAACAACCTGAAGGCTGATCTATACAAGGCGTTGTCGAAAATCCCCGAGGACCGATTGAGCGACAAGGAGCGCGAGACGCGCGACAGGCTCGCACACCTGCCCGGCATCACCATCCTGCACCTGATTTATCAGCAGAAGGCCTATGAGGGCGACTCCAAGGACTATGACTTTTCGGCGACCTCAATGCGCGATCACTGGCAGAGCGGCCTTGAGGATACGCGACGAACGCTGCTGCGGCGCGACTGGCTGACGATGCCGGAAGACGGCAAGGGCATCGTCGTTCACGACGTGCATCGCGAACGCGATTACTAGCTAACGCATGATCCGGAAAAGTGTGTAGCGGCTTTCCGAAAAGATCATGCCCAATCAAGAATCGAGACCTCACCACATCGTCTGCCGTGCACGCTCCGGCCACGCGCGGTCATAGTCCTCACCACCGACCTTGTTGTTGCTCATCTCAGCAAGTATCTGTCCCGGCGTCGGCAGCGTCTTTGGGTCGACGCGCTTGTCGGGATTCCAGAGATCGGCACGAACGATGGCGCGGGCGCACTGGAAGTACATTTCGTCCACGGTCATGACGATTACCGAGCGTGGCGCCTTCTCGCCCACCGCGAACGAGGCGCGCAGATCAGCGTCTGTCGATATCTGCGCGCGGCCGTTGATCCGCAACGTGTTGCCGGAGCCCGGGATCAGGAACAAGAGTGCCACGCGCGGATCGCGGACGATGTTGCGGAGCGAGTCGATGCGGTTGTTGCCGCGCCGGTCCGGCATCAACAGCGTCTTCTCATCATGGATGCGAACGAAGCCCGGAAGATCGCCGCGCGGCGAGCAGTCGAGACCTTCCGGACCCGAGGTCGCCAGCGCCGCAAACGGCGATTTTTCGATCAGGATGCGGTAGAGCGGCGTGACGCGGTCGGCCACTTTCACGGTCGAGGCATCATTGGTCTGCCCGTAGATCGCCTCGAGCTCCTCGACTGTTTGAACGATCGACACTAAGCCTCTCCTCCGTTCTTGATGATGTTCACCAGCCGGTTTGCGTGTTCGGCGGCCTCGCCGACATTGACAATTGTGACCTCGGGCGCGACCGAGGCGTCATCGACGGCGCGACTCAGCCGTTCTTCGATCCGGCCATCGCTGCCCCTTCCCCGCATCTTCAACCGTTCGGCCAGAATTTCGGAAGGCGCCGTGATCGAGACCACCATAACATTGGCATAGGCGCGCCTGACCGCAGCGATCACCGTGCGCGACACGTTGATCACCACCGTGCGGCCGGCGCGGATGTCGTCATCGATGCTGCACGGCAACCCATAGCAATGGCCGTGAGCTTCCCAGTGCAGCGCGAATTCGCCGCGGGCGAGCGCCTGGGCAAACGCGTCCGGGCTTAGTTCTTCGTTGTCCTCCGCTTGTGAGGCTTGCCGCGTCACCACGCGACGCGGAAAGGTGACCTTGCCGTCCTCGGCACAGGCGCGGCGGGCCAGGTTGAGCAGCGTATCCTTGCCGGCGCCGCTCGGGCCGACGACCAGCACGATGCAACCCGGTCCGATCGCGGCCGGGCATGCAGCGGATATGGCGGGCCCTTCGTTCACGCCACGCGCCGCCCCTCGCGCCACACGCTGCGCACCACGGGAACATCGCCGGCGACGTGCACGCGGATCAGGTCGGCGCGCTTGCCCGGGCTGATCTCGCCGCGGTCGGTCAGACCGACGGCCTCCGCCGGCGTCCTGGTGACGGTGCGGACCGCGGATGCAAGATCGATGGCCGGCACATGCTGCGGCAGCTGCAGCGCCGCCATCAACAGGCTCGAGGGAATGTAGTCGGACGACAGGATATCGAGGATCCCCTCGCGCGCGAGATCGACGGCTGCGATGTTACCGGAATGCGAGCCGCCGCGTACCACGTTCGGCGCGCCCATCAGGATGTCGATGCCGGCCTCATGCAGGCCGCGCGCGGCTTCCATGGTGGTCGGGAATTCCGCGACCGCAACGCGATCGCGGACGGCATCCGCAACATTCTCCTGGGTGGTGTCGTCGTGGCTCGCAAGCGGTATCTGGTATTGCTGCGCCAGCGCCACGATCGCGCGCATGTTTGTCGCGGCATAGGCCTGCTGATAGGCAAAGCGCCGTGCGAACAGCACATCCAGCTCGGCATCGGTCATGCCGCCGCCCTTGCCGCGGTAATAATCGCGCAGCTTGACCTCGTCGCGAAACTGCCGCTGCCCCGGCGTGTGATCCATCAGCGACATCAGCCGCACGTCCGGACGGCCGATAAGCTCCCTCGCCTCCTCGACGACGTCAGGCATCGGAACTTCGCAGCGCAGATGCAGATAATGCTCGGCGCGCAGCAGATCGGCTTCGCGCGCGCTGGAAATCGCCGCCGACAGCACGCCGGCTCTGCCGTCGACGTCCTCCGCGCCGTCCTCGCGCCACACCCGCAAGGAATCGAGGACCGTAGTGATGCCCGCGGTGGCAAGCTGCCCGTCATAGGAAACGACGGCTGCGATCGGATTCCAGAACACTTTTGGGCGCGGCACGTAATGGGATTCAAGATGGTCGGTGTGCAACTCGATCAGGCCGGGCATGATAAGGTCGCCGCCCGCGTCCTCGCTGCCGGCGGGCGCACGACCCTCGCCGGTCTCGGCGATGCGGCAGTTGGCAAACGCGATCCAACCACGCTCGATCACGCGATCCGCCAGAACGACCCTGGCGTTGCCAATCACGGTTTCGGACCTGGTCGAAGTCATTTCAACTGTCTTTCTTCATGCGGCGGCAGCAAAGGCTGTCACGTTGATGACGCGGTCGGCGATGCGATGACGGATCTCGTCGTCATGCACGATCGCGACAATCGCCGCGCCCGCGCGCTTCTTCTGGTCGATCAGTTCGACCACCACCTCGCGGTTGGCCGCGTCCAGCGACGCCGTGGGCTCGTCGAGCAGAAGGATTGGATGGTCGGAAATGAAACCGTGCGCGATATTGACCCGCTGCTGCTCGCCGCCCGAAAAGGTCGAGGGCGGCAAAGCCCACAGTCGCTCCGGAATCTTGAGCCGGTGCAGCAATCGTCCGGCCCGCTCACGCGCCTCCTCACGCGGCGTTGCAGTCGCAATCAGCGGTTCGGCAACCACGTCGATGGTCGCCACCCGCGGCACCGCGCGCAGGAACTGGCTGACATAGCCAATCGTCGAGCGACGAACGCTGAGGATTTCCCTCGGCTCAGCCTGGGCGAGGTCGAGCATCGCGCCTTCATGCGCGATGCCGATCCGGCCTGCATCGCAGCGATAATTGCCAAAGATCATCTTCAGGATCGACGATTTTCCCGCGCCCGAGGGCCCCGAGAGCACCACACATTCGCCGGCCCGGACGTCAAACGTGACGCCGCGCACGACGGGCAGCTTCACCCCACCCTGCAGGTGCATGGTGAAGGATTTTTCCGCGCCCGAGATTTCAATCATTGCGGTCATTGGCCTAGCTCATGGGGGCAAGATCGAGGAAACGAGCAGCTGGGTGTAAGGTTCGTGCGGATCGTCGAGCACCTGATCGGTCAATCCGGTCTCGATCACCTGGCCGCCCTTCATCACCATGACGCGGTGCGACAGCAGCCGCGCCACCGCGAGGTCGTGCGTGACCACGATCGCCGCCAGCCCCAGCTCGCCGACGAGATTGCGCATCAAATCGAGCAGGCGCGCCTGCACTGACACGTCGAGCCCGCCGGTCGGCTCGTCCATGAAGACCAGCCGCGGCTCTGTAACGAGGTTGCGCGCGATCTGCAGCCGCTGGCGCATGCCGCCGGAATAGGTCCGCGGCGCATCGTCGATGCGGGCGGTGTCGATCTCGACCCGCTCCAGCCAGGACGACGCGGTCTGCCGGATGCGGCCATAGTGATTCCAGCCGACCGCCATCAGCCGCTCGCCGACATTGGCGCCGGCCGAGACCGCCATGCGCAGGCCCAGCGCCGGGTCCTGGTGCACATAGCCCCAGTCGGTGCGGAACAGGAAGCGACGCTCCGCCTCGCCAAGCAAGGCAAGATCGCGCAGCACGCCGTCGCGCATACGATAGGAAACGCGCCCGGCGCTGGACGCGAGCTGCGCCGACAGGAGTTGCAGCAACGTCGTCTTGCCCGAACCGGATTCGCCGACGATCGCCAGCACCTCGCCCGGATAGAGCGCAAACGAAATGTCGCGGCAGGCGGTGATCCGGCCGTAGTTCTTGCCGAGGCGCTCGGCAACCAACAGCGGTTGGTCGTTTTGAATCGCATTCCTGATCTCAGCCATGCGGCCTCTCCTTGTGCGGAGCTGCGCTTTCACGGCCACGATGGCCCACTGCCTGGCGGCCTTCGCAATAATCGGTGTCGGAGCAAACGAACATCCGGCTGCCATCGTTATCGGTGACGATCTCGTCGAGATAGGCATCTTCCGCGCCGCATAGCGCGCACGGCGCGTCGAACCGGTAGCGCGTGAACGGATGGTCCTCGAAGTCGAGTGACACCACCTTGGTGTAGGGCGGGATCGCGTAGATGCGCTTTTCGCGGCCGGCGCCGAACAATTGCAACGCCGCGCAATTGTCCATCTTCGGGTTGTCGAACTTCGGCGTCGGCGACGGGTCCATCACATAGCGCGCGTTCACCTTCACCGGATAGGCATAGGACGTCGCGATGTGGCCGAAACGTGCGATGTCCTCATAGAGCTTGACGTGCATCAGCCCGTATTCGGCGAGCGCATGCATGCGCCGCGTCTCGGTCTCGCGCGGCTCGAGATAGCGCAGCGGTTCGGGGATCGGCACCTGAAACACCAGCACCTGGCCTTCGTGCAGGGTCGCCTCGGGAATGCGGTGCCGGGTCTGGATCACGGTCGCATCCGCCGTGGAGGTGGTCGTCGCGACGCCCGCGGTCTTGGCGAAGAATTTGCGGATCGAGATCGCGTTGGTGGTGTCATCCGAGCCCTGATCGATCACCTTGAGCACGTCCTCGGGCCCGAGGATCGACGCGGTCACCTGCACGCCACCGGTGCCCCAGCCATAAGGCATCGGCATTTCTCGGCTGGCGAACGGCACCTGATAACCGGGGATCGCGATGGCTTTCAGGATCGCGCGGCGGATCATCCGCTTGGTCTGCTCGTCGAGATAGGCGAAGTTGTAGGCTGGCGCGTTCATTCCGCAGCCTCCCGCATCGGCGGCGGATCTGCCGCGGCCACGAATTCCTTGCGCAGCTTGCGCAACAGCCCGAGCTCGGACTGGAAGTCGACATAGTGCGGCAGCTTCAGGTGCTCGACAAAGCCGGTCGCCTGCACATTGTCCGAATGCGACATCACGAATTCTTCGTCCTGCGCGGGCGCGAGCACCTCTTCGCCGAGCTCACGCGCGCGCAGCGCGCGATCGACCAGCGCCATCGACATCGCCTTGCGCTCGCTCTGCCCGAAGGCGAGCCCGTAACCGCGTGTGAAACATGGCGCCTCGGTCGCCGAGCCCTTGAACTGATTGACCATCTGGCATTCGGTGAGCGCGATGGAGCCGAGCGGCATGGCAAAGCCCGCGTCCTCGGCGAAAAACTCCACCTCGACTTCGCCGAAGCGGATTTCGCCGGCGAAGGGATGGTTGCGGCC
>Ga0306920_100010601_pt1 | contig 12370 bp, 9 predicted proteins | sample flu12Cox44000170_FD_204666 | JGI IMG/M metagenome (GOLD analysis project Ga0306920, IMG submission 204666) | Lab enrichment of tropical soil microbial communities from Luquillo Experimental Forest, Puerto Rico - flux4day.12C.oxic.44.000.170 (v2)... | ecosystem: Environmental > Terrestrial >...
CTGCCGCACATAGGTAATGATCTCCATGTCGGCATGCGGGTGCGGCGGAAAACCCGTCCCGGGCGCGATCTCGTCGTCGTTCCAGACCCGCAACGCTCCCCAACCCATGCGCTTCGGGTCATAATAACCGGCGAACGAAAAATGGTGTTTGGTTCTCAGCCAATCGCGATCGGCTCCGCCCAACGCGGCGAACGGCCTGCGTTCGATCATGTCATATCTCCGGCTCTGGCTTCGTATGAAATGGGGCTAGGCTGCTGACTTTCGAAGGCCATACGCTCGATTCACTCCGGATCCGCCAGTATGGTCGGGCTGACAATTTGCAAGCAGCTGGCGAACCGCTCATGGGTGGCGCTTCGGGACTGACGGGCGCAGTCGCCGCGATGGCGATCATATTCTCGGCGGCCGGCGCCTGCGCGCAAGAGACCCAGCAGCTGTCGCTTCCGAACGTCACCGTCACCGCACCCGCTCCTCCGGTGGAACCGCCTTATCTGCGCGATCCCGGGAAGGCCTACCAGCGAAACCCATACAATGGTCGATATCGCGTCGAGGAGGATAAATTCCGTGAGGTCCCGTGTAGCGCGACCCGCATCGCTTCTGCCGCGGGGGGCAAGTGCCTACAAGGCTATCGGCTGATACCGGCCCAGACGCAGCAAATCGTCAACCCGAAGGGTGGCGATAATTGCGACCTGGCGCTCGACGTCGTCGTTTATAGCGTCGGCAATTTGTCGATCGAGGCGGATACGTTGATCTTCGATCCCTACAAGCTCACCGCCATCGGGCATCAAACATCACAGTTTTGCTATGTCAACGGGAACACCGGAAACGATCAGGAAGATTTCCGAGACATGAACCAGGTGACGCGGCGCGGCACCAATTGGCACAATCTCGTTGGTGACGGCGAAGACAAGTCGATCGAATTCTCGGATGGGCAGCACAATTGCGCTGCAGTTCAAAGGGCCGGACCAAAATGGTCGGGCGGCTACATCTATGTGCTTCACGCGAGCATCTGCCGGACTGACACGGCCCCGATGCGAGTCGAGGACATCGCCTATGCACTCGGCTCGTTACAGGTTCGCCAGTACGATCCGGTCGGCAATCTGCGAAAACCCGGCGAGTAAGAAGACCCGCGAAAATTCGGCAGCCGGATCTCGCGCCGGTGGTCACGACCGTTCGGCGAGCGGGCGGGTCGGGCTGAGGCGCGCCGGCAGCGCTAACGCCAGGATCAGGCTGACGACCGCAACCAACGCGGCGATCAGATAGACGACGTGCAGCGAGGAGCCGACCGCCTCGGTCAGGCGGGCAATCTCGGCAGCACCGAGGCTCTGGCGTGCCGCGGGCGACATCAGGCGGTTGACCGCATCGCCGGCATCGGGCACCCGCGAGTAGACGCCGAAATTGAGGATCGCGCCAAAGATCGCGGCGCCGAGCGAATTGCCGACGATACGCATGAACATCGTCGTGGCGGTGGCGCTGCTCCGCTCGCTCCAGCCGACGCTGGCCTGGATCGAGACGATAAAGGCGGTATTGCAGAACCCCATCCCGACGCCGAGCAAAAATGCGCCGGTTCCGGCCCAAAGCAATCCGCTCGTGGGTTCCAGAGTGATCAACACGAGCCCGCCGATCACCAAGAAAACGCCGCCGATCGAAGCCGCCAATCGGTACGAGGTACGGATCATCAGGCGGCCGGCGGCCATGCTGGCAAAGGCCCAACTGACCGAGGAGGCGGCCAGAACAACGCCGGACGCGATCGCATCGCGGCCCATCGCTCCCTGGACATAGGTCGGCAGAAAGCCTGAAATCGCCATCATCAGCGCGCCGTTGAAGAAGCCGGCGAGGCAGCCGACTGCGACCACGCGGTTGCGCCACAGGCGCAACGGCAGCATCGGCTCGACCGCCTGTCTCTCATGCGCCGCGAGCGCGGCCATAGCGCCCGCGCCGCACGCCATCAACCCCGCGACTGCCACGCCGCCAATGTTGCCGATCAGCACCAGCGCGAGCATCGGCGTGCCGATGCCGAGCATCAGGAGAGCCGACCCGAGATAATCGATGCGGTGCCGGCGCTGCTCGCGGTGTTCGTGCAGGTAGAGGCCGAACATGATCAATGCCGCCGCTCCAATCGGCAGATTGACCCAGAACACCAGCGACCAGCTGATGTGCTCGACGGCAAACGCGCCGAGCGTCGGCCGATGATCGCGGCCAGCCCGAACATCCCCGAAACGTAGCCTTGCATTCGCGCGCGCTCGACCGGGGTATAAATGTCGCCGACGATCGTCGTGGCGATCGGCTGAATGGCGCCGGCGCCGATGCCTTCGAGAGCCCGAAACAGCACAAGCGGCACCATGCCCCAGGCGAACCCGCATAACAGCAAGCCGAGCAGGAAGATCCCGGTTCCGGCGAAGAACACCCGCTTGCGGCCGTAGAGGTCGGCAAGCCGCCCATAGATCGGGATCGTCACCGCCTGAGCGAGGAGATACGCCGCGAACACCCAGCTGAACAAGCGAAACCCGCCGAGATCGGCGACGATCGTCGGCATCGCCGTGGCGACGATGTAGCTGTCGGTCGCGACCATGAAGATCGCCAGCAGGACCGCCGCCATCACCAGCCGCCGCGCCGCGCGCGCCGCGGCCGTCAGTTCGCGTGGGGGATGTTCCCGGATGGCCGGTTGATAGAGCAAAACATTCCCCGATGCGTCAGGGGCGGAGCTGCACGGGTTATCTAGCGGCGCTTCGGTTTGCTCAACAAGTCGGCACAGCGCGTATCAGGAATGCATCGAATTTGAGCAGTTCCCGCTTGCGCCGGGTGGGCAGGCGGATAGAGCAACGCTTACGTTGCCCTGATCACGACCCTAAATCGCCGTCCTAGCCCCTGCCAAATAAGGGCGCCTCGCTCACGCCGTCTTGAACACGCCGTAGACGCCGCGTTCGAAGGCGCCGTAAAGAGCGACCGCCTTTTCGTCGGCGAATGGCAGGATCTGTGTAAGAAAGACGCCGGCGATGCGCTTGCGCGGGTCGAGCCAGTAATAAGTGTTGAAAATTCCGCCCCAGGTGACGCTGCCGGCGCTGCGGCCATTGGGCCCCGGCAGCGTGTTGATCATGTACCCGAGACCCCATTTGCACGGAATTCCGGGGAACAGGTCCAAATCGTTTGTGAGCTGCGGGTTGGTCGTCTTCCACAGGCCGGCACTGATGTCGCCGATCTGATTTTGCCCCATCAGCGCCACCGTCTGCGGCCGCAGCAGCTGGCTGCCATTGAAGCGGCCCTGATGCATCAGCATCTGCAGAAACACGAGATAATCCCTACCGGTCGAGTAGAGGCCCCCACCGCCGCTCCAGAACTCGCGCCATGGCGGGTCCTTTGGCTCGGTTGGCTCCAGCGTTCCGTCCTCATGGCGTTGATGCACACTGACAAGTCGCGACCGCTGCGCGTCGGAGATCAAGTAATCGGTGTCGGACATGCCCAGCGGCGCGAAGATGTGCTGGCGGAAATAGACCTCGAGCGGCAGCCCGCTGGCAGCCTCGACGGCGCGGCCGGCCCAGTCGATATTAATCCCGTATTGCCAGCGCTCACCCGGGTCGAAGGCGAGCGGCAGCCGCAGCGCCGCGAGCTTACCCGTGGAGGTTTGAGGGGTGTTGGTCGTCTTCACATAACGAACCAAATCGGCGTTGTCGAACTCATAGCCGAAGCCCGCCGTGTGGGTCAGCAGATGTCGCAGCGTGATCGGCCGCTTGGCCGGCCGCAGCCGCGGCGCGCCGGCATCGTCGAACCCGTCCAGCACCTGCGGCGCGGAGAGTTCTGGCAACACAGCGCCGATCGGCTGCTCCAGTTGCAATTTGCCTTGTTCGACGAGCTGCATCGCTGCGACCGAGGTCACCGCCTTGGTCATCGAGGCGAGCCGGAAGATCGTGTCGAGCGTCATCGCTGGGCCCTGCGCGAGGTTGCGGGTGCCGAACGCACCCTCGTAGATGACCCCCTTGTCGTTGGCCGCCACCGCGACGACGCCCGGCACGTCCTTGTGCTCCGTCGCTTGACGGAGTGCCGTGTCGATCTGAGTATGCAATGGCGCCGCGGCGGCGCGCCCGTTCCTCGCACGCAGCGAGACAGCGGCGGCAACCGCGGCAGCGGTCCCCAAGAATTCTCGGCGGGTTTGCAGACTGTAGTTCATTTCCTCCCCCTATCGCCGGCGGGGCGACGCGTCTTTGGCCAGTTGCGACGTGATGTCGGCAAAGGTGACCTCGAGCGAGGTCCGCACATCGATGACAGTTGGGGCGCGCGCGGCGAGCGCCTCACGCAATGCCGGTCCCAACGCCGCCGGGTCCTCGACCCGCGTGCCACGGCAGCCCATCGCGCGCGCGATCGCGGCGTGATCGAAATCTCTGAATTCGGCGGCAAACGGGCCGGAACCGTGCAATACCCAGCCGAGCGCATTGTTGTTGAACACGACGGTGATGATCGGAATGTCCTGTTCGAGCGCCGTCATCAGCCCGTTCATCGTCATCGCGAAGCCGCCGTCGCCGACGACGGCCACGACCGGCCGGTCGGGATGCACGAGCTTGGCGCCCAGCGCCGCCGGGATGCCGAAGCCCATCGGCCCCGAGCCGGCGGCCTGCAGGAACCCCTCGTGCCGCTTGGTCTGGTAGAAATGCGTCATCATGATGCGGTTCTCGCCGGCGTCGCAGGTGACGATCGCATCCTCGGGCAGGCCGCGCATCAATTCGCCAATGACGCGCTGCGGCAGGATCGGCCGGTCGTCGGCAAAATAGGCGCGGTCGTTGAAATAGCCGTGCCGTTCGCGATGCGCGGCGACCCGCCGCTCGGCCTGCTGCCGGCGATCCGCGGTGCGGGGGCCGAGTGCCTCGATCAGCTGGTCGAGAGTGACCGCGGCGTCGCCGATCAGCACATGCTCGGCCGGGTAGTTCCACGAGGCGTTGCGCGGCTCGATGTCGATTTGCACGAAGGTCTGGCGCGTCGGGTCGAGCAACGCGCGGTTTTCCCACGCCGTATCACTCGGCGACAGCTTCGAGCCGATGACGAGAACGAGATCGGCTTCGGCGATCGTGGCATTGGCCGCTGCCGTGCCGAAGGTGCCGAACACGCCGAGCGCCAGCGGATGGGTTTCGGCGAAGCAGCCTTTGCCGGCGGCCGTTGTCGCCACCGGCAGACCGGCGGTCTCGGCGAGCTGGCGAAGCTGATCGTAAGCTTGCGCGATGCGGATACCATTGCCGGCGATCAGCACCGGCTTTTGCGCGGAGCGGAGCGCCGCAGCCGCCGCCTCGACGCCCCGAGCCGCAACAGGCGGGGGAGGGGAGGGGAGGTAATGGCGGGTCGGGTAGAGCATCGGCTGCGAGTCGGGCGCCACCGAGCCGGCCAGCGAATCATGCGCATAAAGCACCGCGACCGGGCCCGGCTGTCCAGCCATCGCGTGCTTGATCGCGAGCTGCGTCGCCTGCACCGCGGCGATCGGGTCGTGCGCTTGCATGACGTGCTTGGTGACGCCGCCAAACGCGCGGCGCGCGTCCCAGCTGCCCCAATCACCGGTCGCTTGTTGGTAGGGCGCGTGCAGGGTGAAGCGCGGCGCATCGCTGAAATCGGTCAACAGCAGCATCGGCGAACTCGACAGATGCGCCTCGATCGTGCCGATGAGCCCGTTGCCGAGCACCCACGGTCCTTGCCCGAGCAAGACGCCCGGTCGCCGCGTCAGCCGGCCATAGATCTCGGCCATGACGCCGCCCAGCGACTCTTCGCGGACGAGCACGGTGCGAACAGAGTTCTGGTATTTGCTGAGCCCCTGGACGATCCGCCCGGTATGGCCTCCCGAAATGCCGAAGACCATCTCGATTCCGGCTTCTTCGAGCACGCGCGCGACCAGCGCGCTCGCCGGCATTTCTTCGGTCAGCATCGGCTCGATCGTCATTCCTCTTCTCCTCCCTCGGCGCCTCTGGCGTTCACTGGCCGTCGAGCTTGCATCTTCGTCTGCTGGAAGACAACGACCTGTCGCCCCTCCAGCAGCGTGGGATCAGCCGCGACGCCGGGCAAGAATGCGCTGCATCTGGAGTCGTGCGTGCTTCGAGATGCGCCCGGCTGCGCCGGGTCGCCCCTCATCATGAGGGTATGTCATTGATAATATTTAAGAAAATGGCTCATCCTGAGGCGCCTCGCGAAGCGAGGCCTCGAAAGGACGCACGACATTCTTCCAACCCGCGGCATTCTTGCTCAGCCTTTGCAGTTAGTCCTTAGCTGGCGTTCTGGATAAAAAGCTGCCAAGGCACAAATTGGGGTCCCTCTGATGAAAGCCTTGGTTACAGGGAGCGCCGGTCATCTTGGCGAGGGGATCGTTCGCGCCTTGAAGGAGCTGAAACACGAGGTCATTGGCCTCGATATTCTCAAATCGCCATTTACCACTCACATTGGCTCGATTGCCGACCGGGCTCTTCTCAGGCGTTGTCTCGGCGGTGTGAAGGCCGTGTTCCACACGGCCGCTCTCCACAAGCCTCACGTCGTCACCCATCATCGGCACGAATTCATCGCCACCAACATTACCGGAACCCTCAACGTTCTGGAGGAGGCGGTCGCAGCCGATGTCGAGTCGTTTGTGTTCACCAGCACGACCAGCGTCTTCGGCGACGCCCTGATCCCGCCCGCGGGGACTCCGGCGGCGTGGGTCACGGAGGATCTCACGCCTGTACCTAAGAATATCTATGGCGTCACAAAGACAGCCGCGGAAGACATGTGCCAGCTATTTCATCGGGATCATGGGCTTCGGTGTATTATTCTCAGAACATCACGATTCTTCCCGGAACAGGACGACGACCGGGGAATGCGGGAAGCCTATGCGGACCAAAATTTAAAAGTAAACGAGTATCTGTTTCGACGAGTGGATCTTGAAGATGCTGTAAAGGCGCACCTTTTGGCGGATGAATGTGCGGCCAAACTGGGATTCGGTCGATATATCATCAGTGCAAGTACGCCATTTTCGGCGGAGGACTTGCCCCAGTTGCGTGTGAATGCCCCGCTGGTGGTGCAGCGACATGTTCCGCAGTACGAACGGGAATACGAGCGTCGCGGCTGGAAAATGTTTCCGAGCATTGGAAGGGTATATGTCAATGAGCGTGCTCGGAGGGACTTAGGTTGGCAGCCGCGGTACGACTTCCAGCATGTCATCGACCGTCTGAAATCGGGGAGAGACCCGCAAAGTCCTCTGGCACGAGCCGTCGGCTCGAAGGGCTATCATGCGGCGGTGCTTTCCGAAGATCCCTATCCTGTGGGCGGATCGCTGTCGTGATCGAGCGTCTTGAGGCTGAGCTGCGAGAGAATTCCTGGTTGTCGGAGATCCTCCGGCGATTCGATGATATCGGCTTGCCGGATGCCTGGATCGTCGCCGGGTGTATCGCGCAGACCGTGTGGAACCTGGCGTGCGGAGATGCTGCAGAAAGCGGCATCAAGGACATCGACATCGTTTATTTCGACCATGCCGAATTATCGGCGGAAACCGAAGTCGATCACGAAAGGCGGTTGGCCGATTACTTCAGCGATCTGCCGGTCAAGCTCGATGTTAAAAACGAGGCCCGGGTCCATTTGTGGTACGAAGAGGTCTTCGGCTACCCGATTGCGCCGTATCGCTCCACCGCTGATGCCATCGCCAGCTTTCCGACCACTGCGACGGCCCTTGGCGTGCGCTGGGCGGACGATAAATTCGCGTGTTGTGCTCCGTTCGGACTGGAAGATCTGTTCGCGTTGCGGGTCAGGCCCAACAAGCGGCAGATAACTCCTGCGATCTACGCGGCAAAAGTGAGACGCTGGCAGTCGATTTGGCCCGAACTCACATTCCTGGCTTGGGACGACACCGATTGAAGAGCGTGGATGAGATGCCGCGGCGGGCTTGGGTCTTGCTGAAATCGGGGCGCCGGATCAACTTGCTGCAACCGATGGCCACCGATTGGGAGGACGAAGATCTTGCCCTCGGGCTGTCGCGAACCTACCGGTGGGGCGGGCATTCCGCCTGGGACCTGCCGCTCTCCGTTGCGCAGCACAGCCTGACCGTATTGGCAATTCGGGAAAGGTTCGCGACCAAGGCTCTGACTGACGCGGAAGCGCTGCGCGAGCTTCTCCACGACGCCGAGGAGGGCCTCCTTTCCTGGGACCCGATCTCGCCGATCAAGCCTTACCTCGGGGCCGAGTATCATTCGCTGGCATCGGCCGTCACGAAAGCGATCGCGCAACGCTACCGGCTGCCGGCGTGGACACAAGAGGCCTATGCAGCTCATAAGCACGCCGACCGCGTCGCGGCTGCGAGCGAGGCCTTTCACGTCGTCGGGTGGAGTATTGCCGAGATCCGCGATCAGTTGGAAATCGAGCTTGCTCCACTATCCGCCGATCCCGTCTGTCCGCCGGACGGTATGCGCCCGTGGGAGCCCTGGCCGCCGAAATTGGCCGCATCGCTGTTCCTCGCTAAGCTGAACGCCCTCAAAGCTCCACTGCGACCTGGAACTCGCTAATTGGAGAAGAGCGAATGAAATTGAGCCTGATCGTGCGCGGGCAGCACCCGCGCGGCCATGACATGCGGGAACGTCTCGCCGACGATCTCGATCTCGTCGCGCGCGCCGAGGATCTCGGCTTCGATGCGGTCGTCAAGGGCTCGCATTATAGCGCCCACCCGCTGCAATCGTTGCAGCAAATCCCGTTTCTGGCGCAGGCGGCCATGGTAGCGCCACGGCTGCGGCTCGTCTGCGGGCTCGCGTTATTGCCGCTGCACAAGCCGCTCGACATCGCCGAGCATCTCGCCACCTTGGATATTATGTGCGGCGGCAAGCTGGTTTTTGGCTGCGGCATCGGTTACCGCGACGTCGAATTCAAAGCCTTCGGTCTGTCGCGCAAACAGGCTGCGGCGCGTTTCGAGGAGTGTCTGCTCACCATCCGAAGACTATGGACCGAAGACTTCGTCGACATGACCGGCTCGCATTTCGTGCTCGATCATGCGAACTCGACGGTCAAACCATTGCAGAAGCCAATACCGCCGGTCTGGATCGGCGCCAATGCCGATGCTGCGATCCGGCGCGCGGCGAGGCTCGGCGATTGCTGGTACATCAACCCGCACAGCACACTGACAACACTGGCGCGCCAGATGGATCTCTATAAGCGAGCGTTGGAGGAATGCGGCAAGCCGTTGCCGGCCGAACTGCCGATGCGGCGCGAGGTATTTGTCGCGCGCACGCGCGAGGAGGCGATCCGCTTGGCTCGGCCTTATCTGGAGGTCAAATACAAGACCTATCGGGAGTGGGGCCAGGACAAGGTCATGCCGGTCGGCGACGATTTCGATCACGATTTCGATGAGCTGGTCGAGGACCGTTTTTTGATCGGTTCTGCCGCGGAAGTCGCCGGGCAGCTGATCGATCTCGAACGCCGGTTCGGCGTCAACCACCTTGTCGCCTCGGTTCAATGGCCCGGCATGCCGAATAGCCTGGCGCTCGAGCAAATGCACATCCTCGCCGAAGAGGTCATGCCCGCAGTCCAATAAGGCACGAGCGCGTCCTTACCCGGTTCGGCGACAACAGGTTCGGCGGCGATTTCGTCATGCCCAGCGACGACCCACCGCACCCGGCGGTAATCGGAGACGAGATCGCAGAGTTGGCGCCCAACGCCGAAATATTGCGCCAATGGAAGGGGCCGGAGCACCTGCAGCCGCGATCGCCCGCGTCACAGAGTTCCTCGACCGTCACACGCCGCGGTGAGAAATGAGCTGGATGAGCACCGTGCGTCCTTCGAGACGGCCGCTCGGCGGCCTCCTCAGGATGAGGAGTTTCCAAAAATGCCATCGAGAAAATACCTCATGCTGAGGAGCGCCCGAAGGGCGCGTCTCGATGCACGCACGACCGCGCTGCAGCCATTGAGTGAGTTGCCGCAATGACGGACCTGAACGCGGATTGCGTCGTTGCCAGACCGGATGTCGGGATGTGACAAAGCTCATGGCCGTTGGTTTCGGTGGTTACCCGGAACTTCTCGTTAGCTTTGATGAATCGTTTCGTCAAGAACAGCCATCGGTTTAGTATCCATACTACGCATCCTCTATTCGGTTGTATGGTTAACGATGCAAATTCTCGACGGGCGTCTGCTGCTGTCGGCCACCGATCTGGTGAATTTTCTCGGGTGTCGACACGCCACCTATCTCGACCTGAGGGATTTAACCGATCCTGCAGAGCTTCCTGAACGCGACGCCGCGGCGCTGCTGATCTTCGAGAAGGGCATCGAGCACGAGAAGCGATACCTCGCCTCGCTCAAGGCACGGGGGCTCGATGTCGTCGAGGTTCCGGGCGAAGGTTTCGACCTTCCCGAGCGAACCGCACAGACCCGCGAGGCGATGCGGGCCGGCGCAGAGGTGATCTATCAAGCGGCTCTGGTCGTGCCGCCCTGGCTTGGCTACGCAGATTTTCTGGAACGGGCAGCCGACGTGTCGACCCTCGGTTCCTGGAGTTACGAAGCGCTCGACACCAAACTGCCCCGTAGAGCCAAGCCCGAGCACGTCATCCAACTCGCGGCCTATTCTAGACTCATCGGCAACGAGCAGGGTCGCACACCGACCCAAATGCACGTGCAGTTGGGAAACAACGAGAGGGTGTCGCTGCGGGTAGCCGATTTTATTCACTACCATTCGATCGCGCAGCGGCGATTGGAGACATTTGCGCAGCAACCGCCCGAGGTTTCGACCGCGGAGCCGTGTAATCACTGTCGCGTCTGCCGCTGGTCGAGCCGTTGCGAGGCGGATTGGGCGGCGGCCGATCACCTCACCCTCGTCGCCAATATCACGCGCCATCAGATCAGGCGCCTGTGGGAGGGCGGGATCTCGACCGTCCGCGCGCTGGCGGCATCGCCCGCGGGGTCGAGGGTCCCGGGAATCCAGCCGGGCACCCTCGATCGCCTGCGCCATCAAGCGACGCTGCAGACCGCTAAACGCGATACCGACGGCAATTACGTCGAGACGTTGCCCGTCGTCGCGGGGAAGGGTTTCGCCCGCCTGCCGCATCCCAATGCCGGGGACATTTTCTTCGATATGGAGGGCGCTCAGTTCGTCGAGGATGGCAGTCTCGAATACCTCTTTGGCTTTATCACCATCGATGATGGCGAACCGCGATTTACCGCGTATTGGGCGCATGATCGAGAGGCCGAAAAACGCGCCTTCGAAGCCGCGATGGACTTCATTGCGACGAGGCTGGAGGCGCATCCTGGCGCTTTCGTTTACCACTACGCCAATTACGAGGAGAGCGCGCTCAAACGCCTCGCCATGGTCCACGGGACGAAAGAAACCCAATTGGACGACCTGCTGCGGCGTCGGAGGCTCGTCGATCTCTACAAGGTCGTCCGCGAAGGTGTCCGGATCTCCGAACCCGGCTACTCGCTGAAGAATGTGGAGGTCTTCTTCGGTGCCGATCGCATGGGCGAGGTGAAAACGGCGCTCGACAGCATGGTCGTCTACGACCAGTGGCAGCAGACCGGCGACGATGCTCTGCTCGAACAGATCGCGGCATACAATGAAACCGATTGCCGGTCGCTTCTGATGTGCCGGGATTGGTTGCTGCGGCTGCGTCCACCCGAGGTGCTGTGGTTCGGAACCGGGACCGCTGCGGATGCCGGCGTTCTCACCGACGATCCGGCGCGCGCTGCCAGGCGAAAGCAGGACGAAGAACGGAACGCCGCATTGGTCGCAAGGCTATTGGAGGGGGTAACGGAGGCGGATCGCGAGTGGCGCGAGCTCGCCGGACACCTCGTCGCTTTTCATAAGCGTGAAGCCAAGCCCGACTGGTGGGCCATGTTCAATCGCCAGGACATGGCCGAGGAAGAACTGATCGACGATGCCGACTGTATCGGCGGATTGCGCGTTGATCCCGATCGCCCGCCGTCCCCGGAGAAGCGGTCGATTGTCCACTCGTTCCGGTTTCCGGCCCAGGATTTCAAGATGAGCCTCGGCATCGATGTTTTGATCGCCGAGACGCTCGCGCCGGCGGGCGAGATCGTCCATCTCGACGAAGAGAAATTCGAGATCTCGCTGAGGCGCGGAAAGAATCGAGAGCCGCTGCCGCATCGGTTTTCGCTCATCCCGAAAGGGCCGCTTGGCGACAAGGTCCTGCGAGCGGCCATAGCCCGCTATATCGGCGCCGTGCTGGAGAGCGGCGAGGATCGATATGCGGCGATCACCGGCATCATGCGCCGCGACTATCCCCGCTTTCAGGGCTTGACCGGCATCGGCAACGATCCCGACGAGGTCGCCAGGGCAATCGACGCGATCGGGTGTTTGGATCACAGCCATCTGCTGATTCAGGGCCCTCCGGGCGCCGGAAAAACGTTTACTGCCTCCCATGCGGCCGTCGAGATGCTCGCCCGT
>Ga0306920_100010602_pt1 | contig 12369 bp, 8 predicted proteins | sample flu12Cox44000170_FD_204666 | JGI IMG/M metagenome (GOLD analysis project Ga0306920, IMG submission 204666) | Lab enrichment of tropical soil microbial communities from Luquillo Experimental Forest, Puerto Rico - flux4day.12C.oxic.44.000.170 (v2)... | ecosystem: Environmental > Terrestrial >...
CAGGTCGTGATCGCGGCCGACCGTCCGCCATCCGACCTGGAGAGCCTCGACGACCGCGTCCGCTCGCGGCTCGCCGGCGGCCTCGTCGTCGAGATGGGATCGCTGGGCGAAGAGTTGCGGCTCGGCATTCTCCGGCAGCGCGTGGCCTCTGCGCGCGCCCATCATGCAAGCTTCGATGTTCCGGACCAGGTGCTGGACTATCTCGCCCGCTCTATCACCCATAACGGCCGCGACCTCGAAGGCGCCATCAACCGCCTCCTGGCGCATTCCAAGCTCAACGCCCAACCGGTGACGCTGGAAATGGCCGAGCGCGAGGTGCGCGATCTGATCCGTCCGCAGGAGCCGAAGCGGATCAAGATCGAGGACATCCAGCGCGTGGTGGCCCGCCAATATAATGTCAGCCGCTCCGACCTGTTGTCGTCGCGCCGGACTGCTAACGTGGTTCGACCAAGACAGGTGGCGATGTACCTGGCGAAGACGCTGACCCTGCGCTCGCTGCCTGAAATCGGCCGCCGCTTTGGCGGGCGCGATCACACCACGGTTCTGCATGCCGTGCGCAAGATCGAGGCGCTGGTTGCCAGAGACACCGCGCTGTGCGAGGAGGTCGAATCGCTGAAGCGGCAGTTGCAGGAATAACCTCGGCAGCGTGCCGCGCTCTCCGTAAAGGAGCGGGCCGGCCTGCGCCAAGAGGCCCTGTCTCAATCCCCGGGGGGAATCGGACGTATTTTCGATGCCGCCCCTTCCACCTCCCTTACCGATGGTAAGTAACGGGATTCCGTGCCAAATCATGGGGAACGGGCCATCGATCCCTTGAACTTGGGGCCCATCCGCGTCACTTTACGTTCCCCCGAAAGCCGGCCGTCAGGCTACCGGGTGTCACAAGGCCGCGGAGCCTCGACCCGCCCGCGGCATTCCCAGGACATACTTTGTTGGATCGGGCGAATATTGCTATGAAGGTTACCGTCGAACGCGCGCAACTCCTGAAGTCGCTCGGCCACGTCCATCGCGTTGTCGAGCGCCGCAACACCATCCCGATTCTCGGAAACGTGCTGCTTCGTGCCGAACATGCGCAGCTGTCGCTCAAAGCGACCGATCTCGACCTCGAGGTCACCGAGACGCTGCCGGCCGAGAGTACGACCGGTGGGTCGACCACGGTGCCCGCGCACATGTTCTACGATATCGTGCGCAAGCTTCCCGACGGCGCGCAGATCCTGCTGGAGGGCGACAGCGACCGCGCCGTGCTTGCGATCCGTGCCGGCCGCTCCCGCTTTACCCTGCAGACACTTCCCGAGAGCGACTTTCCGGATCTTGCCGCCGGCGAGATGACGCATTCCTTTGCGCTCGCCGCCTCCGACGTGAAACGCCTGATCGATCGCACGCAGTTCGCGATTTCGACCGAGGAAACCCGCTACTATCTCAACGGCATCTATCTGCACGCGGCCGGAAGCGCCAAGGCCGCGACCTTGCGCGCGGTCGCCACCGACGGCCACCGGCTTGCGCAGGTCGATCTGCCGCTGCCGCAGGGCGCCTCGGGCATGCCCGGCGCGATCGTCCCGCGCAAGACGGTCGGCGAGGTGCAACGCCTGATCGAGGACAGCGAGGCGGAGGTTACGATCGAACTTTCGCAGGGCAAGATCCGCTTCACCATCGGAAACGTGGTGATGACCTCCAAGCTGATCGACGGCACCTTTCCGGATTACGGCCGCGTCATTCCGCAGAACAACGACAAGGAGCTTGTCGTCGACAAGGCGGATTTTGCCGCCGCCGTCGACCGCGTTTCGACGATTTCGAGCGAGCGCGGCCGCGCCGTGAAGCTGGCTCTGGCCTCAGGCAGGCTGGTGCTGAGCGTGACCAATCCGGATTCCGGCAGCGCGACCGAGGAGATCGAGGTCGAATACGCCGCCGACCCGATCGACATCGGCTTCAACTCCCGTTATCTGCTCGACATTGCCGCACAGATCGAAGGCGAAGCCGCAGTCCTCAGACTTGCCGACCCCGGCTCGCCGACGCTGATTCAGGATCGCGACAACAAGACCGCGCTCTACGTGCTGATGCCGATGCGGGTATGAGGCGTTTGTGTGCTTCATCCCTCTCCCCTTGTAGGAGAGAGTGGCGCCAAAGGCGCCGGGTGAGGGGTTGATGGCACGAGCGCCAATCCATCAAAACCGTCATGGCCGGGCTTGACCCGGCCATCCGCGTCTTGGCAACGAAAAGGACGTGGATGCCCGGCACAAGGCCGGGCATGACGGAAGACTGGACACATGACCCCGTCCCGCATCCATCGTTTGACGCTGACGCATTTTCGCAACTATCGCGCGGCGAGCCTCAACGTCCGCGGCGATATGATTGCCCTGGTCGGACCCAACGGCGCGGGCAAAACCAATTGCCTGGAAGCGATCTCGTTTCTGTCACCGGGCCGCGGCCTTCGCCGGGCGACGCTGGAAGACGTCGCCGACAATCAGGGCGACGGCTCGTGGGCCGTCTCCGCCGAGGTTGAGGGAGCACTCGGGCTTGCCACGCTTGGCACCGGCACCGAACCTCCGCGCGGCGAGGCGCAAGCCACCGCCCGGCGCTACCGCATCGACCGCGAGAGCGTGAGTTCGGCTACCGCTTTCGGCGATCACCTGCGCATGGTGTGGCTGACGCCCGCAATGGACGGCCTGTTCCTGGGTGCTGCGTCGGAGCGGCGACGATTTTTCGATCGTCTGGTGCTGGCGATCGACAGCGAGCATTCGAGCCGCGTCTCGGCGCTGGAGCGTTCGCTGCGCTCACGCAACCGCCTGCTCGAAGTGCGCAATTTCGACGACCAATGGTGCGAGGCGATAGAGCGGGAAACCGCTGAGCTTGCGGTGGCGGTAGCGGCACAGCGCGGCCAGACCGCAGTCAAGCTGGCAGCGCAGCTGCACGGTCGCGGCGCGGCGTCCGCGTTCCCGTCGGCACAAATCGCCCTCGACGGCTGGATGGAAAACGCGCTTCTCAACGCGCCTGCCACCGCAATCGAGGATCGCTACCGCAACATCCTGCGCGAGAGCCGCGCGCGCGACGCCGCCGCCGGCCGCACCCTCGACGGGCCCCACCTCACCGATCTCAGCGTGGTCTATGCGCCGAAGAACATGCCGGCTCGTGACGCCTCGACCGGCGAGCAGAAGGCGCTCTTGATCGGGCTCGTGCTGGCGCATGCGGCGCTGGTTGCGGAGACGACGGCAATCGTGCCGCTGCTGCTGCTCGACGAGGTTGTCGCCCATCTCGACCCGGCACGACGCAGCGCGCTGTTCACCGAACTGGCCGGGCTTGGTGCGCAGGTCTGGTTGACTGGCGCCGATCCCGCAGCCTTCGGCGAACTTGGCTCATCCGGCGAGATTTTCGACGTCGCCAACGGGCAGTTCACGCCTCGCCCCTGAAGCCTTTCAGGGGTTCGATCGGGGGCTTCGCAGGGCTTGCGAATCGCGCTTTTCCACGGCTCCAAAATCGTCGCTTCGGCGCCTTGAAAAACTGCCAAAAAATCCTATTTATTCAATAATTTACGGAGGTCCACTTTGCGCTAGGCGCAGCCTCCCTTTCATGGCAAATATAAACTCGATCAAGCCTCGTATCGCGCAGCCTGATCAAGACATCCTCGAAGGCCAAACATGACTGAACCTGCCCGGCAGCCGCTCGCCGACACCGAGCATTCCATTGCAACGGAATATGGTGCGGAATCGATCCGGGTGCTGAAAGGCCTCGATGCCGTCCGCAAGCGGCCGGGCATGTATATCGGCGACACCGACGACGGCTCGGGCCTGCATCACATGGTCTACGAGGTCGTCGATAACGCGATCGACGAGGCGCTCGCGGGTTTTGCCGGCTTGGTGGAAGTCATCCTCAACGCCGACAATTCCGTGACGGTTCGCGACGACGGACGCGGCATACCCGTCGACATCCACAAGGGCGAGGGCGTGTCGGCGGCCGAGGTCATCATGACCCAGCTGCATGCCGGCGGAAAATTCGACCAGAACTCCTATAAGGTCTCGGGCGGCCTGCATGGCGTCGGTGTTTCCGTGGTCAATGCGCTGTCGAGCCGGCTGCAGCTCAAGGTGTGGCGCGACGGCAAGGAGCATTATGTCGAATTCGCCCATGGCGAGACCGTGGCGCCGCTCAAAGTGGTCGGCGAAGCCAAGGGCGGCCGCCGCGGCACCGAAGTCACCTTCCTTGCCTCCAGTGCCACCTTCAAGAACATCGAATATGATTTCGCGACGCTGGAGCACCGCCTGCGCGAGCTCGCTTTCCTCAATTCCGGCGTCAATATCGTGCTCTCGGACATGCGTCACGCTGTCGAGAAGCGCGAGGAGATGCATTACAGCGGCGGGGTGGAGGAGTTCGTCAGATATCTCGATCGCAACAAGAAGGCGATCGTACCCGCGCCGATCATGGTACGCTCGGAGATGAACGGCATCGGCGTCGAGGCCGCGCTCTGGTGGAACGACAGCTATCATGAGAACGTGCTGTGCTTCACCAACAACATCCCGCAACGCGACGGCGGCACGCATCTGGCCGGATTCCGCGGCGCGTTGACGCGCCAGGTCAACGGTTATGCCGAGGTCAATGCGAAAAAGGAAAAGATCCAGCTCACCGGCGACGACTGTCGCGAGGGTCTTACCGCCGTGCTTTCGGTGAAAGTCCCCGATCCGAAATTCTCCTCGCAGACCAAGGACAAGCTCGTCTCCTCCGAAGTGCGCCCGGTGGTCGAGAACGTCATCAACGAGGCGCTCGCCGCCTGGTTCGAGGAACATCCGACCGAAGCCAAGGTAATCGTCGGCAAGGTGATCCAGGCCGCCGCTGCGCGCGAGGCCGCGCGCAAGGCGCGCGAGCTCACCCGCAAGAACCCCTTGAGCGTTTCCTCGCTGCCGGGAAAGCTCGCCGATTGCCAGGAGAAGGACCCGGCCAAGTCCGAACTCTTCATCGTCGAGGGCGATTCGGCCGGAGGCAGCGCCAAGATGGGCCGCAACCGCGAGTTCCAGGCCGTGCTGCCGCTGCGCGGCAAGATCCTCAACGTAGAGCGCGTGCGCCCCGACAAGATGCTGTCAAGCGAACAGATCGGCACGCTGATCACCGCGCTCGGCACCGGCATCAGCGACGATTTCTCCGTCGACAAGCTGCGCTATCACAAGATCATCGTGATGACGGACGCCGACGTCGACGGCGCCCACATCCGCACCCTGCTGCTCACCTTCTTCTACCGGCAGATGCGCGAGATCATCGACCACGGTTACCTCTATATCGCCCAGCCGCCGCTCTACAAGGTGACGCGCGGCAAGTCGGAACAATACCTGAAGGACGAGCGCGCGCTGGAAGACTATCTGATCGAAGCCGGGCTCGACGAATGCGTGTTCCGGCCGGCCAGCGGCGAGGACCGCAAGGGCCGCGACCTGTTGTTCCTCGTCGAGGATGCCCGCATCATCCGCAACGTGCTGCGCAATCTGCACAGCCGCTATAACCGCAAGGTCGTCGAGCAGGCCGCAATCGCCGGCGTGCTGCGGCAGGAGATTTTCGGCGATTTGGCCAAGGCGACCGCTGCCGCCGGCTACATAGCAAGACGGCTCGACGCGCTGGCTGACGAAGTCGAGCGCGGCTGGAGCGGTCGCTTCACCGAGGGCCAGGGTTTCCTGTTCGAGCGCACTGTGCGCGGCGTAAAGGACGCCGCAATCATCGACGATGCCCTGCTTGGATCGGCCGATGCGCGCAAGCTCGATGATTACGCAGCCAGGCTGCAGCAGGCCTATGCGCGGCCGGGGCTTTTGCGACGCAAGGACGCCGAGACCACAATTCACGGCCCTGTCGATCTGTTCGAGGCTGTCATCGAGGCCGGTCGCAAGGGCCTGACGCTGCAGCGTTACAAAGGCCTCGGCGAAATGAATCCGGACCAGCTCTGGGAAACCACGCTCGACGTCGAAGCGCGCTCGCTGTTGCAGGTGAAGATCAAGGAGGTCGACGAGGCCGACGACATCTTCACCAAGCTGATGGGGGATGTGGTCGAACCGCGCCGCGAGTTCATCCAGGACAACTCGCTTTCCGCCAACGTCGACGTCTAGGAATTTCCCTGGTGCCGCCCATTCAATATATCGTTGAGGGCGGCCACCGGCTCCGCGGCGCCATCGAGCCCGCCGGCAACAAGAACGCGGCACTGCCAATCATCGCGGCCGCCCTCCTCACAGAGCAGCCGGTGACGCTGGAAAATGTTCCGCGCATTCGCGATACCGAAACGCTTGTGGAATTGGTCCGTTCGGTCGGCGCGTCGGCCGAATGGCGCGGACGCAATCGGCTGACTATCCACGCAAGCGACATCCGCGCCGCCGATCTCGACCCCGAACTTTGCGCCCGGATCAGGGCCTCGATCCTGCTCGCCGGCCCCCTGCTTGCGCGTTGCGGCGAGGTGTCGCTGCCGCCGCCCGGCGGCGACGTGATCGGCCGCAGGCGGCTGGACACGCATCTGCTTGCCTTCGAGCAGCTGGGTGCCAGCGTAGGCACGACTGGCCGGCTGGAGTTTCGCTGTACACGGCTCAGGGGCGCCGATGTCTTTCTCGACGAACCGAGCGTGACCGCAACCGAGAACGCCCTGATCGCAGCCGTTGCCGCGCACGGCACGACCTATCTGCGCAACGCGGCCTCAGAACCGCATGTGCAGGACCTCGCGCATTTCCTGGTTTCGCTCGGCGCGCGCATCGACGGTATCGGCACCAACACCATGGTGGTGCACGGGCCGGCCGCGCTCGGGACCGCCAGCTATTCGATCCAGCCCGACCACATCGAGGTGGGCTCGTTGATCGGGCTTGCCGCGGTCACGCGCTCGCCGCTGCGCATCATGCGCGCGGGCGTCGACCATCTGCGCTCGATCCGGATGGGTTTCGAGCGTCTCGGCATCGTTTCCGAGGTCGCCGGCGACGATCTCATCGTGCCCTCCGACCAGACGCTGAAGATCAAGGATGATTTTGGCGGCCACGTGCCGAAGCTCGAGGACCAGCCATGGCCAGCCTTCCCGGCCGACCTGATGTCGATTGCGATCGTTACCGCAAGCCAGTGCGACGGCGTGATCCTGATGTTCGAAAAGATGTTCGAATCGCGGATGTTCTTCGTCGACAAGCTGATCTCGATGGGCGCGCGCATCGTGCTGTGCGATCCGCACCGCGCCCTCGTGGCGGGACCGAGCCGGCTGCGCGGTGCCTCGATGATCTCCCCGGACATCCGCGCCGGCATGGCGATGCTGCTCGCCGCCGTCTGCGCCGAGGGCACCAGCACGATCAACAACGCCGACCAGATCGAGCGCGGCTATGAGCGCATCGACGAACGTCTCAACGCGCTCGGCGCCAGGATCACGCGGGTGCCGGAACGGGCGCGGTAACGGCGGAAGCGGTTGCGGGGAGCGAGCGCGTTGGGCCGGGCAGGCTCTAGCCCCTCACCGCGCTGAGTTTCGCGTATTGGGGATGTCGACAACAAGGGTGTCAAATTCTGTCTTCATCGGAGCGTCGATGATTGGCTGATCCGGCAATTTTTCCGATGGTCCATACCATGGTCGCCTTTCGGTGATGCCTCCCTCAAGCGCGTTCGCGATCAATCTGCCGATTTCGTCGCCCTGGAGAGGCACCAGCTTCTTTTCAGAATCATATTTGTAGAGTTGAGGGCAAAAAAACACGGCATGAATGCGCGGATCAAACCCTTCCACGAGGAGGAAATGCTTCGCCTCAAGCAGAATGTTGTATTTTTTTATAATTTTTTGTTCCAGCGTCGAGCGGGCAACGCGCAACCGTTCAGGCGACGGACCGATGATGGTCCCGGCCTCCAACAAAATCACCCAGTCCTTGTTTCTGGCGTTATCGGGATGGACAGGGATCAGGTGACTTGGCACTTTTCTTCGAAAGATGCCCATAGCGGTCCCGTTCAACGGCCTGCCGTCAGACATCAAGGATAACAACACGGCTAACGAGGTCAATCACTTCAACGCTGGCGCAAAGCGAAACTGACCCCTTTGAAACTGCCCTAGACGGAGATTGATGCATCAGGAAACGCGCGTATTTATGTGACCGATCCGCCGCCACGGACTTGCGCGATCCGGCTACGATGGGCGAGAATGACGCAGCCGGGTGAACCAGGTCATGGCCCCCACGACGCACTATGCCAAGAGCGGTGACGTTCACATCGCATATCAGGTCGTCGGTGAAGGGCCCATCGATCTGGTGCTTATTCATGGCTTCATCTCTCATCTCGAAAATCAGTGGGAGAACCCGGCATTGGCTCGGTTCCTCGACCGTTTGGCCTCATTCAGTCGCCTGATCGTCTTTGACAAGCGCGGCACGGGCCTGTCGGACCGCGTTGCAGAGAGCGCGCTCCCGACGCTCGAACAGCGGATGGATGATATCCGTGCCGTCATGGACGCGACGGGCTCAAGTCGTGCCGCCATGTTCGGCCTCTCCGAGGGCGGGCCGCTTTCAACATTGTTTGCCGCGACCTATCCCGCGCGAACCGCCGCGCTGATCATGTTCGGCGCTTATGCGAAATGGATTCGCAGCGAAGACTATCCGTGGGCCCCCACGCGCGAGCAGCACGAAGCAGCTCTCGAAGCTTACGAAAAGCATTGGGGAACACCGATCGGTCTCAAGATCTTGGCCCCCAGCGTCGCCAATGACGAACGGATGCGGCAATGGTACGCGCGCCACCAGCGCGTATCGGCCAGCCCTGGTGCTGGTGTCACACTTTATCGGATGAACATCGAGGTTGATATCCGCGCCATCCTGCCGACGATCAGGGTACCCACATTGATTCTCCACCGCAGCGGCGATCGATTGCTGCCCTGCCAAGGCGCTCGCTACATGGCCGGGCAGATCCCGGCGGCAAAGTTCGTTGAGCTTCCCGGCGATGACCACATTCCCTGGATCGGCGACACCGAGCCGCTGCTGGCGGCGGTCCAGGAGTTCCTGACAGGAGAAACTCCCGTTCTGGAAGCAGACCGCGTTCTCGCGACCGTCCTCTTCATCGACATTGTGCAGTCGACCCAGCGCGCAACGGCGATCGGGGATACGCGCTGGCGGGACCTTGTCGACAATTATCAGCAACAGGTTGGCAAGGAAGTCGCGCGTTTCGGCGGCCGGGTCGTGAACACCGCGGGCGACGGCGTCTTTGCAACCTTTGACGGTCCAGCGCGTGCGATCAAGTGTGCCCGCGCGGTCAGGAACGCGGTTGGCGCGTTGGGGTTGGCGATCCGCTGCGGTATTCATACCGGCGAGTGCGTCATCGAAGGCAATGATGTGGCCGGCATAGCCGTCCACATCGGTGCCCGCGTGGCGGCCCGAGCCAACCCTGGGGAGATTCTCATCTCCAGCACAGTGAAAGACCTGATCGCCGGATCGGGAGTCGAGTGCCTGGATCGAGGTTCGCATGTCCTCAAAGGCGTCGACGGCCGGTGGCGGCTTTTCGCCGTCAAAGGATGAGTTCGGTCCGTCGCACCACTCGCCTGGCACTCAACCTTGCCGCACGATTCGGACAGGAACAGCCGGAATACCGGCGGAGGACGTGGTCATTGATCCCGTTTATTTGGTAGACATGGCATCGTGCCGCGCGCATGGCTCGGCTGCGGCAGACAGATGGTCGTTACCATTCGACAACCGGGAGGGGAGCGATAATGAAGGCCATGGTCGTCCGCGAGCACGGCGGGCTGGAGCAGCTCAAGCTTGAGCCCGATTTTCCGGAGCCCAGGCCGGGCGAAGGCGATGTCATCGTTCGCGTGCGGGCGTCGTCACTGAATTATCATGACGTCTTCACCCGGCGCGGAATGCCGGGAATCAAGCTGCAGATGCCGCTGATCATGGGCCTCGACGTCGCGGGCGAGGTTCTCGAGCTGGGAGCTGATGTCACGGACTGGCGGGTGGGCGATCGCGTTCTGGTCGATCCGATCAATCGGATTGAGGGCGGCCTCGTCGGCGAGACGATCCACGGAGGCCTGGCTGAACGCTGTCGCGTGCGCGCGCACCAGCTCGTTCGCATTCCGGATGGCGTGAGCTTTGAGCAGGCTGCCGCCTTGCCGGTGGCTTACGGAACGGCCCGGCGGATGATGATAACTAACGGACGGGTCACGGCCGGCGAGAAGATCCTGATTCTGGGTGCCTCAGGAGGTGTCGGAGTGTGCTGCCTTCAGCTTGCCAAGATCGCGGGCGCCACCGTCGTCGCATGCGCCGGCAGTGAGGAAAAGGCAGCGCGGCTGAAAGAACTCGGCGCCGACCATGTTATCAACTACACCAGCAATGACTTCGTAAAATCTGCGTACGATCTTTACGGCAAGCCGTCACGGCGCGGCGCCGATGCAGACAAAGGCTTCGATGTCGTCGTCAACTATACCGGCGGCGACACCTGGGTGCCGTCGATGAAATGTCTGCGGGTGGGCGGTCGGCTGTTGACTTGCGGGGCCACCGCAGGCTTTGCCCCGACCGAGGACATTCGCTTCATCTGGACATTCGAGCTGAAGATCCAGGGGTCGAATGGCTGGGCGCGCGCCGACATCGAGGCGCTGCTTCAGCTCGTCCAAAGCGGGGCATTAAAAGTCGTCATCCAGAAGACCTTTCCGCTGGAGGGGGCCGGCGAGGCGTTGCGTGCCATCGAAGATCGCCAGGTCTTCGGCAAGATGGTGGTGACGCCATGAGCCTGACGAAAGCCGATATTCAGAAGCTGCTCGACAATTCTCCCTTCATCGCCTTCCTCAGAATGGAGGTCACGGACCTCGACGCGGAAAAGCAACAGGTCGCGATCCGCACGCCGATGCGACCGGAGTTCGAACGCGGAGCCGGCAGCGGTCAATGGCATGGCGGTCCGATAGCGGCCGTGATCGACACTGTCGGCGACTATGCGGCCGCCATGGTTCTCGAGCGCACGCTGCCTACGGTCAACTTCCGGGTCGACTATGTCAGGCCAGCCATCAATACGACGCTGAATGCGGTCGGCACTGTTCGTCGGCTCGGCAAAAGCGTCGGCGTCGTCGACGTTGACGTCTTCGACGATCGCGGCGCGCTGGTCGCGATCGGACGGGCCACGTATTCGACGATGGCGCCGACATAGGGAGCAGGTCGAGATGACCGCCATGGCCTTCGGCAATCAAGGCAACGCCATCTCACCCGATGCGCCCGACGACCGATTGGCGCTGATCGATTTTGGCACCACCATTGAACGCCATTTCACCTATGGTGAACTCCGGAAGGCAACCGGAGCGATTGCCCGCGCCCTTCTGGCGCGCGGCCTCACGCGTGGCGATCGGGTCGCCATCCTCTCTCTCAATCGCGCCGAGTTTCTGTTCAGCTTTCTCGGAGCCATGCAGGCTGGCCTCGTGGCAGTGCCGGTCAATCACAAGCTGCCCGCGGACACGGTGCGCTATATCATCGACGATTGCGATGCGCGGATTGCGCTATGCGACGGCGCGCGCCTTCCGTTGGTGCCGGAGACCCTTCCCAGACTCTGCTTCGATGACGGATTCGAGACGTTTCTCGATGAGGGTCCGTTTGTGCCCGCGCAGATGCAGCCGGAAGAACCGGCGATGTTCCTCTACACATCAGGTTCAAGCGGGCGTCCCAAAGGCGTGGTGCTGTCGCATTATTCGCACATCTGGGTCGTGACGGTTCGCGCCCGCCGGGCTGGTCCCACCGGGCAGCGCGCGCTGGTCGCCGCACCGCTCTATCACATGAACGCGCTCGGCACCTGCCAGGCCACCTTCGCTCAAGGCGATGCCATCGTGCTGTTGCCGCAGTTTGCTGCGGCGGACTACATCGCAGCGATCGGCCGCTGCCGGGTCAATCTTCTCTCCTCGGTGCCGACCATGATCGCGATGATGTTGCGCGAGCGTGAGCTGTTGGCAGGAACCGATCTCTCCTCCGTCCGCGCCATCCGCATGGGTTCGGCGCCGGTCACGCAATCGCTTATCGAGCAGGTGCGTCAGGTTTTTCCGAACGTGCAAATCACCAACGGGTATGGGACGACCGAAATCGGCCCGGTGGTCTTCGGTCCCCACCCCGACGGCATCGCCCAGCCCGAGCTTTCGCTCGGCTATCCGCACCACGCCGTTCAGCTTCGGTTGATGCGAGATGGCGCCGAGGTGGAGGACGAAGGCGTACTCGAAGTCAGGTGCGAGGCGCTGATGACGCACTATCATAAACTGCCTCAGACCACCGCCAGGGCGATGACCACCGACGGCTATTACCGGACCGGAGACGTGTTCCGTCGCGACGCGAACGGTTTCTTCTTTTTTGTCGGCCGTGAAGACGACATGTTTGTCTGCGGCGGCGAAAACATCTATCCGAACGACGTCGAGAGAATGCTGGAGCGTCATCCCGCAATCCACCAGGCGGCCGTCGTTCCGGT
>Ga0306920_100010605_pt1 | contig 12367 bp, 9 predicted proteins | sample flu12Cox44000170_FD_204666 | JGI IMG/M metagenome (GOLD analysis project Ga0306920, IMG submission 204666) | Lab enrichment of tropical soil microbial communities from Luquillo Experimental Forest, Puerto Rico - flux4day.12C.oxic.44.000.170 (v2)... | ecosystem: Environmental > Terrestrial >...
GCCTCCCCTCCGGCGAAATCCCAGTCGTATTCCATCATGTTGCTGCCTAGAACGGCGTGAGGATGGGCTAACGATGGATCGAGTTCGAGAGCCTTACGGGCAGCGGCATTCGACTTCGGATAGGTTTCGGCGGGATTGCCACCATAGTTAGGCAACACGGAATAGGCATCAGCCAAGCCCGAGTATGCCAATGCATAGCCGGGGTCAGCAGCGATAGCTTGGCTGAAATAGGAGATCGACGTTTTGATGTCTGACGCCGTTCGCCGACTCCAGTAGTAACGACCCTTCAAGTAGAGCTCAAAGGCCTCCGGATCCTGTGTGCCTTGTTTGATCACCTGCCGCATTTTTGAGCGGCTGAGCTTGGAGCGTATTCTTGCTGCAAGGTCGCCGGCAATTTCTTGTTGCAAAGGGATGATGTCAAGGCTCTTTCGGCTGTACTGCTGACCCCAAAGCGCGGTGCTATCGCCGACGCTAATCAACTCGGCACTAACATCGACTCGGTCCCCTCGCGGCACGACTCGTCCCATGACTAGGGCGGTGACTCCTAACTCACGACCGATCTTCCGGACATCGATGTCCTTCCCTTTGTAACGGAAAACTGACTGGCGTGACTTCACCTTGAGCTGCGGCAGATGGGCGAGGCTATCTATCAACGACTCAGTCATTCCGTCACTGAGGTAAGCGGATTCACCATCGCCCCGGGCGTCGGCAAAGGGGATCACGGCAATGGAGTCAATCTCGGGTGACCTGCCGGGTCGCAGGTACCAAGCGGCCCCTGCTGCAAGCATCGTGACGGCTAGGCACGCCGTGGCAACCCATGCTTTACCAATCCTTCTGAGATTTTTCTCTGCCGGTGTCGGTTTGACGATTACTCGGGCCGACTCGCTTTGGCGTTTGAGTCGCTTAAGATCAGTCAGGAGGTCTTTGGCGTGCTGGTAACGAAAGTCACGGTCCTTCTCGAGCGCCTTGTTGATGATCCGCTCCATCTCGGGGGGCACTGCCGGGTTCACGCGCGTTGGCGAGGTCGGTTGACGGTTGAGAATCGAGTCGAGGATTACTCCCGAGGTGTTGCCGCGAAATGGCATCGTTCCCGTCACCATCTCGTAGAGCACGACCCCGAATGAAAAGAGGTCGCTTCGGACATCCAATTTCTCTCCGCGCACTTGTTCGGGAGACATGTAGGCCACGGTTCCTGCGACGATGCCTTCCTTGGTGAAGTCGGCTGAGCTTCCACCGATCGTTTCTTCGCCCCTAACAGGGGCCGCTTCGGCAGCACGAGCGCTCGTAGCCGTTAGCTTCGCCAGCCCAAAATCCAGAATCTTGACGTGCCCTTGCTCGGTCACAAAGATATTTGCCGGCTTGATGTCGCGGTGGATGACACCCTGGCCGTGCGCAGCAGTGAGACCATCGATAATCTGGATTCCAAGCGAAACCATGGTTTCAATATCTAGTGGTTTCTGCGTGATGCGGTGCCTGAGTGTTGTCCCTTCCAGGTACTCCATTGCTATAAAGAATTGATCGCCTGCCCTGCCGCTTTCGTAGATCGTGCAAATGTTGGGATGGTTGAGTGAGGCTGCGGCACAAGCCTCCAGGTGCAAGCGTTCCAATGCCCGCGAGTCGTGGGGTATGCCTTCGGAGAGAAACTTCAACGCGACGTAACGGCCGAGCTCCGTGTCCTCTGCCTTGTAGACAACACCCATCCCTCCGTCGCCTAGCTTGTCGACGATGTGGTAGCGCGACAGAGTCCGTCCGATCATTTTATCCGGCTAATCGATGACTCGGAGAAAAGTCCAATATGCATGTTGCACCACCAATCCTTTTTTCTGTTTCATTTGGCCGCTCAATACAAAAGGAAGACCGCTGGAACTCGCCGTGCGTCACAAAAACGGACCTCCGAGGGGTAGCGCAAGGTTCCTGCCAAAGTCCAGGGGGACGGCAAGTCATTGAAATCGAAGCGAGTCGCGTACGATCCCGATGCCTACCTTCGAATCAGTGACAGTCTTTTGACGAAAGTGCCTTGAGCTTGGCAGAGGCCCCTCCCTAGTGCACCCGGAACTTCTCGTTCACCCCTTACCTGGTGGGTTGAAAGCGAGCGTTAGAGTTGTGCCGCTGTGTTGTCCAAGTGCTCAGGCCCGGGGTTAGGCCGCTGATCAACGAGCCACAAACGGCGGCGAGAACACACGCGTTGACAACCGCAGGGAAGTCGTAGGTCATCTATTTCCGTAATCTGCGGGTTATTCGGTTTAGGAATCGCGGAATCGCCCGCTTCATACCTCAACGACGATCACTTGGTCTTACTCGACTGGGCCGTCGGTCAAAACCGAGCGTAACGCCTTAGGCTTTCCCTCGGCTTTACTCTCCCTGCTTATCGCTTATCTCGCCGAGAGTTGTCGAGAACAGAAGCTTCACAAGGACGTCGCAGGAACGTCGCAGTTTGAATTCCCCATTTCTAATACTCTCAGCCGTTAAATAGGAGGCGTTAAGTTTCTGTTCCATTAAGCCCGGAACAAAATTAGTGTGTGTTTTTTGTAGAGCTGCCAGCAGTAAGTTCGCGTCGCCAAGATCGTACGCCTGCTTCAAGTACTAGCAGCACTGGGAAACTTCCGCAGACCTCTTTCACGAGTCCTGCTGTTCTTCGAGTTTTAACAATCTAGTCACGAGGCAGTAACCGCCACCCGCTAAAGACCTTGATTACGCTTTTCGGGTTCTCTAGGCCGCCACGAGTATTGTCTTTGGAACCGCAGTCGTCGTGCCCCATGACTAAAGTAAGCAAACTAAGGATGTTACATATGAAGAGAAAGCTCGCGTGCCGATCTGTTATGGCCGTAGCCATCGCGATTTCCCTTGCCTCTTGCGGTGGCGGAACAGGGGTAGGGAACGCCGTCAAACTCCAGGGTGCTGGCGCCAGCTTTCCTGCGCCGCTCTACCTCAAATGGTTCAAAACCTACAACGGTTCTCACCCCAATGTGCAAGTCGACTATCAGTCCATCGGAAGCGGAGGCGGTGTAAAAAGCTTTATGGACCGGACGGTCGATTTTGCTGCCAGTGACGCCGCAATGAAAACGGAAGACATGGCGAAGGTTGAAGGGGGCGTTCAACTGGTCCCCATGACAGCGGGTAGTATTGTGCTCGCCTACAACCTCGACGGCGTTCCGAGTCTTCGCCTCTCTCGCGAAGCCTACAGCGGAATTTTCCTCGGTAAGGTTACGAAGTGGACTGACCCGATCATCGCCAAGGAGAATCCTGGCGTGAAACTGCCCAACGAGCCAGTCAACCTCATTGTCCGAGCGGATAGTAGCGGTACGACGTTCGTTTTCTCGCAGCATCTCAGCACAGTCAGTCCTGAATTTGCGAAAAGCGTTGGAACAAATAACATGCCCAACTGGCCCGTGGGAACGCGTTCGAAAGGCAACGAGGGCGTGACGGCCAGCCTCTTAACAACTCCCGGTGCCATCGGGTATGTGGAGTACGGCTACGCTCACAGCCAAAACCTTCACACGGCCACGCTGGAAAACAAGTCGGGCAACTATGTTTCTGCGACAACCGACTCCGCCAAGGCCGCACTTGCTTCCGCGACCTTACCACCCGATCTGATTGTTTGGGTGTCGGATCCGGTTGCTAAGGACGCGTACCCCATCGTTACCTTTACTTGGATGATCCTCTATAAGAAATACGACAACAGAGAAAAGCTGGATGCCTTGAAGTCGCTTGTCGCCTACGGTCTGACCGACGGCCAGAAGGACTCCGAGGCCCTCGGTTATGTGCCGCTGCCCGACGCCGTCGTTTCCCAGGCCCAGGCGGCTGTTGCCGCCCTCTAGTCTGAGCGCCGGAGAATGTTGAGGTAAACAAAGGCATCCCAATGGCATCGACTTCGGACATTACGCGAGCTCGCGAAGAGGTCACGGCCTGGCATCCTGGCCAGATCTGGCACCCTCCTTCAACCGCCCAGAAGTGGACGGACCGAATCTTTCGGCAGCTTTGCGTCGTGTTTGCTGCTTCCACCATTGCCCTGAGTGCGCTGCTTGTTCTTGAGATCGGAGTCAAGGCCATTCCGGCCTTCCGTGAATACGGCCTCGGCTTTCTCTACCGAGCCACTTGGGACCCGAACAAAGCCAAGTACGGCATCTTGCCTGAGATTTGGGGCACACTCTACACCTCTCTGCTAGCTTTGCTGATCGGCACTTTATTTGGTGTTGCTGCTGCCATTTTCCTGAGCGAGGGATACCTCGGAGAATTCGTCTTCAGAGTGCTAAAGATCTTCAATCTAAATTTTCACCCCTTTTGGGGAAAGTTACCGATCCGGGTTGAGGCAGTCTTAAAAAACCTGATCGAGTTGCTCGCCGCTGTCCCCAGCGTCGTGTACGGCCTTTGGGGACTGTTCATCGTGATTCCCTTGATTCGGCCTTTTTGTAACTGGTTGCACTCGCAGTTTGGCTGGTTCCCGTTTTTCTCGACGGATCTAAGCGGACCCGGCATTCTCCCCGCGGTGCTGGTTTTGTCGATCATGATCTTGCCAACAATCACGGCAATAAGCCGCGATGCTCTTGTGGCCGTCCCTTCGAAACTGCGGATGGCGGCGTACGGCCTTGGCGCAACTCGCTGGGAAACCATATTGGGCGTTCTTCTTCCAACCGCGTCTCGCGGCATTTTCGGTGGCATTGTGCTGGCATTTGGGCGTGCGCTCGGCGAAACCATGGCGCTGGCCATGCTCGTTGGCAATGCCAATCGTCTTACGCTCTCGCTTTTCTCGCCGGCCAATACGCTCGCTGCCTTGCTCGCCAATAGTTTCCCAGAGGCTGGTGCCAAGGAGATTCCAGTCTTGATGTACGCCGCTCTGGTTCTTCTGGCCATCACTCTGGTTGTTAACTTGTTCGGCGCGCTAGTTCTCGAGCGGGCTGCCGTCTCGGCGGAAGCGAAATGACAGACTCGAACGACAAAACGCCGAAGCGTTCCGCCGATGGGAAAACTCTCTCGGCTCGCGTCAAAGAAGAGGTAGCCCGGGACCCATTCGAAGGAGTGGATTTCCCGGAACTTGAGCTCTCCCTCTATCGGCCCAGGACCTTCTTTAGCATCGTCTTGAGTGTTCTCGTCACCAGCATGACCCTTGTAGCGCTGGTCCCGTTGTTCGCGGTGCTCTGGATGCTACTGTGGCGCGGTGGGCAGAAGCTGAGTCTGGCTCTCTTCACAAGTTTGCCTCCGGCTCCGCTGGAACAAGGAGGCGGTTTTGGCAATGCCGTCATCGGCACTTTGATTATGGTTGGTATTGCCACCCTGATTACGGTGCCCCTCGGGATTCTGACGGGGCTCTTCCTGTCGCAGGCTCCCAAGGATAACAAGCTGGCAGCAGCGGTTCGGCTATCGGCTAAGGTTTTAACGGGCTTCCCCTCGATTCTGGCGGGTGTGTTCGCTTACGGAGCAATCGTCCTGACAACAGGCGGGTACTCGGCCATCGCCGGCGGAATCGCACTTTCCATTCTGATGCTTCCGACCATCATCCTGACTTCTGAAAGTGCGGTTGCCATGGTACCCGCCAGGATGAAAGAAGCCTCCATTGGCATAGGCGCCACGGGCGCACAGACTGTATGGATGGTGCTGCTGCCGACGGCCATGCCAGGCATCCTCACGGGCATTATGCTGGCTGTGGCCCGCGCAGCGGGAGAGACTGCGCCGCTTTTGTTCACCGCGCTATTCAGCAATTATTGGCTCGCCAGCCACGGCCGCTTAAATCTGATGCAGCCAACCGCATCTCTGGCGGTGCTGATTTTCAACTTTGCAGGTACGCCCTTCAAGAATCAGGTGGAACTGGCGTGGGCGGCTGCGCTCGTTCTGGTCGTTTTGGTTCTTATCATCAATTTGATCGGTCGGAGTTTTTCAAAGCAGCAGATTGAACAGTAGGAGCGCTTCTCATGGCTACGGGAATGGTTCCCAGTGCAGATCGTAACGCCAACGTCCCCACAGGCGGCGCAATGGCGGTTGGCAACAAAGACCAAGTCATCATGGATTGCGACATCAAGGAACTCTACTATGGCACCTTCCGCGCAGTTCGTGATACCAGGATTCCGATCAAAAAGAACTCGATCACCGCGTTCATTGGCCCCTCAGGGTGCGGCAAGAGCACAGTGCTGCGTTGCCTGAACCGCATGAACGATTTGGTTCGCGGATTCCGCTTCGAAGGGCATGTCAAATACCGCGGCAAGAATATTTACGATCCGGGCATCGACCCGGTTGCCGTGCGCCGCTACATAGGCATGGTTTTTCAGCAGCCGAACCCCTTTGCCACCAGCATCTTTAACAATGTGGCCTTCGGTCTAAGAATCAACAATTACAAGGGGAGCAAGACGGAGAAGGTTGAGCAGGCTCTCAAGCGTGCAGCCCTTTGGGACGAGGTCAGGGATAAACTCCACAACAACGCCCTGGCTCTGTCGGGCGGCCAGCAGCAGAGACTTTGCATCGCGCGAGCTGTTGCTACCGACCCTGAGGTCCTCCTCATGGATGAGCCCTGTTCGGCGCTTGACCCGATCGCCACCCGCAGGATCGAAGAACTGATGTTGGAGCTCAAAGAACGCTACACCATCGCCATCGTCACCCACAACCTGCAGCAGGCGCAACGCGTGGCCGATGAAACCGGTTTCCTCTACGTCGACACCTCCGGAGGCGGGCGCACCGGCTATCTCGTGGAATATGGCGACTCGAAGGAAATGTTTGCGAATCCCAAGGAGCAGCATACGAAGGAGTACATTCGCGGCGAATTCAGCTGAGACCGTTGGTGTTCCACAGAAACCAGACCTCCAACTCATTTCGACCTTCCCGCCCTGGTGTCATGGTTCCAGTTTCGAAATTGGAGACACTCATTATGACCGCCATGCGTCCCACGCGAACCACTGAAGCGGGCCTGGCCTTGATTTTCCTGTTGATCGCCAGCCTATCAGTAGGGTGTTCAAACGCAAATCCTCCCAAGGTCAGTGACCCATCCGACCGTACAGATAAGCCGGTTCCAGCGGGGAGTATACGCCTCCGCGGCGCTGGGGCGACATTTCCATCCCTGCTGTACAAGCGCTGGTTCTCTGTTTATCACGACAACCACCCGGGCACTTACGTCAGCTACGACACCGTCGGAAGCAGCGAGGGAATCCGCCGCTTCGTAGGCAAAAGTATTTCTGAGGACGAACAAGTCGATTTTGGCGCCAGCGACGCTGCCCTCACGGACTCCCAGATATCCGAGGCTAACGACAATGTGCTGATGGTTCCGGTAACTGCTGGCTGTGTCGTTCTGGCCTACCATCTGCCGGGGTTCAGCGGAGAACTTCGTCTTTCACGCAAGGCCTATGCGGGAATCTTCCTCGGGGAGATCACGAACTGGGATGATCCGCAGATTGCCAAATCGAACCCTGGTCGGAAACTTCCCAAACTCACGATCGCAACTGTAGTTCGCCAGGATGGCAGCGGAACCACTTTCGCATTCACCCGTAACCTCGACGCGATCAATGAGAAATGGAGATCGCAATTCGGCCCCGCAACGCTGGTCAACTGGCCCGGGAATGCCATGCGCGCCAAAGGGAACGAGGGGGTCGCAGGCTTAATTCAAGAGTCTGTGGGTTCGATCGGCTACGCCGGTTACGAATTCGTTCAGCGGCTTGGGCTTCCCTTCGCCAGTCTTGAGAACAAAGACGGCAACTACGTTCGTCCATCAGAACAGAGCTGCGGAAAGGCGCTGGCAACCGCGGAGATGCCCGAAAATCTCCGGGCGTTTGTCCCTGATCCAGTTGGTGCCGACTCCTACCCAATTGTTACCTTCACGTGGATCCTCTTGCGGAGATCTTACGGCAATGCGCAAACGGCCGAAGCCGTTGTCGAGTTGTTCCGCTGGTCTCTCGAGGATGGGCAACGCTATGCGCCGGAGCTTGGCTACGTGGCTCTGCCTCCTGAGGTCAAGAAAAAGGCGCTCGCTGCATTGAACAACATCGGCCCTCGAAGCTGACCCAAACCGCACGCGAAGCGTCGTCTTCCGCGCAGGCAGCAGTCTTTGAATGATATGCGCTGTTTTTCGTACATTCCCTTTGCCATCCCGCGGAGATTAGAAAAGGAACCGCGTCCGCTTGAAAGAATTTCACCCGAATTTTGCAGGCTCGAAACGCGAACGGCCGAAGCGGATCTCCTTCTGCGGTGGGATCTGTTGGAGATTCGAAAATCGACGCTAGCCTGCCAGCAATCGTGTTATGAAACTGTTCATGGATATGCGCGTGCCGACGGCTCGGCGGTTGCGGTAACTGCGATGTGCCAGTCAAGTCACAACCCCTTAAGAGGTACTTCTGGAATTGAGGATCTCATATGAGCACGGAAAGCTTGCCAGTCGTCTCGAAGCCAATGGGCTCCGAAGAGTTATCTCAATTAGCCGCCCGATACGGAATTGTCCCTAGCCACCTTGTCGGTGCTTTCCACGGCCTCTACGAGCGGCATCTTCTCTTTGACAATGATGTCGATCCCTACCTTACAAATGCGCGCGAGCACTATGAGGCATTTGCCCGTTCTGTCCGGGACATTCTTTCGCAGCGGTGGGTGGTCACAAACAGACCTACCATCGCGCCAATTCCAAACGCATTTACTACCTCTCCATGGAATTTCTCATCGGCCGCTCGCTCGCCAACAATGTGACAAACCTTTTGCTCGATCCTCTACTGCGGGACGTCATAAACCAGAAAGATTTGGATTGGCTGGCCCTGCTACAGAAAGAACCTGACGCGGGCCTCGGGAATGGCGGACTTGGCCGCCTGGCGGCCTGCTTTCTGGATTCGATGGCGACCCTGCAGCTTCCGGGAATGGGCTATGGCCTTCGTTATGAGTACGGCATGTTTAAGCAGACCATTCAAGATGGTTGGCAGCACGAGGTGCCGGACAACTGGCTGCGCCATCCCGACCCGTGGGAGGTCGCCCGCCCGTATGCGCGCGTAACGATTAAACTCAGCTGCACTTTTGTCCTACGTGACGGGGTGCTGCGCGCCATCGCGGGTTGCGATTCCTACCTCTACGGAATGCCGTACGATCGACCGGTTGTCGGTTACGGAGGCAAAAACATCAATACACTTCGGCTCTGGGCTGCGTCGGCGCCGGACTATTTTAATTTTCAAGAATTCAGCAGCGGGGATTTTGTCGGGGCCCTGGCGGAGACATTGGCTGCGGAATCCATTACTCGCGTGCTGTATCCAGACGATTCGACCACCATGGGCCAGGCACTGCGCTTTGTGCAGGAATACTTTCTCGTGGCCTGCTCACTCGCTGACGTGGTTCGCCGGTTCCGTCACGACAACCAGGATTGGAATGCCTTTCCGGAAAAGGTCGCCATTCAACTCAACGACACGCATCCCACGATGGCCGTTCCCGAGTTGATGCGGATCCTGCTAGATGACGCGCGTATGAGCTGGGACCAGGCCTGGGACATTACGCAAAGGACGCTCGCCTATACGAATCACACTCTGCTTCCCGAAGCCCTCGAAAGCTGGCCGGTCGATTGGTTTTCGACGGTTGCCCGGCGCCTTTTGGAGATCATCTACGAGATCAACCGACGATTCCTCGACGACGTTCGCAAGAAATACCCTGGCGACGAGAACCTTGTTTCCCGCGTGAGCCTCATTGAAGAAGGCGCAGTCCGCAAGGTGCGCATGGCGAATCTCGCGATTGTCGGCTCGCACAGCACCAATGGTGTTGCCGCAATCCATTCACAGCTTCTTCGCACTACAACCGTCAAGGATCTTGCGGCGATCTTCCCCGAGCGTTTCAACAATAAGACCAATGGAGTAACCCCGCGCCGGTGGCTGCGCCTTTGCAACCCGCCACTCGCGTGCGCGATTACCGACGCCATCGGTGATCCGTGGATTACCGACCTCAGTCAGCTCTCGCGGCTGAAGCCGCTTGCAGAAGACGCGAGCTTTCGCGCCGCTGTTCTAAAGGCGCAACAGGAATGCAAAACACAATTCGCAGCCTGGTTGCAAGCCACGTCGGGCCTGACGGTCGATCCGCAAACGATGTTCGATTCCCAGGTAAAGCGAATCCACGAGTACAAGCGTCAACTGCTCAACGCTCTGCGCATTATCGTGTTGTATAACCGCCTGCGCGAAAATCCGCTTGGACATGCCTTCGCGCACGTTCTTCTTCGCCGGCAAGGCTGCGCCCGCTTACCATTTTGCGAAGCTTATTATCAAATTCATTAACAATCTTGCGGGAGCCATCGACGCCGACCCAGCAGTCAAAGGCCGCCTGCGTGTTCTGTTTCTTCCCGATTATCGCGTGACGCTCGCGGAGCATCTGATCCCGGCAAGTGATGTCTCCAACCAGATTTCTACCGCGGGTTATGAAGCGAGCGGCACGAGCAATATGAAGTTCATGATGAATGGCGCGCTTACCATCGGTACACGCGACGGGGCGACGATCGAGATGGCCGAGGCTGCGGGCGAAGACAATGTCTTTCTCTTTGGGCTGACGGCCCAACAGGTCGCCGAAAGCCGAGGCTGGTACAATCCTCATTGGCACTATGAACACGACGCGGAGACTCGCGCCGCTCTTGACCTGATTGTCTCCGACCATTTCAGCCGCACTGAGCCCGGTGTTTTCGCGCCACTGCGCGATACGTTACTTACGCACGGTGACTCTTACTGCACCTCGCTGACCTTAATTCGTACTTGGACGCTGATGCGCGCGTTTGCGACCTGTGGCGTGATCGTCACGCCTGGGCCAGCAAGGTCATTTTGAATGTCGCAAATTCCGGTCAGTTTTCTAGCGACCGCACAATCTCGCAATATGCCTCAGAAATCTGGAAAGCAGCGCCCTGTCCCGTGCCTTAACAGGAGTATCTGCATTCGCGCGTTGCGCATCCGCAATTCTTTTGATCGTGGAGATGAGATGATGGACGACCTGCGTTTCACTTGTGGTTTGCTTCTTCTTGCCTTGGATGACCAATTTGACGGCGCCGAGGTTGGCGATGGGCGTCATATGAAAACCTCGAAACCGGGTTTCTCGTAGTCACCACCCGAGCCCCGCTCCAGTAGTCCATTCGCTACGACGTATAGGAGAATTCTGCAGCGGGCTTCAACCAGAGTGTGAAAACCCCGGTTTTGCCATGTTATTCACCGCCGTTAGGGGCTCCTCCCGAGTCTGGGCCTCCCGACAAATCGCCAAATGTCTGAGCGGACAAGAGTTATGGTTTATTGAGTATTCTATCGCCGGTGCAGTCGGTTGTGATTTTCGAGACGAACAGGCAGCCGAAGCGTCGAAAGCACGGAACACCATAAGCCGGCGACAATAGTAAAATGACGCTCGGGTTCAGTGTGCCTCCAGCGTTTACAAAGAAGCGCTTTCATCTCCGAAATCTGCCTCGAATTCTGAATTCCATTTAACGAAAAATTCACTTTCCAATGGACCTTCTCGCCTCCAGAATTCGACAGCTATGTGTGTGCGAACGGGTCGGGTTCGTTGCTCTGCGATCGCGCCATACGTCCAGCAGTCTCCGAGGAGGTCCTTATGGCCGCAACCGCTCTTGCTTCGATTGGGGACCGTGGGGCGCTGAACACAGAGCTGCCGGCCGGACTGTCTGAGGTGTGGATCGATCGCGACCTCAGCTGGTTAGACTTCAACGAGCGCGTGCTTGCGGAAGCTCTCGACGAACGCGTGCCTTTGCTGGAACGAGTCAAGTTCCTGGCGATCTTCAGTTCAAATTTGGACGAGTTCTTTATGAAGCGCGTGTCGGCACTCCGGGAGGGTCCCGCGGAAAATGTGTTGCGACAGGTGCGCGAGAAACTGGAGCCCATGTTGCGAGCGCAAGCGGAATGCTATAGGAATGTCGTGATTCCGGGCTTGGCCAAGCACGGAGTACTGTTGCGTCGTTGGGATGACCTGACTCTCCAGCAACAGAGAGAGGCCAGCGAGTATTTCGACTCCAACGTCTCCGCGGCGCTAACCCCGCTGGTGATCGACCCGGAGCATCCGTTTCCATTCCTTTCAAACCTCTCCACATCACTTACGTTTCGGCTCCAGGATCCCGAACAAAGCGGATTCATGTACGCACGTGTGAAGGTCCCCGGGGTTCTGAAGAATTGGGTTCCCCTAAGCACGGATTTGGACCGGGATCAGAGGCTTTTTGTTCCACTATCCGAAATCATTCGCGGTAATGTCCACAAGCTGTACTACGGAATGAAGATCAGCGGAATGACCGTGTTGCGGATCACGCGCGACGCAGAAGTAGAACTAAACGAGGAGTCCGTTTCAGAACTTCGCGATCTGGTTCGGGAGCAGATTCGGCAGCGGCGCTATGAACCGATCGTTCGGCTGGAGTTCGGACCGGGAGCTGATGCAGGCATCAAAGACACATTACGGCAGC
>Ga0306920_100010606_pt1 | contig 12367 bp, 12 predicted proteins | sample flu12Cox44000170_FD_204666 | JGI IMG/M metagenome (GOLD analysis project Ga0306920, IMG submission 204666) | Lab enrichment of tropical soil microbial communities from Luquillo Experimental Forest, Puerto Rico - flux4day.12C.oxic.44.000.170 (v2)... | ecosystem: Environmental > Terrestrial >...
AAACCGGATCGAAGGTGCCTTGCACGTCGAACCCCTGCTCGATCTTGACGTAGATGATCTGGTTGGCCGGAGGAGGCGGCACGTGAATGCAGGCGCCGACGAACGGCACGAGTAGGAAGTCGGTTACTCGCGTCGCCTCGAAGCTGAGGGGCACGACATAGCCCCCGATGTGGACGCGCTTGCCGCCGAGGCCCTCCACGACCGGCGCGGGCATTGCATCCTTGCGCACCGGCGCCGACATCCAGCGGCCTTCGGGCAAAGGCGGCGGCGCCGGGGCGCCGTCGTCGGGGCCGCCGAGCTTGCCCAAATCCACGGGGCCCCTGCCGGCCAAGAAAGACCTCGGCGGCTTGGGAGGAGCCGGCGGCACCAGCTGATGCCACTGCAATTCGAGCGGCGCTTCGACCGCCTGAAGTGCATTGGGGCCGGCGCAGGCAATTGCTGCCCCAAGAGCCGTCAGCAGAAGCGTCTTGCGCCCCCACATGCGCATGGGTGACCTCCTCAGGTTCTGACCATCATCCCGTCAGCCAACGACAGCCGGTAGGCGCGCAGCGCCGGGAACAATCCCGCGAGGCAGCCGGCGACGGCAATGAGTGCGAGCGTTGTCACTTCCGGGGGCTCGGGGGGCTCAATCGGCAGGTGCAGGCCGTACGTGGCGTCGACATAGGGCCGCAGCAGCATGAGTGCGGTGTAAAGCAGCACCACGCCCAGCACAACGCCGGCCAGCGTCAGCACGCCCGCTTCCGCCATTAGTAATCCGAGAATCGTGCGCGGACGCGCGCCGACGGAGCGCAGGATCGCCATCTCGCGGCGGCGTTCGTTGAGCGTGGTGAGGATCATGGTGACCATGCCGAGCAGCGCGGTCGCCACCACCATGGCGGAGACGACCTTCAGCGCCGTCTCAGCCGTGCCGACGAGCCCCCATAGCTCCTGCAGCGCGGCTCCCGGCAGGATCGCCGACAACGGCTCCGCCTTGTATTCGTTGATCGCTCTCTGCAGACGGAACGTCGCCAACCTGGATGTGAGCCCAACAAGCGCGGCCGTCACTGCCTTGGGCTTGAGGTCCATCTGTCGCACCTCGGCGGCGGAAACGGACTGGCCGGGGATGCGACCACCGCTCTGCCAATCGACGTGGATGGCCTCGATGGCCTCGAGGCTCACGTGCACCGTGCGGTCGACCGGTGTGCCGGTCTTTTCCAGGACCCCTGCGACGCGGAACGGCTTATCATCGTGCTCCACGAAGGAGACGGCGCCGAGCCCGTGCGACACGATGATCGGGTCACCCACCTTGTAGCCGAGCGTGGAGGCCACGTCGGCACCGACGACGGCATCGAAAAGATCAGAAAACGGTTTGCCGGCAGCGAAGACGAGGCCGTGCGCCTGGCGGTACCTGTAGTGCGTGAAGTAGTCGGCTGTGGTGCCGAGTACCCTGAAGCCGCGATGGCTGTCGCCGAGGGAGAGCGGCACGATCCAGGCAACTTCCGGGCGGGAGGCAATGTCCTGCAGGCTCGTCCACGTGATGTTGTTGGTGGCGTTGCCGATACGGAAAACTGAGTAGAGAAGCAGCTGGATCGAACCGCTGCGGGCGCCGACGATGAGGTCGGTACCGGAGATCGTATCGGCAAAGCTCTGACGGGCAGCGGTGCGCACCTTCTCCACGCCGAGCAGCAGCATGATGCTGACCGCGATCGCAATCACGGTGAGCAGCGCCGTGAGCCAGCGGTTGCGCAGGGACTGCAGGGCAAGACGCAAGACAATCACATTCGCCCCCTCTGACCTGAAGTCGCGATCGCCTCGAGCCGCATCACCTCGTCGAAACGGCCCGCCAGGGTCTCGTCATGGCTGACCATGATGAGAGTTGCGCCAGCGTCAGAGGCCTGTGTGAAGAGCAGGTCCAGAAAGGCGGCTTGGCGGTTGCGGTCAAGCGCCGAGGTGGGTTCGTCGGCGACGATAATCTCAGGCGACCCGATCAGCGCGCGAGCGGCGGCGACGCGCTGCTGCTGGCCGACGCTTAGATTGGCGGCGGAGGGTCCGCGCGTCAGATGCGGCTCGAGACCGAGGGAGGTCAGCAGGCGCACGGCTTCGTCTTCGGCTCTGCCCCTGGTAGTTGCGCGCTGCCTCCGCCTCGGTGCGAAGCTCAGCGGAAGGAGGACGTTGTCGATCACTGTGCCGTAGGGCAGGAGGTTGAAGATCTGGAAGATGATGCCGAAGTGCTCGGCGCGGAAACCGTCGCGGGCAGAGGCAGGAAGCTTGGTGATGTCCGTGCCGAGGATATCGATCTCTCCTGCCTGGGGCGCTACAATGCCACAAATCAAGCTGAGAAAGGTCGACTTGCCGCTCCCGGACGGGCCTATCAGGAGAATGCGCTTGGCGGCCGGCAGCGAAAAGGCATCGACGGCGAGCGAGAAGGCATCGCGCCCCGGCCAGGCGAAGCGCACGCCAGACATACGGATGACATTCGGTGTCTCGGCGCGCGACTTGGCGGTGACCGCAACCATGCGTCGAATGCCGGCTCAGATCATGCCGGCGAGGCTGAGGGTGGGATGCGCGCGTGTGACCTCGTACTTGTTCTGGCCCTTTGGCGTGATCAGGTTGACGTCGAGCTTCTCTGCATTAGGGAAGGCTCTGAAATAGCCAAATTCGATCGTCGTGATGCTGGCCGGTGAAGTGCACTCAAGGGAATACTGATTGTGGAACTCGGAGTGATGCTGTTCCTTTTCCGAGCTCTTTGAGGTGTCTTTCGTGTTCGCTTCCTTAGCAGCGTGATCGTGTTCCCCGGTCTCCACTTCGACTTTAGCTTCCGTGACGCGGCAGCCGGCAGACAGGGGCAGTTTGAAGAGCGATAGCGGCGTCGACAGCTTCTGTTTGCCTGTCTCTAGCGTGGTTTTGTCGTTGCCCGTCTTGGCCTCATGCTCAAACCCGACGATATCCATCCCCGGTACTTCGAGTTCCATGCTTACCCTATTGCCTTCGACGGCGATGTTGAGGGTTCCGCGGCCATGCTCGTGGGGCCCAAGTTCCCGATGCAGGGTCTGCGCAGCGGCGGGATGGGTGGCAAAGGCGCCAAGAACAACGACTGCACCTAGCGTCTTCATGGTTGGCTCCCTCGTTTGGCTCCAGAATGGTCTCAAGCGGGCGTGGTTAGGCACCGAGTCAAATCTGCCGCCAGATTGCGCAGCAGGGTGAAATAAAGATCAGGGCCTGGCGCAAGATTGATGGCTTCGGGGTCGAGCATGCCTACGCGAGCCCCCGTACCCTCAACGACGGTGCTTACCAGCGCCATGCTGAATTGCGGCTCGGCGAACGCACATTGGGCGCCAGCAGCTCTTAGCTTTTTCCGCAGCTCAATGAGGCGCGCAGCGCTTGGCGAAATTTCGGGGCTCACGGAAATGGCACCAACCGCATTTAGACCGAAGCGTTGCTCGAAGTAGTGCATGGCATCGTGGAAGACGACGTAGGGTCGATCAGCGATGGGCGTGAGCGTCTGCTCAAGCTCGCGCTTCAGCAAATCCAAGCGGTGCTGCAGGTCCTCAGCGTTGGACCTGAACGCATCTGAATGCGCGGGATCCTTGCGGCTCAGTATCTCGGCGATGTAGGCCACCATAACCTTGGCGTTTTCGGGATCGAGCCAGGCGTGGCCGTCACTCACATCGACGCTACCCGCATGCTCGGCATGTGTGCCCTCGCGCTCGAACGCCGGGCCTCGGCGAACCGCAAGCAGCTCTAGTCCAGGCGCTTCCACGAGCGAGACGACTTGGACTTCCTTGGGCAAAGCCCGGGCGATTCTGTACGTAAAGGGCTCGAGCTGGGGGGAGACGCGAAAGAAGACCGCGGCGGAGTAAAGCGCCGCGGCGTCTGACGGCGACAGGGCGTAGGTGTGCGGGGACGAGGATCCTCGAACCAATAGCTTTGGCTCGGCAACGCCGCGCATCACGCCGGCGACGAGTGCGTGCACAGGCTTTATGGTGACGACGACCGCGGTCCTTGCCACGACCGGCGTCCCAGTTAGGCCCATGAGCAAGATGGTCACGACGAGTGAACGCATCGCCGCATGCTCTCCTCGAGGCGGTCTGGTACCCCGACGCAACGTTATAGTGTTTATCTCGGTGGACGCAAGCGGCAGGGGCTTTCAACCGTTAGACCTCTTGGGCAGGGCTCCCCTGGCTACAAATCCGCAAGCTTGTTGGCAGCTATCGCATGCGAAAATGAATGGGTAGGGCCAGACGGACCCTCCGCGGGCGGTACTTCCTGTGGAGGGGTCGGGAGCGGGGCTGCGCGCCTGAGGAGCGCCACCGCCTCCTCGTCGAGAACGGCAGAGCCGGAACTATGCGCGACGCGGGAGGAGAGTATCTGACCTGACCGGTCAAGCGTGAACTCGACGCTAACTATGCCCTCGACGTTATGGGCGCGTGCCTCCGCGGGGTAGCGTTTGTATCGATTGATGTGGGCAACCAGCGATCGCTGCCAGTTAGCCTGCGCTTTAGAAGGGATCGCGGACAACCCCGGCGCCGGTGCGGCCGCGGCATCGGAGGGTTTGGCCTCCGACGGGGGCGGCGCGGTTGTCATTGGGGCGGCTGCGGTTTGCCGGGAATTCTCCTCGTGATCGACTTTCTCGTCCGTCTTCTCTTCAGGTTCATGCTTTTTGATGGGCTGCGGCTCCGGCAGCTGCACGGCAGGCTCGGGAGCCAATGGCGCCGGCTCGAGGGGTGGCGTCTCCTCCGCAACCGTCTGCTTGGTTTGTTTGCGTGTTTCGGGTGCAGGGGCTTCTTCCTGCATCAGGGGGCCTGGGGCGATATCAGCTGGCGATGTGACGGCTGCAGTGACAGGTGCCAGTTCAATGGCGATGGCGCCAGCAACTTCTGTGTCGTCGTCCTCTCGGAGGTGGAGGAGCGCCAGCGCGCCGCCGGCGTGGAGACCAATTACGAGCACGGCCGCACTTGTCCAGCGGACGCCGCGCGTCCGTCGGCTCTCGGCAATGTACACGCCATAGGCCATTGCTTCTATGGATGCGCGGGACTGTCGACGGCTTCGAGGCCGACGAGGGCGACCTTCAGGTATCCTGCACTACGCAGGGCATTCATCAATTGCATCAGCTCGCCGTAGGGCACTGATTTATCCGCGCGCAGGAAGATGCGCTGCTGGCGGTCCATCTGCGTTGCAGTATCCAGCGCGTTAGACAGATTTGCTCGTGCGACGGGCTCGTTGCCAAGTGCGAGCGCAAGATCGCTCTTGATCGTGAGGAAGAGTGGCTTCTCGGGCCTCGGTTGCGGCTTGGCTGTCGAGACCGGCAGATCCACGCCCACATCGACCGTCGAGAGTGGCGCCGCGACCATGAAGATGATGAGCAACACCAGCATCACGTCGATGAAGGGCGTGACGTTAATTTCGTGCAACTCCGAAGCTTCGTCCGATTGATCTAGCGGACCAGCCATAGGTCACTCCGCTGCGCGTGGCATCGGGAGGTGTCGCTCACCTCTGTCGAGGTCTCGCGAAACCAGGCGCAAGACCTCAGCCGAGGCGTCACCAGAGGCGATGCGATAAGCGCCAATGGCGCGTGCAAACTGATTGTAGATGATGACCGCTGGAATGGCGGCAAAGAGGCCGACGGCGGTTGCGAGCAACGCCTCGGCGATGCCGGGGGCGACGATGGCAAGGTTGGTGGTCTGCGCCTTGGAGATGCCGACGAAGCTGTTCATGATGCCCCAGACGGTGCCGAACAGGCCGACAAAGGGGGCAGTTGCCCCAATCGTTGCCAGAAGTCCCGTGCCCCGGTTCATGTCACGTCCGGCGGCGACCTCAAGGCGAGCGAGCCGGCTGGCGACGCGTTCCTTGATGCCGACTTTGTCAGCGATATCGGATGAGAGGCGCAATTCCAGCAAGGCCTCTCGAATGAACGCGGGCAACAGACCTCTGTTTCCGACCCGCGCAAAGGCATCCGCAAGCGAACGTTCCGAACTGATCGCGGCGAGGCCATGGGTTAGCTTCTGGCGGGCCAGATAGAGTTCGATGCTTTTGGCGAGCCATACCGTCCAGGTGACCACGGACGCAAAAGCGAGCCCGACAATGACCGCCTGCACCACGATGTCGGCCGTCAAAAACATTGACCAGGGCGAAAGATCGCGCGGTAGATGGCTGCTGCCGATGACGGGAAGGGCAGATGGAGCGGGAGGCGAGGCTGGCACACCGTCTTGGGCATGCACCGCCACCGCAGCGACGACGAGAAGAATAAGAGCGAGGAGACCCAGACAAAGCGTGGCCCTGCCCGGCATCCTTCCCCGAGATGCGCTAATCGTCGCCATGTGAGTCTCCGTGGGGACTGTCGTCGGCAAGCAGCCTGATAACGAGTGCGATGAGTCTGAGGCGCTACGTTATAACGTAGAGAAACCGCCATTTTGTCAATGGAGGCCTGAGCCGCTGATGCACTTGTCGTCAAGGCCAAGGCGCGCGGCCAGGACCTTGAAATCGATGCTGGAGCAGCTGGACCTCCAACCGCTTTGCCAGGCAAGGCGACTGATTGCCAGGCAGCGGTGCTGGATCTGCTCTCCCGTCACGCTATGAGGGGCCTGATTGAACCGGTCTTCAAAGTCATCGGCCCGAAGTGCGCCCAGCAGTGCCGCGCGGAAGATTTTCTCGCGTCGATGGTCCTTGCGCGGCAACACCGCACATCCGCTCGGCGCGCGATCGAGCCGAGTCATTGGCAGGTTGAGCGACTTGACCTGCTAAGTCTTCGCAATTGTTTGGACGCAATGAACACGATCTGCCCAATGCGCCTCAGGCCGGGCAGCTACGTCGGCCTCATAAGCGCGATAAAATTGGTCGATAATCGCAGCGCGTTCGGCTTCCGGTCGATTGCGATTGAGCGCGCTAGCGAAGGTACTTTCGCTCCAGGCGCGGAAGTGGGCTACGTAGGCCCGTGCGAATGCACCGCCACGCCCCGCTGGCGGAATTGAGCCGCAAACGGATAGGGTGTCAGCATTGTCGAGACATGCTCAAGCCGCAGACCGGCCCGACACACTGGTGAATCGGGATCTATGAAGGGTGCGACAAAATCGTCAACGGTTCTGTAGTATTGCTGGATCGTGCCGGCACGATACTCGTCCTCAGTTATGATCTTTGCAGTAGCCAAGGCCCGCCAATTCTGCGCGAGAGTGTCAAGCAGATTGGCAGCCGCAGTGCTCCCGAGATAGCGGCCGCGCTCATCCACGCAGAGGTTGGCGAGCACAAGCCTGCCACCCGGCACCAATTCTCGCGCCCTAGCAAGCAGGATAGTGGTCCAATCGGAAAGAGCCAGCTTGCGATATGACGCTCTCTCTGTTTCGGTGGCGCCGGCCGCATGAACATGATCAGCAATGAGCCCTGGCTTGCCACTCAACCAGTGCATAGCCGAAGCTGAGAAGCCGAAAGAAAGCGTTTCGTCGGGAAAGATTTGACGGTGAAAGCTCGTCGCGCTCGCAAATGTGAACAGTCCCGGCTCCTGGGCGAGCGGTGCGGCATCCGCCACATCGAGAACCCCATGGAGACGCCGAAAAAGCGAAGAGAAATCGTTGTAAGGCAGGTCTGTATAGGTCAGGGTAATCGCGCGGTAAGGGCACGCAGTTCGCAGGAAGCGCACGACGTTGCGCATCAGCTCGAGGGAAGTTCCGCCGTCGGCTGCTCCGAAATCGGCGATCGCCAACGACTTCTCGGATGTCCTCGACACAATGCCGCGAAGTGCCTCTTCAACCAATGGCAAAGTGGCGTCAATCGCCTTTTTGGCATTGATTGAGTTGTCGCTGTAGTATCCCCCTCCGCGCATGGCGATGGTGGGGTCCGAGGACGTTCTCGTCACAATTCCCTCCGTGTACTTAGGATCGATCCGTAAAAGCATAGACTTGAGATGTTCGATGTCACGATGGCTCGGCAAGAAAAGAAGTGTATTTTCGCCAAGAGAGCAGGCAATGAGCCTCGAAGGCGTGCCCACAATCTTACGGCAGACTTCGCCTGCCAGTCTCGAGCCCAGGATCTGGGGCAAGGTATGATTGGAAGCGAGACGTTCTGCTGCAGCTGATGTTCGCTTGCGTTAGGGCACAATAGCAGTCAACACCCTACTTGCAGGTCACGCGCACCAAGCAGTGGCCGTGCAGGGACGTCGAAGGATGATCGCAAGGCACGGGTGTGGGCGCTAACCCGACCCCCAGCTGACCCAACCTGCACTGCCCCAACCTACACTGCCCTAACCTACAAGGGGATCGTGCAGTAGCACTCCATCTCTACTCCATCTCTTAGGCGGAGAGACCTGGAGATTGAGCCGTGAGCTTGAGATAACCGGCCGGATCGAGGTAGGCCTCGATGTTCAGTGACCTGAAGGCGATGGGTCCGCCACCAACGAAGGAAGCAAGCCCAGCAACATAACGGGCTGTCGTCTCGGTCCGAAGGTGGCGAGGCCCGCTAGCAAGGTCTCTGATCTCTAGTTTGGCAAAGTCCGAGCTCGGACAGCGGTTGATTGTCTTAACAACGCGTGATTGACACCTCCGCCCGCCTGGGGTCGCAGGTGGGTCGCAGGCGGAGCTGAGCGGGAACTGACAAGCTCGCAGGTTAACGGGATTTGAAATAGCGGCTCGCAAGCATCCTGTCAGGCAGCAACTCTATCCATGGCATTCGCCAAATGAGATTTCCGTGCCGTGCAAACCAGCTTCGAATACGAGCGGCATGGGGCGACCTTCAGCGTCGAAACCGGTTCCTTCGTCTGGTTGCATTTTCCTTTCTTCCCGGGGTCGCCGGCCTAATCTTGCTCACAAATTGGGCATTTGACGACGCGCCCCGGCACTTTGGGCGGTGGGTTGGAGGAGGCGCCTGGATCACCGCCTTCGTGACGGCCGGACTCTATCGAGGTTGCTTTCGCTGCCAGCGATGTCGCGAGCTGCTTTTCGGCTGGAGATTCTCTTACAATTCAAATGCATGTGCCCACTGCGGGCTGCCCATCGCATCTTGAATGCCGAAATAGTCAGGGGCCGCCTACCCTCTCTCGAGGATGGACCGGGCCAGACGCGCAGGGGGTAGCCTAGCGCGTCTGTCAGCCTGCGGTCAGCTCAGAACATGCGGCTCTAGTTGCCCTCCTCCCTCAGCCCTCGCCTCGATTTCCACCGATTGGTAGGTGCCGTCGGACGCTTAGGCCCAACAAAATGGCATTTACCGCACCACGGTCGATCACGGGGGCAAGGGCAAGTTTAATGTGTCGCCGGTGCCGGCGGGCAAGCAAAATCAATCCGCCATCCTCGACAAACTGACCTGCGGCGCCTATTCGTCGCGAGTTGCTATGCTTTGAGAACCTCAGAAAAGGTTGGGGATCGCGCCTCCTAACCCGGTGAGACCCTGACTACACCCTGACGCAGCGGTGCAAAAATTCGATTTCACACAAAATCGCCGAACGCTTGTTGTGAAAAGTACCCAACTGATCGGTGCCTCACGGCTTCTTGAAGCTCCGTGAGAACATCAGTGGAATAAGGGGGCTCCCGTCGTCGTCTACGGTTGTCCCGTCACCGAGGGAGGATCGCGCGCGTCATGAGGGATCAACACGCTTCGTCTCATGCATCGTCTCATGGGCTCGGTGTCGAAATTGCGGCCATTGCATCGACAGTGCCAAAATATCCGATCGACCAACGAACGACGCGCGACATGGTTCTCGCAATCGCGCCAGAGTTCCGCAGCCATGAGGCCCTCTTCCTCAATACCGGTATCAAGACCCGTTATTCGTGCGTGCCCATCGATTGGCATTTGCAGTCGCGAGGTTGGGCCGCGCGCAACGCGGTCTTCCGTGAGGCTGCCGCCGATCTCTTGGAACGTGTTTCCCAAGAATGCGCTCAGCGAGCGGGAATTAACCTTTGCGAGGTTGAGGCAGTCGTAACGGTGTCGACGACAGGGCTAGCCGTACCCGGCCTTGATGCCATTCTTGCCAATCGGCTTGGCCTCTCACCCACCGTGGAACGGCTCCCAATCTTTGGCCTTGGTTGCGCAGGCGGCGTATCTGGGCTGGCGCGCGCCGCGCGCCTGGCGCAATCGCTGCCCAATGGGGTCGTACTGCTGTTGGCAGTGGAATTGTGCACCATCAACGTCCGACCGACCGACCGAAGCATCAAGAATTTCATCTCGACCGCGCTGTTTGGCGATGGCGCAGCTGCGGTCATCCTCCGTCGAACGCCCAGCGACCGATCGCTGGCCCGCGTTACGGCGGTGGGCGAGCATATGTGGCCGCACACTGAGGACATGATGGGATGGTCTATCAAGGATGATGGGTTCGGGGTGGTTCTGAGCCCGGACATTCCGAGATGCGCCCAATATCAACTGCGACCGGCGCTAGACTCCTTCCTCGCCCGGCACGGTTTGCAGCTGGATGAGCTCGATGGCGTCATCATGCATCCCGGCGGCCGTAAGGTGCTCGAGTCGGTTGAAATCGCGCTTGGCCTTCCTCGACAGGCATTCGCGCACGCCTGGCAGGTACTCGCCGACTACGGCAACATGTCGTCTCCAACCGCGCTATTTGTGCTCGAGCACACGGCAGCGGCCGGAGCGTCGGGCCACCACCTACTGGCCGCATTCGGCCCGGGCTTTACCATCTCTTTTGCGCTCTTGCATCTCTGACAGCACTGAAGTCGCCTGCTCACGATCAGAAGCACTATGGAACCACTTCCTTATCTGGGAATAGCCGTCCTTGCTTTCGTCACCCTCCAACGCTTGGCTGAACTCGTTTACGCCCGTCGCAATGAGAGGCAGCTAAAGGCAAGGGGAGCGCGCGAACATGGGCCCGAGCACTACTGGCTGCTCGTCACATTGCATGCTGCCTGGTTGACGGGGCTTTGGCTGATGGCCGTGCAAAAACCGGTGAGCCTGCCTTGGCTCGCAGCGTTCGTAGCGCTGCAGGGACTGCGCCTGTGGGTGCTCCTCACTCTGAGGGAGCGCTGGACGACGCGGATTGTCGTCGTCCCTGCCGCACCACTGATCAGGACGGGACCTTATCGGTTCATGTCTCATCCCAATTACGCAATTGTTGCGGGAGAGATCTTTGTCTTGCCAATGGCATTCGGCCTCTATGCCTTTGCGATCGTTTTCTCGCTTCTGAACGCGGGCATTCTGCGAGTTCGCATCCGCGCTGAAAATCGCGCTTTAGGTCTGGCCTCTGAACAACCGCGATGACTGACATGGCCAGATCGGCATGGTGGTCATGTTCGACGCTTGTCGACGACCACCCCTTGGCACGGACCACCAGGTTCTAGAACTGCACGTTTCCCCGACGCGTGCCTCTATCAACCGCTGGGGCTCAAGCGCCTGTCGCTATCGACGCGCGACCTTCCGCAGGCGAAAGCGATATCCCGAGCGCCGGATGCGGCAAAAAACCGGCATGTCCGGTGCGACGAGCGGCCAATGGAAACCCGGCTGCGGCAAGTGGATTGAGGCATCTGGACTGAGGCATTGGGCCCGCCGGCCATCCGCCATTCCCCACGATCGCGGCTACCGCACCCCGCGCCGACGCTGCTCCAAATTGGTGCCGAGCAAGCCTTCGGCCCGCGTGGCCGAGGGGATTTCGCTGTGCAACTTCATCGAATTCGCCCGGCTTTCAGCTTGCCTCAAACGGGTGCTCCGGGTTGCCAACCAGCAAGTAAACGAACCGGTGTCGATACCACTTTTGCTGCCATACGCCTTATGACATGATCGCGCGACGATAGGCGCAACAAATCAGCCGAGGGGAGGATGAAAATGGACGAACGTCAATCATTGTCTCGTCGCAAACTCCTGCACGCGCTGGCCGCTACCGGCGTCATCGCGGCTGCCGATCTTGCCTGGTGGGATGATCCGTTCGTGGCGCCGCGCAGGGCCTGGGGCGCCGAGCCGGTGCGCTTCCAGTGGAGCGTTCCCGAGCCAACACGCATCGCCCTGATGAACGCCTTGGTTGAGCGCTTCAACCAGTCCCAGAAGGATTTTGTGGTGCAGATCGAATACGTGCCGCAGGCGCAAGCACGTCAGAAGCTGGTGAGCGCAATCAGTGCCGGCAGCCCGCCCGATCTCTGCCAGATTTGGGACAATTGGGTCGGTCAATTCCAGGGCATGGGGGCGGTCGATGACATCACGGCGCGCGCGAAGTCGTGGAAGCACTATGGCGACGTTGAAACCACTGCCTGGCAGACCGTGACGATCGACAACAAGATCATCTCGCTCCCGCTTGCCGTCACGCTCGACGGGATCTACTACAGGACAGACCGCCTGAAGGAACTCGGCCTCAAGGAACCGACACCGGACTGGACCTGGGACGAGTTCCTGGCGATTGCCAAGGCCTTTACCAAGGCCGACAAGAACCAATACGGCTACGGCATGCGTGGCGCTGGCACCTGGGCGGTCC
>Ga0306920_100010609_pt1 | contig 12365 bp, 12 predicted proteins | sample flu12Cox44000170_FD_204666 | JGI IMG/M metagenome (GOLD analysis project Ga0306920, IMG submission 204666) | Lab enrichment of tropical soil microbial communities from Luquillo Experimental Forest, Puerto Rico - flux4day.12C.oxic.44.000.170 (v2)... | ecosystem: Environmental > Terrestrial >...
GTGGGCGTGTCGCCTGAGGCAAACTGCGCGATCTGGAGATATCTGTTAGACATTGACTGGATGGCGCGTGTGAAAGCCTGGCCCTTGCCGTTGGATCACCCGTTGCTTCTTTTGCTGGCCGACCCGCGTCGACTTGGTTTCACTCTTCGGGATGGCGTCTGGGTACGCCTGCTCGATATCAAGACTGCGCTTTCGGCACGGTCGTATCAGCTTCAGGGTTCTGTCGTCATCGAGGTGATCGATGAATTTTGCCCGTGGAATGCCGGCCGCTGGCGCATTGGCTCTGCTGGCGTCGAGCGCACAGACGAAGCCCCGGCACTACGTTGCGACGCGAGCGTCCTAGGGTCGGTATACTTGGGCGGATTTACCTGGACGCAGCTTGCACGCGGTCTCCGCGTTCAAGAGCTAATCCGCGGAGCCATCGTACATGCGGATAGCATCTTTCAAGTAACAAGCGCGCCTTGGTGTCCTGAAATTTTCTAGATAATTGGAGGCGACCCGAGATCTGCTGAAACCGTGCATTCAATTCGCCTGCTACGCTTACACGAGTCGAGTGCTCGGCGACACAGAGGTGGTGCCGCCATAGGCAAATAGAGCTGCCCCAAAGCGCCATCGTAGTTCGGTAAGTTTGCCCGCGACGCAGCTGACGACGACGAGCCAACGCTTCCTCCCTCCCTCGCTCGGTGCCGCCACGTACGGCTTTTAGGGCAAATGTGAAGGTTCCGTTGCAGACGTCAACAAAAATCCAAAAATAAGAAAGCTGATCCTCAGGCGGGCCATGAATGGCTCCTAAGGGGCATAACCCGTCATTGCCTTGTGACCGCGCGCTGAAGGTCACACGGCGAATGGCGATCGGCCACCAGGCGGACTTCGACCCCGCGGGCGTGGGCACGGATCAGCGACTTCCACAGCTGAACCAAGGCGCTGGGCCTACGGCCAGACGCCGTACGCAGTGGACTCTTCGCGAATCGCCAGCACTAACGAGAAATTAACCAACCTCTGGCATATCAACCGTATGCCAGACGATGACCACTATTTCGCCGCACCGCGTCCCGATCCCGAGCGTATCGACCTCGCGGCGATCAAGACCGATCTCGAATTTGCCATCGATGAGATCGCACGATTGCGGACACATATAGCCCAGACGGCGCTATCTTCGCCACGTCGATCGTTACGACGGCTCTCGGGTGGTGGTTCCTGGCGCGCTGATCAGTTCAATCTCACGAGATGTTAACGTCTGGTTAGGTAAATCACGCCTCGGCGTTTTTTGCCGAGGCGCACCATGGGGAACACGATCATCGGTCTCTCAAGTATTGTATCGGGGATCGCTGCCCTGATCTGGATCGCAGATCGAGAGAAACTTTTCATTCAGAAGACGAGGCGTCGATTCAACGAATGGCGTCGGCGAAAGCGGCGCCACAAAGAAGGTGCGTCTGATACATAATTCCGGAAATTTCGCGGATCGCGCCGAGGAAAAGCTTTACCTCGATACGCGAGCGAGATCTCGCTGAAGCTCGCCTTCGCCTCCTAGTACTTTGCTCCATCCGTCAACCATCCCCGGGACGGCATGCCCCCATGCTCGAGCCACCGGGAACCCATCTTGCCCTCCGCCAAACCGACCAGGGGTGTATCGACTTCGCTGATGTCGAGAGTGATCTCGAATTCCTGATGCAACGGATCAATCGACTGCCGACCGCGTGCGGTTTATGGCGGGCGACACTCTTGATCGCGTTCGTTTCGGCCGTGTTCGGAATCGTAGGAATTGAGGCTTGCTGGCGTTACTTTCGCATGCTGTTCCTGACGCTGATAGGGATCGCCGCAGTGCTCGTCGCCGCAGACAACCCGGCTCTAGCGAAAGAGCATCGATCGCGCGAAGTCGCGCGGGAATTCCAGTGGCAGCATCCTTGCCCATCTACAGGCCGGGCGACCGGCGCCTGTCCCGGTTATGTCCGGGATCATATCGTCCCGCTTGCGTGCGGCGGCCCCGACGCGGTTCAGAATATGCACTGGCAGACCGTGGCGGACGCGAAGGCCAAGGACCGTTGGGAGCGGAGCGTCTGCGGTCGGTAACAGCATGACGCTCGACCTGACGGACCACGTAATTCCCGGATGGGAACGCAGCGGCTGCGGCCAGTAGCAACATGACGTTAGATCTGACGGACGGAGGAACCTGCGGCGCTCCTCGACCTTCTAAACCGGACGATTGAGGACGATCGCTATCCCTTGTCACCGCGAATTCAGACGTCGCGCGACATCCGGGCAAAGCTTCCAGGCGGCCCGCGCGACCCGCCGCCGGCGAGACCGTCGACACCCGAAGAACGCAGCCCGCGCGAGTACCGCGGGCTGGTCGGCCGCCGCGTTAAGGGACGCGCTCCGGATCGAGTGGCGCCATGTTGATGATCTCGGCGCGAGGTTCAGCCACTAATGTCAACCGCGCCGGTTCTGCACGATATCGGTGCTATCGCCGCTCGGTTCCGGTGACGACCATATCCACTTGCCTCCACCGCACCCGGAACAGACAAGCCGCTCGCGCCAACCGAGAACCGAGGTGTCCGCGCCGTATCGAGCAGCGATCTCGGCAGGGTCGGGCTCGACCTGGTGGCCGCACGTCTCGCACCACACGATCAGCCGCACGCGCGCCGCAGCGGCGTTGCCCAGCGTCATCGGCGGTCCGGGGTGCGATTTCATGAGCTTCCGCCTTGATACCCGAGATTGACATTTGGCGGGCGGCGCAGCTGATGATCAAGCGCCACGGCGAAAAAGCGCTAGACGTAAGCGCCGCACGGCTGACGAGCTAGCGCTTGCCGGCGACGATGATGGGGCGACGACTTGGCGCCGGATCATGGGCGCCGTGACCCAACTCGCCAACAAGACCCCGCCCGGCCGCGTCCACTAGTTGGTCAGTCTCCGACGGGTGAACGGCCCACTCTGCTCTGTTGCTTGTCATATGGCACCTGTGCGCCGATTCCGGACCTGCCCGCCCTCGCCCGGGAACGGGGGTGCAATCCGAAGCAGACCTTCGTACTGGAGTTCTCCACCGGGTAAGCCCGCAACCGGTCGGAACACGATCTCAGTGCCAAGCCTTGACGTTTGCACACCACGCTATTGCCAGGCTCGTCTTCGGAGAGATTTGCGTTCGTGTTTTACCGCGCCGCGGGCGGTGCTTCGGCATCGTTCTGGCTGTGCCAAGCTGGCCGAGCGGAAGTCTCACGCCGACAAACCCCTCACTCCCATTTTGCCCTTCTCATCGGAAGTTTAGCGGGCGGCCCGCCCAGCGACCTCGCGCTCGAGCTGATCGCAATTGGCCCGGACCGTTCGGCTAGACGGATGGTCCGGGCCCAACAGGCTATCGAACCCGTCGGCGGCACGCCGATAGAGCGGCAGGGCTCCCGCTGCGTTCGCCTAGCGCCTCCAGGCATAGGGCCAGATTGTTCACGCTGGTGAGCGTGTTGGGATGTTCCTTGCCGAGCACCCGCTCGCGGCTGTCGAGCGCGCGCCGGTAGAGCGGCAAGGCGCCGGCAGCGTCGCCCAGCGCATACAGGCACGCGGCCAGATTGTTCACGCTCGCAAGCGTGTCGGGATGCTCCTTGCCGAGCACCCGCTCGCTGCTCTCGTGCGCGCGCCGGTAGAGCGGCAAGGCCCCCGCCGCGTCGCCCAGCGCCCGCATGCATCCGGCGAGATTGTTCACGCTGGTGAGGGTGTTGGGATGTTCCTTGCCGAGCACCCGCTCGCGGCTCTCGAGCGCGCGCCGGTAGAGCGGCAAGGCGCCGGCAGCGTCGCCCACCGCATACAGGCACGCGGCCAGATTGTTCACGCTGGCGAGCGTGTTGAGATGTTCCTTGCCGAGCACCCGCTCGCGGCTCTCGAGCGCGCGCCGGTAGAGCGGCAAGGCGCCGGCAGCGTCGCCCACCGCATACAGGCACGCGGCCAGATTGTTCACGCTGCGGAGCGTGTCGGGATGCTCCTTGCCGAGCACCCGCTCGCTGCTCTCGAGAGCGCGCCGGTAGAGTGGCAAGGCCCCCGCCGCGTCGCCCCCCGCCCGCATACATTCGGCCAGATTGTTCAGGCTGGTGAGGGTGTCGGGATGCTCCTTGCCGATCACCCGCTCCCTGCTGGCAAGCGCCCGTTGAAAGAGCGGCAAGGCCTCCGCCGCGTCGCCCCCAGCCTGCATGCATTCGGCCAGATTATTCACGCTGCCGAGCGTGTCGGGATGCTCCTTGCCGAGCACCCGCTCGCGGCTCTCGAGCGCGCGCCGGTAGAGCCGTAAGGCCCCCGCCGCATCCCCCAGCGCCCGCATACATCCGGCTAGATTGTTCACGCCGGCGAGGGTGTTGGGATGTTCCTTGCCGAGCACCCGCTCGCGGCTCTCGAGAGCGCGCCGGTAGAGCGGCAAGGCGCCGGCAGCGTCGCCCACCGCATACAGGCACGCGGCCAGATTGTTCACGCTGCGGAGCGTGTCGGGATGCTCCTTGCCGAGCACCCGCTCGCTGCTCTCGAGAGCGCGCCGGTAGAGTGGCAAGGCCCCCGCCACGTCCCCCAGCGCCTGTATGCAAAGAGCCAGATTGTTCACGCTCGCGAGGGTGTTGGGATGCTCCTTACCGCGCACCCGCTCGCTGCTGTCGAGCGCGCGCTGGTAGAGCGGCAAGGCCCCCTCTGCGTCGCCCAGCGCCCGCATAAAGTTGCCCGCCCCGTTCAACAGACTGGCGGTTCGATCGGTGGCGCGGTCAGGAAACGGATGTGTCAGCAACTCCTGTTGATGCGGCAGCAGGAGCCGGCACAGCGGCCATTGCGCCGGATCATTGTAAGCGTGGGGGAAAAGGCGAGTCAGTCGTGTCAATGCCCGGTCTCGCGCCTCGGCCGCGCCGTCGGCCTCGGTGTGCGCCCGTTCCACCGTCTGCACCAAGCCGTGCGCGCGGAAAGTTGTGGCGGTAACGTCCAGGATCATCGAATAGCGCGCCAGCCCGGTCAGCGCGCTGCGCATCCGCAGTTCTGCCGCCGCCGGTCCCGAGAGTGGCGCCACCGGACCAAACGACGCGGCCAGCGCCAGCACGTCTCCGCCCCCGCCATCACCAGCGCCCGAGGGATCGGGGTATCGGCATACCAGGCGCACAGCCGGAGCACGGCGCGGGACTCCGGCGACAGTTTCGCCACGGTTGCCTGCCAGGTGGTGATCACCGGGTCCGGATACTCGGTCGATCCCAACGCTCCACGCGCCAGCAGTTCCGCGGTGGCCTCTTGGTAGAGCCGCAGATAGCCGGCAAAATCGACCCCTGCACCGGGGGCGGCGATGTAGGCTGCCGCCTGCTCCAATGCCAGCGGCAGGTAGCCCAGCTCCCTAGCCAGATCGTTGCAGGCCGACTGTTCGGCGCCCTCCGCCGTGCGCCCGGTGCGCGCCAGCAGGAACTGTCGTGCCGGCTCGGGTTGCAGCACGTACAGCTGGATCGTCCGGATGCCCGCCGCCGCCGGCCAGTCGGCAAACCGGGAGGTGATCAGTGTGCGGCATCCGGTTGTCGCGTCGCGCGGCAACCAAGGACGGACGTTTTCCGCATCCTCCACATTGTCAAGCACTAGCAGCCGTTCGGCGCGGCCGCACAATTCGGCCAGCCAGCTTCGCCTTGTCGGGCTGCTGCAATCCAGCGTCGGAGCGGCTCTATCCGCAGATTCTGTGGGTGGACGTGCGTGCGGGCCTGGAGAGCGGCTTTGCGCTGCTGTTCGACAAGCTGTTTCCGGGCGGAGGTTTTGGCGAACGTCTCTTGTTGGCACAGAACGGCTGTGCCGGCCTGTCACCAAATATCTCCGTTGTTGGTGGTCGACCGGCCGTGCCTGCGGCGGTGCCGGACCTTCTCAGTTTGACCCTAATCCGACCTCCGACATCCGGCGCTGTGTTTTAAAGCCGGCCCGGATCGGTCAAGCTGTCGATCGACACGAAATTGCTCCGGGCAAACCGTGATAAATCTTCATCGCTGTGTTCAACCTGAGGGAAGCTTCATGGATCTCCAGATGAACGGGAAGACGGCACTGGTCACCGGCGGGAGCGCCGGGATTGGCAAGGCGATCGCCTTCGCCCTGGCTCGCGAGGGTGTCGATGTCGCGATCTGCGCGCGTCGCAAGGAGCCGCTCGAGGCAGCGGCGTCTCAAATTGCGCGCGAGACAAACCGCAAAATCGTCCCCATACCGGCCGATCTGACTAAGCCGGCCGATGCCGAGGCTTTTGTCCAGGAAGCACACACGGCGCTGGGGCGCATCGATATTCTGGTGAACAACGCGGGATCGGCACCGGGTGGAGTTCTCGATTTTCTGACCGAAGAGCATTGGGCGCAGTCGTTGCAGCTAAAATTCATGGGTTATGTGCGTTGCCTAAAGCATGTGTTGCCGACCATGCAGAAGCAAGGGCGCGGCCGCGTCGTAAACTTGATCGGCAATGACGGGGTCAAACCATCCTACTGGGAGATCGCGCCGGTCGCGGCGAACGCTGCCGGGCAGAACCTGACACTTGCGCTCGCTGCGCAGTACGGCAAGGACAATATCAGCTTTGTGGCGGTTAATCCCGGACCGGTTCGTACGGAGCGCTGGGCAGGCCTCGTTGATGCGATGGCCCGCGACATGGAAATCACGCGCGAGGAGGCTGATATGCTCGCCCCGCGCAGTATTCCGCTGGGGCGCATTGCCGAATGTGACGAGGTTGCCAGTCTCGTCGTCTACCTCGCCTCCGATTTAGCGCATTTCATTAATGGCACAATGATCGAGATCGACGGCGGGCAGCAAAAGCCGTTGATGGATCGCTTCCGCGACCGATAGGATCACAGGCGGCACCGTTCGAGCGCCGAACTCGGCCAGCAGCGCGCGGATCGGCGTGGTGTGATCGGTGCGCCGCACCCGAGATGCACGCCGGCAAGGCCGCAATCCAAGCGCAGCAAATCTCCCAGGTGCGGGCTGGCTCGACGATACACATCACCGTTCACCGTAACAGTGAGCGGTCCCATCTGGTTCATTGGGCTTTGAATTCCGCCTCGCGAAGCAGCTGCGATATCCGCTGCGGCGTGATCGGCATTTCAAAGATACCGATGCCAAACGGTGCCAGCGCATCGGAAACTGCGTTGAGTACCGCCGCCGGTGCGCCGATCGTGCCGCCCTCGCCGACACCCTTGGCGCCGGTGACGCTCGCCTCGGTCAACGTTTCCAGATGATGGATTTGGATGCTTGGGATTTCGGCTGTAGTCGGCACGGGGTAGTCGGCAAGCGAGCCGGTCAATACGTTGCCCTGATCGTCGTAAATCACCTTCTCATAGAGCGCGTTGGCGATCCCCTGGGCGACACCGCCATGGATCTGCCCCTCGACGATCATCGGGTTGATCAGTCGGCCGGCGTCTTCGATGACCACGAACCGCTCGATCGTGAGTTGGCCGGTCGCGACGTCGACCGCGACGATCGCGATATGGCAGGCGTTTGAGAAGGTGCCATAGGGGTCGTAGGTCGCCACCGCCGACAGCCCGGTTTCGGCGATGACAGGAAAGCGGTGGCTTTGGTGATAGGCGGCGCGCGCCAGTTGCTGCACCTCGACGCCGAGATCGGTGCCGCGCACAAAGGCGCGACCGGCGGAGATCTCGATGTCAGAGGCGTGCGCCTCCAATATTTGGCCGGCGACCATCTGAAGGCGCTCTCGCAACGTCGCGGCTGCGAGTTTGCAGGCGCCGCCAGCGATCACCAGCGACCGGCTGGCGAATGTGCCCCAGCCGTAAGGACTGCGGTCGGTGTCGCCGGCGACGACCCGAATCTCATCGGGCGTGATGCCGATCCCATCGGCGATCAGCTGCGCCAGTGACGTCTTCAACCCCTGACCGTGCGGCGAGCTGCCGATCCTGGCTTCGAGAAAGCCCGACGGGTCCATCACCAACTCGACGCGCTCAAAGCCTGGGGTGATCACCATCCGCCGCGCCGCAAAAGCCGGAGTCCCGGGACCGGTACGCTCTGCGAACACCGACATCCCGAGGCCGAACCAGCGGCCCTCGGCTCGTGCGGTCTGCTGTCGCGCACGGAACTGGGCGATGTCGACGACCTCCACCGCCGCCTCCATCGCTTCGCGATAGCTGCCAGGGTCGTGCACGACGCCGGTCACCGAGGTATAGGGAAACTCGGCGATCAGATTGCGGCGCCTAATCTCAAGAATGTCGAGCCCGAGCCGGGCGGCGGCGCAATCCATCAGCCGCTCGATCGCCGCGGTGATAACGGGGCGCGACACGCCGCGATAGGGCGCCATCGGGCACGTGTTGCTGGCGACGCCGCGGGCGCGGGCACGATATTCGGGCACCTGGTAGGGCCCGGGCAGATCGGCCAGGGCCATCAATGGCTCGACCCCGCAGGTGACCGGGAAACTCGAATAGGCACCGACATTGCAAAGAACATCGGCGTCGATCGCCAGCAATCTGCCGTCCGCATCAAACGCGCCGCGCAAATGGAGACGCTGGTCACGCGCGTGAAATGAGGCGGTCAGATTTTCGAGCCGGTCCTCGATCCAGGCCACGGAGCAAGCAAAGCGCCGCGCTGCCCAGACTGCAATCACATATTCAGGGATCAGCGGCATCTTCTGGCCAAAGCCGCCACCAACCTCCGGCGCGATGACGCGCAGTTCGGATTCCGGGATTCCCACGACGTCGGCAATGCCGGTGCGCAACAGATGCGGCATTTGCGTCGAGGCCGAGAGGGTGACGCGGCCGGTTGCCGGATCGAAAGCGGCCACGGCCCCGCGCGTCTCCAACGGCACCGCCGCCTGCCGACCAGAGGTGAACGTAAATTCGACCACCTGGTGCGCAGCTGCGAGGGCGGCGGCGATGCCGGGGGTTGCGAAACGCGCGTCGATCAGCGTGTTCTGCGCCGCCGTGTCATGGACCAGCGGCGCGCCGGGTGCCAACGCCTCGTCGAGCGTGACGACCGGCGCCTCGGCAGCAATCTCGACCGTGACTTGTTCGGCGAGATCCTCGGCCTCGGCGCCCGTGTCGGCAATCACCGCGGCGATCGGCTCGCCGACATAGTTGACACGTTCGTAGGCGAGGATCGGCTGCGCCACGGGGACGTAATCCGGGCGATCGAGTCGCGGACAGATCGGTTTGACATCGCCAAGGACGGCCGCGGTTATGATCGGCACTTCCGGGGGCGCATTCACCCTCAGGATACGGCCACGCGCTACCGGGCTGCGCACGAAGCGCAATCTGCGGGCTCCCTGCGCTAGATCGGCTGTGTAGCGGCCGCGCCCCTGCAGCAGAGACCGGTCTTCGTAGCGCGGCAGCGGTCGCCCGACCCACCTCATTTCGTAAGCGCCTGGCGCAAGATTCCTGCCGGATCGCAGTGTTCCTCCGGTTCACGCTAAACAACCTTCCCGACAAATCAAGCAGCGAACGCGAAGCGACTGCGAGCGCGTGCAGCGGTAGCGGAAGTCGTCCGGTGGATTCCGGCCATTCCCGGTCTCATCCCGGAGCGAGGAGGCTCGACGCATTCCAGACCGTCGCCCGAGGAGCGCAACGTCGGAGATGTTGCCAGAAAGCTGCCCGCCGTCCTTGGGTCTGAGTTAGAAAATTGCCAAGGGGGTTGGCCCAAGGCTACCTCCCCGAGCTATCGCGCTGCTGTTTTTTTCAATTGCGCTCGTCCGCAGCGCGTTGGCGATCCTACTCGAGCGCGGAGGGCCAGAAGACCGGCATGTCTCGACCGGACTGGATGTGCGCGATCAGGTAAGCTATTCCTCGTTGTCGGCGCTGTTGGCGCTGCGACGACCCGCAGTTTTCAGCCGTAGAGGTGCCCCATGGTCGATCCTGAAACGATCTACAATTGGCATCGTCTCGATGATCGGATAACGACATCCGGCCAGCCCACCGAGCAGCAACTCGCCGACATCCGCGCTCTCGGCGTGCAGCACATCGTCAATCTCGGGCTCCACACCCACGAAAAGGCGCTACCGGACGAGGCGGCGAGCGTTGCCCGCCTCGGAATGACTTATATCCACATCCCGGTCAATTTTCAGAACCCGACCGACCAGAACTTCGATCAGTTCTGCGCCGTCATGGAACAGCTAAAGGATGTCCCTGTTCACGTGCATTGCATCGCGAACGCTCGGGTCTCTGCCTTCTTCTACCGCTATCGCCGCGACGTGCTGGGCATGGACGAGACACAGGCACGTGCCGAGATGGAAGCGGTCTGGCAACCAAATGCCATTTGGGCGGCATTTGTGGCACGACGAAGCGATAGGCGCGATCAATGACAATCGGTATCAATGGAATGGCGCACGTCATCCTGACGGTGAGCCGATTTGAGGTTGCCCGTGAGTTCTATCGCAAATTGCTCCCCGAATTCGGCATGAAGCCGGTGTTCGATGGCGACGGGTTCTTTTATTGCGTCGGCGCCCGAACCGCTATCGAAATCGAACCTTGCGATCCGGCTCTGGTCGGCGAGCGCTTTGTGCAACAGCGGGTCGGCCTGCATCACCTTTGCCTGCGTGCACGTTCGTGCGAGGACGTGGACAGGTGTGCCGCTCTGCTAATTAAACGCGACCATCGTGCGTGGTCCGATGGAAGGACCGTGGGCTCCCGGATACTACTATCGCTTATTTGAAGACCCTGACGGGATACGGTTGGAGGTGAACTTCGTGCCGGGCGCTGGACTTCTCGCGGAAGGAGCGCAGTTCAATCTTGGTACCGGCTACGTCTGAACCGCCCTAACGGGCGGGTCGTCAGGACATTCCCGCCTCTTTACCAACACCGGTTCCCGCATCCGCTCTATTGGTCTTGTGGCCGTCGTAACGCCGGGCACTACGCTGTATCCATGCAGCATTGAGTGACGCTGGTCATCCTTAATCCTTGAGCCATTTGGCACGGGGCTCGCAGGGGTCACTATCTGCTCGCTTCCGAGCCCTGGGCCCCGCCAGTGCTCAATGGCGCCGCGTCGTTTGACCCGTGGTGGAAACGACGGGAGGCGCGCCGGACTGCCGAACAGGATGGCGCTCGCCTAGCCAGCCATCGCATGATACTCATCTCTGAAATACCAGCATTCTGCAAGCAAATGGAGGACAAGATGGATCGCCTAAGGGGCAAAGTCATACTCATCAGTGGAGGTGCACGCGGACAGGGTGCAGCTGAGGCTCGGTTGTTCGTCGCAGAAGGAGCGCGGGTCGTCATTGGCGACGTGCTCGAGCCAGAGGGCCGCCTGGTTGCATCCGAGCTTGGTGATGCCGCAACGTTCGTCCGTCAAGATGTGACGCAAGAAGGGGATTGGAAAACCGCGGTAAACGCGGCCGAAAAGTTGGGTGGGCTGCACGGCTTGGTGAACAACGCCGGCATCTACTAGCCACGTACATTGATGGAGACCGAGACGGAGCTATTCGAGCATCACACACGCGTTAATCAGCTCGGCTGCTTCCTCGGCATGAAGACCTGGTGCCATTGATGGAGCAGTCGGGTGGTGGCTCAATCGTCAATATATCCTCCGTTGCCGGTCTCCGCGGATCCCAGGCGCAATCGCATACAGCGCCACCAAATGGGCGTTAAGGGGTATGACCAAGGCGGCAGCTATCGATCTGGCAACGCGCAAGATCCGGGTGAACTCGGTGCATCCCGGGCCGATTGATACGGAGATGCTGAAAGTCCGCACTCCCGAACAGAACCGGCAACGGCTGCAGTTAGTCCCAATGAAACGCATGGGAACAGCGGACGAGGTCGCGTCCCTTGTGTTATTTCTGGTGTCCGAGGAAAGCGGTTACATCACGGGCGTCGAGGTCGCGATCGATGGAGGCGTCTCACTGTAATCTGCTTAGTTGCGGCAAACGACTGGTTATGCCGGACTTCGACGCTGTATCGCTACAGCAACGGCCCAAACTTAGGAAACTAGATGACTACTCACCACAATTGTTTGAGCCACTGACCTTTTTCGACATGACGCCGCGGTTTCGTGACGGCAGCGACACGCCGCGGGCCTATCTCGAGCGCTGTCTTGCGGTAATCGCCGATCGGGAACCGGTCGTGAAAGCCTGGGTGCTCCTCAACCCCTCGGGAGCACGCGAGGTGGCCGACGCCTCCACCGAGCGCTACCGGCGCGGGCTTCCGTTCTCGCCAATCGACGGCATGCCGATAGGTATCGAGGACCTGATCGAGACGAAGGACATGCCGACCGGGCATGGCTGCGCCGCTTTTGCCAGGAATCATACGCGACGCGACTCGGCGATCGTGCAGGCATTGCGCGATGCGGGAGCGGTAGTCCTCGGCATCGACTGTGACGACCGAGATGGGCGGCGCGTTTCCGGGCCCGACCGCCAATCCGTTCGACCCCGGGCGGACGCCGGGCGGCTCGTCGAGCGGTTCAGCCGCGGTGATCGGCGCTTGCAT
>Ga0306920_100010610_pt1 | contig 12365 bp, 11 predicted proteins | sample flu12Cox44000170_FD_204666 | JGI IMG/M metagenome (GOLD analysis project Ga0306920, IMG submission 204666) | Lab enrichment of tropical soil microbial communities from Luquillo Experimental Forest, Puerto Rico - flux4day.12C.oxic.44.000.170 (v2)... | ecosystem: Environmental > Terrestrial >...
GCGCCGAAAAGGATCAGGATAATGGCCAAGACCACGATCCAATGCATCAAGCTGAACGAACCCATAGCGCCTACCTCGGGAGGCTGATCAAACTCTATCCTAGCAGGTCTTCCTGCCACCTGCATCGGCTCCTCTCGAATTCGTCAAACTCGCGTGAATATTCAAGCCCGAAAGGGATCATCGATGCGCTATTTCCCGCCACCCTATCCGAAACCTTGGATGACGGCGACACCGGCCGAGGCCGGGCTCGAAGCCGACACCGTTGCCGCCGCGGCACGGCACGCCGCCGAATGTGAAACCCCGTGGGCGCGCGACCTGGATCGGGTGGTCACCAGCGACTTCCAAGAGCGCCCGCCGTGGAACGAGGCGCTCGGGCCGGTGCGTCCGCGCGGTGGGCCGAACGGCCTCGTGCTGCGCGGGGGCAAGATCGTCGCCGAATGGGGCGATACGCAGCGGGCGGACATGACCTTCAGCGTTGCAAAGAGTTATCTTTCGATTCTCGCCGGTCTCGCATGGGATCGCGGATTGATTCGCGATCCGCATGAGGAGGTTCGCCGAACGGTCGAAGACGGCGGCTTCGACGCACCGCACAATGACGCGATCACGTGGCATCATTTGCTCCAGCAGACCTCGGAGTGGGAGGGGGAGCTGTGGGACAAGCCGGATCTCGTCGATCGTAACCGGGTCGTCGCCGGCCGCCCGAGCACCGCGCTCAAGGGGACGCATCGCGATCTTCGGCCGCCTGGGGAGTTCTGGGAATACAACGACGTTCGCGTCAACCGGCTGAGCCTCGCTCTGTTGCGGCTGTGGCGCCGGCCGTTGCCCGACGTCTTCTGCGAGCTAGTCATGGACCCGATCGGCGCCTCGCCGGACTGGGAATGGGCCGGTTATCGCAACTCATGGGTCGAAATCGACGGACGCCGGGTGCAGTCCGTGCCGGGTGGCAGCCATTGGGGCGGCGGCGTCTTCATCCACGCGCGCGACCAGGCGCGGATCGGCCTGCTACTGCTCCATCGCGGCATGTGGAAAGGTCGCCGCATTCTTTCGGAAGCGTGGATCGAGCGGATGCTCGAACCCTGCCAACTCAACCGTCAATACGGCTATCTCTGGTGGCTGAACACCGGACGCGGCCTTTATCCGAGCGCCCCGGCCGCGAGCTATTACGCGCGGGGGGCCGGCGGCAACCTGACCTGGATCGACCCGGATGACGACATCGTCGCGGTGCTCCGCTGGACCGATCCGGCGGCGATGGACGGCTTTATGAAGCTTGTCATGGTGGCGCTCGGGCGCTGAAGCGCGCCAGCGGCGAAAAAAAGCTATCGGGGCACCACCCGTCATCGCGGCCGCAGCGAAGTGAAGGGCCGGGATCCAGAATCTTTTTAAATCCCCGAGGCTCGCTTCCGACGGTCCGCAATGCGGCCGCCGCTGTCGCGGGAATGACTGCCAAGCATCGTCCAGGAACCGCCCGGGAGTTGACATACTATTGATTCAGTCGACCTTGTGCGTTAAGCGGTCGAAAGCACCTTTGGGGGAGCTTGCGTGCCAATTGCCGGAACCTCGGCCGCGAGATCGGCCGGACTCGTTTGCCTATTGTTCGCGAGCCTGACGATTTGGGCGAATGCTGCACTGGCGGCATACTATTGCGCCAACGATCCGCGGATCGAGGCTGTCGATTTATCGGAACCCGTGGATCAGGGCTTCTTGGACACGATGCGGGGAATCGGGATCAAGACCATCATCCGCTACTACGACCATGAAGACGAAACTCTTCCGGGAAAGACCTTGAGAAAGGAGGAGCGCAATCTGATCGTGGAGAACCGCTTTAAGATCGCGGTCGTTTTTCAGCATTACAACAATCAGTTTGGCTCGTTCACCGTAGAGCGAGGACGCCAGGACGCCGGGCGGTCGCTCACGCTTGCCCGCGAGAATTCGCAGCCGCAGGGCAGCGCCATCTATTTTGGGGTCGATGGCCCGTGGCAAACAGCTTACGAGCTGGCTAATGTCGCCGCTTACTTTCGCGAGCTCAAGACCAGACTCGCCGGTTTCGGCTACCGCATAGGGGTCTATGGCAGCGGGTTGGTTTGCAACATGCTGCTGTCGACCCGGCTCGCCGAATTATGCTGGCTTGGCGCACCGACTTCTTGGCCGGATTACCACACCTACTATCAGACGAGAGAATGGGGACTGGCGCAGCTGCGGACCTCGCAATGCGGTGGGCGCAGCGTCGACTTCAACTTGGCCAATGACAGACTTACCGATTACGGGCAGTTTGCCCGCTAACGCGAGACATCGCTGAAGTTCCGGATATATCGGTAACAACCATAAGAGACAGTTTCAGGCTGCTTTCGATCGGCGATACATTCTTTATTGTCAGCGATTGATCCCGCCCACTGGGAGTGCGAGGAAGAGAACGTAGCCGAGTACAATCTGATCATCCGGAGCGTGTGCTGTCCGTGTTCCCTACGCATCGTCGAACGACTCCGGTCAGCATCCCGGACGTCGGGCTTGCTCTCGAGAAGGGTGACGAACACCGCAGGACCGGCGATTGGGGGCGTAAAAGTTACGGGCGCTCAGCCTCAACGTGAGGAGCGCCCGCTTCAAGCCAGAGCTCGTTTGAGAGCTTCAGAGCTAAATAGGTGGACTTCTTCGGCCCATTAATCCCGTCAGCAGCATCACGACAAAGACGATCAGGAAGATGAAAAACAGTATCTTTGCAATGCCTGCCGCGGCGAACGCAATCCCGCCAAAGCCCAAAAAGCCAGCGATGATAGCGACTATGAGAAACACCAGCGCCCAGTAGAGCATACTGTCCTCCGTTGACGGCTCGCCCGGGGGTTGACGTCCCTTCGGCCGGGCAGCTACTTCCGGAAAACAGGCCGACCGGCGATCCGGTTCCCCGACAGTTTGGCTCCCAACTCTGGGATGCGCCACCCCACATCCCTCGTCGTTCGGACGACTCGCGGCTCACAAAACCCGAACGCGAATGATTGCAGCAACGCGTTCGCGCGGCATCGATCCCCGCGTCACTCAGGGTCGTTCTCCTAGCTGGGCCGTATAGACCCGACCGTCGCCCCATCCGACACAAATACCGGAGCGATCCTCAGCCGATGAGCACGAAAAATGAGATCATTAAAACCAAGTATAACGCTGTGATCGTACCAGCAATCGCTGCTCGTTCAAACAAAGAGGCTGCACTAGTGCGGGAGCTTGATCCGTCTTCAATCGTATCAGGCTTTCGCGAAATAAAATTTATGACTGAGCCGCCAAAGAACAAAATGCTCAATGCGAGCACAGTTGTCCCTAAAACCAGAACAGGGTGCAAGATGCTTTTCATGACATAGACGTCTCGTTGGCCAATGATCCCGGCAGATCAAGCGACTGTCGGATTAGGTTCGAATCCGCAAACGGCTCCAGGAGGGTACATCTAAGGGCGAGATTGCCGAAAGTCCGGAAAAGTCGGTAAAGAGTTCTTAACGAATGCACCAAACTCCAAGTTTGGCGCGATCCCCGGGTTGCCAAAATGCGAACGATGGACACGATGCACCCCCGATTGTTTGCCACGATCCGTCCAAGTTGGACGTCTCGTCCCTGCCGCGATGCGACAGCGAGGAACAGCTAACCCGAGCTTTGCGACGGTAGTGTGAACTGCGTCATATGTTTGAAGAAAAGTTTTTCGGATGCCGGGCCGCCGGTGTCCGCGCGACCCCGATTAGTCCATCTATCGGCGGGCCAGCCGACACCCTGGTCAGGCTGGGGCTATTCCGTCGGAAGCGGCAATGGTCAGCCGATTCCAGGATCTGCGACGGTGCGCCCTGCAGATTCGCGCAATCGAGGAGCGCGTGCGGCCCTCGCTCTATCTATTACTGCCAGGAACCCCGGCCGCCGTCGTAGGGCGTGGAGGGACGCGAAGTACTGGCACGCTGTTGGCGCTCAGAATGGCGAAAACCCGCATCGCTCGCCAGTGCACAGATAAGATCTTGTGACCGCCGACCGTGGCTTTTTGCGTGTAGCCCTTGCGGCGGTTAGGGAGCCGCCGCCGCTTGCTCCATTGGACGAGCTTCTCGACCACCCTTTCGACGGTGCGCTCGGCGGCCAGCGGGAGGCGCTGTGCCGGCGACTGGGCAAACAGGTCCGCCGCCTGCTCCTGGCCTCCTCGTCGTCGCCAAACAGGCTCGAAGCCAGTGGTTCCGACAGTTTGGACCCGCTGCAATAAGGTCATCGCACCGTGAGCCACTTGCCGGCCACTTGGCGAAACACATATGTTCACTTCGTGACGAGCGCTGAGTTCAAGCGGTGGCTTGAACGGCAAGGAGCGACCTTCGAGCCCGCGAAGGGTGGCCACATGTGGGTGTTCCTAAGCGGCCACCGTGCGATCCTACCGATGCACGGCAGCCGCAGAGAAATGAAGCGAGGAACTATCGCCGCCATCAAAAAGCAGCTGGGGCTTGAGTGAGGCTCGAATGCGCGCCTATCCCGCCGCGTTAATCCCCGATCCAGACGGGGGTTTTACGGTCAGTTTCCGTGACGTTCCTGAGGCAATCACCGAGGGGGAAACTCGGGAGGAAGCATTATTACGGGCAGAGGACGCGCTTGAATCGGCGCTTGCCATGTATATCGCTGCCGGGGAGCCACTTCCCGTATCGACCAACGTCGAGACGGGTGAAGAATTGGTACCGCTGTCGGCGCTGGGGATGGCGAAGACCGCGTTGTACGAAGCTATGCGGGACCAAGGTGTCGGCCGCGCCGAACTTGCGCGTCGGCTTCGCTGGCATCTGCCACAAGTCAGTCGCGTACTCGACCTACGTCATTCTTCCCGCATGGAGCACGTGGAGGCGGCTCTCGCGGCGCTTGGTCTACGCCTCATCGTCGACGTGGCAAAGGCGGCGTGATGCCGAACTGTGGGAGGCGGTACGGCGAAAAGCGGAGCGAGTTTCGCAATGACGCAGTGACGGATTACGCTTCGCTTGTACGCCGCTAATGGCCTCCTAAAAGCCTTCCATGACAGTCTCCAATTCATCCTAAGCTCACGAACATCCACTCGTCGCACCGCAGGTGTCGCATTTGAGGCAGGTGCCGTTGCGGATCAGCGTGAAGTTGCCACACTCCTCGCAGCTATCGCCCTCATAGCCCTTGATGCGGGCAGCGCGGATGCGCTCGAGGCGAAGCTCGGCCGCGTAGTCCTCGTCCGGTTCTGCCGAGACGGCAAGGGAGCCATCGAACTCCGACGCTGGCGCGCGGCCGGCGCCGCCATGCACGACCGTCAATTTGCTGCGCATATAGCCGCTCGACGCGCCGCGCTGCGCGATGGTCGCGACCTCCGAGCCGCCGTCGATGCCGGGCCCGCCGAGCTCCGATTCCGCCTCGCCCTTGCCAACCGCGTCGGGCAGCAGATCGCCGAGTTGCACATGGGCCAGGTCGCCGCGGTCGAGATAGGAGATCGCCAGCTCGCGGAAGATGTAGTCGAGGATACTGGTCGCCATCTTGATCGCGTCGTTGCCCTCGACCACTCCTGACGGCTCGAACCGGGTGAATGTAAACGACTCGACGAATTCCTCGAGCGGCACGCCATATTGCAGGCCGACCGAGATAGCGATCGCGAAACTGTGCATCAGCGAGCGGAAGGCCGAACCTTCCTTGTGCATGTCGATAAAGACCTCGGCGAGCCTGCCATCCTCATGCTCGCCGGTGCGCAGATAAACCTTGTGGCCGCCAACCGTGGCTTTTTGCGTGTAGCCCTTGCGGCGGTTGGGCAGCCGCCGCCGCTCCCCGCGCTGCACGACCTTCTCAACCACCCGCTCGACGATCCGTTCGACGATCCGCTCGGCGACCAGCGGAACGCGCTGCGCCGGCGACTGCGTGAACAGCTCTTCCGCCCGCTCTTCGGCCTCCTCGTCGCCGCCAAACAGGGTCGAGGCCAGCGGCTGTGACAGCTTGGACCCGTCGCGATAAAGCGCGGTCGCCTTCAGCCCCAGCCGCCACGACAGCATGTAGGCGTCCTTGCAGTCCTCGACCGTCGCCGCGTTCGGCATGTTGATCGTCTTCGAGATTGCCCCCGAAATGAAAGGTTGCACTGCCGCCATCATCCGGATGTGGCTGTCGACCGATAAAGCGCGCTTGCCGGTGCGGCCGCACGGGTTGGCGCAGTCAAAGACCGCCAGATGCTCGGGCTTGAGGTGGGGCGCGCCCTCCAAGGTCATCGCACCGCAGCAGAAGCTGTTGGCGGCGTCGATCTCGGCTCGGGCGAAGCCGAGCGCCGCCAACAGCTCGAAGGCCGGATCATCCAGCGCGCCCGGCGCGATCCCCAACCTTTCGACACAGAAATCTTCACCCAATGTCCATTTATTAAACCTAAATTTGATGTCGAATGCCGAGACGAGCGCAGCCTCGAGAGCAGCGAGTGCCGTGTCGTCGAACCCCTTTTCCCTGAGGCGATCATGGCTGACGCCCGGCGCGCTGCTGAGCGTGCCGTGGCCCAGCGCGTAGCGCTCGATCGCCGCGATCTCGGCAGCGCCATAGCCGAGTGCGGTGAGCGCCTGCGGGGCGGCGCGGTTGATGATCTTGAAATAACCGCCGCCGGCGAGTTTCTTGAATTTGACCAACGCGAAATCGGGCTCGATACCGGTCGTGTCGCAATCCATGACGAGCCCGATCGTGCCGGTCGGCGCCAGCACCGTGGCCTGGGCATTGCGAAAGCCGTGCTTTTCGCCGAGCGACAACGCCCTGTCCCAGGCGTGCCTGGCTGCGCCGATCAGTTCAGCGTCCGGGCAGTTCGCCGCATCGAGGGGCACCGGGAGGATCGACAGGTCCTCATAGCCCTTACTGTCACCATGGGCCGCGCGGCGATGGTTGCGGATCACCCGCACCATCGCCTCGCGGTTCTCGGCATAACCGGGGAAGGCGCCGAGCTCGCCCGCCATCTCAGCGGAGGTGGCATAACTCGACCCGGTCATCAGCGCGGTAACGGCACCGCCGAACGCGCGGCCGGCGGCGCTGTCATAAGGAATGCCCATCGACATCAGCAATCCGCCGAGGTTGGCGTAGCCGAGGCCGAGGGTACGAAACTCGTAGGAGCGGCGCGCGATCTCCCGCGATGGGAACTGGGCCATCAAAACCGAGATCTCGAGCACGATGGTCCACAGCCGCACGGCGTGCTCAAAGCCGCCGACATCGAACCCTCCGCTCTCGCCGTGGAACGCCATCAGGTTCAGCGAGGCGAGGTTGCACGCCGTATCGTCGAGGAAGTTGTATTCCGAGCACGGATTGGAGGCGTTGATGCGGCCGCTGGCGGCGCAGGTGTGCCATTCGTTTATCGTCGTGTCGAATTGCAGCCCGGGATCGGCCGAGGCCCAGGCGGCGTGACCGATGCGGTCCCACAGCTCACGCGCCGGCAAGGTCTTGGCGATCTTGCCGTCGGTGCGCCGGATCAAGTCCCAAGAACCGTCGGCGCCGACCCGCTCGAGAAAGTCGTTCGAGACCCGCACCGAATTGTTCGAGTTCTGCCCGGCAACTGTCAGATAGGCCTCGGAATCCCAGTCCGTGTCGTAGCTGCGAAAATCGATCGTGCCATAGCCCTGGCGGGCGAACTGGATGACCCGCTGGATGTAGCTTTCCGGGATCATCGCCCGGCGGGCGGCGCGGATCTCGTGCTTCAGCGCCGGGTTTTCCGCCGGGTCCGATCCTTCCCGGCACGCCTTCATGATCAGGTTCAAATGCCGGGAGGTGAGCTTCGATCCGGCGACCAGGGCCGCGACCTTCTGCTCCTCAACGACCTTCCAGTCGATAAAGGTCTCGATGTCGGGGTGGTCGATGTCGACGATGACCATCTTGGCGGCGCGGCGCGTCGTGCCCCCCGACTTAATGGCCCCGGCGGCGCGGTCGCCGATTCTGAGAAAGCTCATCAGCCCGGAGGAGCGCCCGCCGCCGGAGAGCGATTCGCCGTCGCCGCGAAGCTTTGAAAAATTCGATCCCGAACCCGAGCCGTATTTGAAGATGCGGGCTTCGCGCACCCAGAGGTCCATGATCCCGCCCTCGTTGACGAGATCGTCGGCGACCGATTGGATGAAGCAGGCATGCGGCTGCGGGTGCTCATAGGCGCTGTCGGAAGCGCGCAGCTCGCCGGACCGGTAATCGACGTAGTAGTGGCCTTGCGCCGGGCCGTCGATCCCATAGGCCCAATAGAGCCCGGTGTTGAACCATTGCGGCGAGTTCGGCGCGCCGACTTGGCGCGCGAGCATCAGCCGGATCTCGTCGTAGAACGCACGGGCGTCCTTTTCGGTGTCGAAATAGCCGCCCTTCCAACCCCAATAGGCCCAGGTCCCGGCCATCCGGTCAAAGACCTGACGGGCATTGGTTTCACCGCCATAGCGCGCGGCTTCGGGGAGGGCCGCGAGTGCTGCCGAATCGGCGGTATGGCGCCACAACCAGGAGGGGACGCCCTCTTCCGCGACCGGCGTCAGGCGCGCCGGCACCCCCGCCTTGCGGAAGTATTTTTGGGCGAGAATGTCGACAGCGACCTGGCTCCACTCGGCCGGCACCTCGATCCCCTCGGCGTGAAAGACAACCGAGCCGTCGGGATTGCGGATCTCGCTGGTTGCGGTCCGGAACGGAACCGTCGCGTAAGGGTCCTGGCCCTCCGTCGTAAACCGACGCGCTATGTGCATTCTTTCCCCCGGCTTCGTGGGTGCTGCCGCCTCGCTTTCCCCCAAGGCGACCTACCCAGGACCACGCAATATAGGGTCTCTGTCTGTCTTTGTCTACAAGATATAGAGAAAACCGGGTTATTCCCGCGGCTCAGGCGGCGCCAAAACATCTTCTCTCACCTGGAGAGATCCGGCCACCAACATGCTGTTCGCCGATTGTCTGCCAGCTGCGCTCGCGCGGCGCCATCGCTCCCACGCGACCGGGATTGAGCGTCGTGGACACCGGAAAATGAGAGGCTCCCGCGTAGCCGTTAGCGTGACCTCGCGGGAGGCGGGGACCCGCGTTCAGCGTACGGTCCAATTGGTCCTGAACTCGCGCTTTTGCGTTGCTTTCGTGGGGATAGCTTCCCATGCTGTCATTGCAGCATTCGACAGCATAGATCTTGGCGATGGCGACGCTCACGGTTCGCAACCTGGATGACGATGTCGTCCGACGCCTGCGCATACGGGCGGCGGAGCACGGACGCTCTGCGGAGGCGGAGCATCGGGAGATCCTTCGGCTCGTCCTGATCGGAGATGAATCCCATCAGGCTGAACAACGACAGCGGGTCGCCGAGCGCCTGGCCGAATTCCGCCAGCGAACCGGCGGGCGCGGATCGCCCTCCGCGGCCCGGCTCCTTGAGGAGGCGCGCGCCAAAAGAAACCGGACGCTGGCGCGACCGGACAAGGCCGGCTGATTGTGGCTCTCGTGGTTGATGCGTCGGTGGGGCTCAAATGGCTTCTGCAAGAGCCGGACAGCCATCTGGCAGAGGCGCTCGTTCGGATCGAGCCCGACCTGCTTGTCCCAGACTTCTGGCTGAACGAGGCGACCAATGTCCTGTGGCTGCAAGTGCGCAGAAAGCTGTTCACGGCTGAGGAAGCTCGGGAGGGGTTGGCCTTGCTCCGCGCGCAGGTCGAACCGACCCCGACCGCGCATATGCGCCTCCACGATCTGGCGCTGGACATCAGCGTTGCCATCGACCATTCGACCTACGACACGCTCTACTTGGCGTTCGCCGTCGCCATGGACGCGAGCGCGGTCGTGATGGCGGACGGCCCCTTTGTTCGGTCCATACGGACTCATCCGGATCCGACCCTGTCGGCGATGGTGCTGTCGCTCGACGCTTGGGCAAAATCGCAAGGCGGGGGCACGTCACCGGCAGAATGAAGAGCTCTCTGCGCGGTTCTCTACCGCTTCGGCCTCAGCCATGCCATATAGTCGGCGCTCTCGGGAAACGGCTTGGGTTACGGATGGAGCGATGACGCTCGGCACGCGATTGTTGACCTGGCTGCGCGGCGAATTGGTCGGCACCGACAGCCTTGGCAACCGCTACTATCGCGAAAAAGGTTCCAGGCCGTTGCAGCGCGGCGGCGGACGGGCCAGCCGCGAAAAGCGCTGGGTCATGTATAACGGCGAGCCGGAAGGGTCGAAGGTGCCCCCGGAATGGCATGCCTGGCTGCACCACACGGTCGACGAGCTCCCGCGAGCGGACCGCGTCCGCTATCCGTGGGAGAAGGAGCACCAGCCGAACATGACCGGGACGCCCTTCGCCTATCATCCGCCGGGCTCGATCCTGCGTGGCGGTCGCCGGGCCCGCGCGACCGGGGACTACGAGCCGTGGACCCCCGAATGACAGGCGCGGTTCGCGTCGTCACCCCCGCGGATCCCCGGAACGGCCCGCCAGGGTCTGCCGCCCGGGGAGGGGTCCAGGCTTGCTCCTGGCAAAGAACCGGGGGCAACCGCTCGCGTTCCGGGGCTGTGAGTTGCCACGTTTGCGGGAATAACGCAGCAGCGTGCGGCGGACACGGAGCCGCCTCATGAGCGGGAACGTAATCGAGACGGTGATGGGCGGGGTCGTGCTCGTTGTCGCCGCGTTGTTCTTGTTCTTTGTCTACTCCACGAGCCAGGTCAGGGCGGTGCAGGGCTATCAGGTGACCGCCCAGTTTGAGCGGATCGACGGGATTCGCGACGGTGGCGACGTACGCATTGCCGGCGTCAAGGTCGGCTCGGTGATGTCGGCTACGCTCGACCCGAAGACCTTTCTTGCCGATGTGCGGCTCAGCATCGACCCTGCCTACAAGCTGCCTGACGACACGGTTGCCGAGATCGTCTCCGCCGGGCTGCTTGGCGACAGGTATCTGGCGTTGGTCCCCGGCGGCTCGGAACAGATGATTCCGCCCGGCGGCCGCATCAAATTCACCCAAGCGCCGGTGAGCCTCGAAAATCTGATCGGCCAGATGATCTTCTCGCAGCCCGGCGCGCAGAAGAGGCCGGGCGAGGGTGAGGGGCCCCCCAAATAGCCATGGCGGTGTCGAGCATGTCCGCGGAATTTCCGGGGTGGCGCACGCCCGAGGGCGAGCCCGTCTCCTGTTTCGAGAAGATCAAGGTGCTTAACGAGAACCTCGCCGAGCTGCGCGAGCTGGCGCAGGAGGCGTTCGAGGATGCGGTGCTGATGGGGTGCGACGAGCGCCAGGTGCGCGAGGTGCTCGCCGGGATCATCGCCGGGATCGTCAACCCGTACCGCAAGTGACACACCAAATTTTCGGCCGGTGAAATTTCGATTGTTATTCGCTTGTTCCGCCGGCCAAATTCGTTGATCCGGATGAAAAATTCAATTGATCCGCCGGGTAGCGAATTTGCGCTCTAAGTACCTGAAACTCTGGGTCGTTTCGCCCAGCGATTCGGGCGCTCCACCGGCGAAAACGCGTTTTTCGCTGTATTTGAGCCTCCTTCCGAGCCTGCTGGCCGCGATAGCGACGCCGAGCTTGGCGGCAGAGACGATCCCGGAGCCGGTGGCGCTGCTTCAGGGGCTCGACAAGATCACCGCGCGGGTCTCGAAATTCGAGGCACCGGTCGGGACCCCGGTACGGTTCGGCACATTGCTGATCCGGGTCCGCGACTGCGAGAAAAAACCACCCGAGGAGACGCCGGAGAGTGCCGCCTTCCTCGAGATCGACGAGGTCCGGCCGGGCGAGGTGAACCTTCGCGTGTTCAGCGGCTGGATGTTTGCCTCGAGCCCGGCATTGTCGGCACTCGAACACCCGGTCTATGACGTGAACGTGCTTGATTGCAGGGCGGCGAGTGGATCCCCGCCGGCACCATCGGGCAAGGCCGAGGAGAAGACCGCGCGGTAGGAAAGCGCCTCCGCGAGCAGCCGATGGTAACGGGCGCGGCTGATCTCGATACCGCCAAAGCGCGCCAGATGCGGCGTCAGGAATTGGGTATCGAGAAGGCGGAAGCCGCCGAGGCGCAGCCGCGCGACAAGGTGAACAAGCGCCACCTTGCTCGCGTCGCTCTCGCCGCTGAACATGCTCTCGCCAAAAAATGCAGCACCGAGCGAGACGCCATACAGGCCGCCGACGAGCTTCCCGTCCCGCCAGCACTCGACGCTGTGCGCGGCGCCACGGACGAAGAGTGCGGAATACAACCGCACGATCTCTTCGTTGATCCAGGTGTTGGGCCGCTTCTCGCTCGGCTGCGCGCAGCTGCGAATGACGTCTTCGAAGGCGCTGTCGCAGCGGATCTCGAAGATCCGCCGGCGCATCGCGCGGCGTAACCGGTGCGCCACATGGAACGCGTCGAGCGGGAGAATGCCGCGGCGGCGCGGATCGACCCAGAACAGCTCCGGGTCGTGGGCCGACTCGGCCATCGGGAAGACCCCGGCAGCATAGGCGCGGACGAGAATC
>Ga0306920_100010611_pt1 | contig 12364 bp, 14 predicted proteins | sample flu12Cox44000170_FD_204666 | JGI IMG/M metagenome (GOLD analysis project Ga0306920, IMG submission 204666) | Lab enrichment of tropical soil microbial communities from Luquillo Experimental Forest, Puerto Rico - flux4day.12C.oxic.44.000.170 (v2)... | ecosystem: Environmental > Terrestrial >...
CCGGCTACTGGTATGACAACGGTGGTGTCCCGCCGGGAACCTTCCAAAACGTCAAGCAGACCGTGTCCAAAGAGGACGCCGACCTCATCACCGCCCGTGTCACCGCCCGCCTGCAAACCCGCAAGCCTCTGGTTTACGGCATCGACTGGAATTACACGCCGATCGCGATCAAGCCGCATGAGGCGCAGTTCGTGGAAACCGCGCAGCTCACGGCGACGCAGATCGCCACGATTTACGGTATTCCGCCGGAGAAGATCGGCGGCACCACCGGCAAGAGTCTCACGTATTCGACGGTGGAAATGAACACCCTTGACTATCTGACGTTTTCGCTGCGGCCGTGGCTGGTTCGCCTCGAGAAAGCGTTTACGAAGCTGTTTCCGCGGGGCACGTACGTGAAGTTCGACACCAGCGAAATGTTGCGGGCCGACACCAAGACCAAAGCCGAAATCGCGGCGCTGTCGCTGGGTACCCCGAGCCAGGCGTGGTTGACCCCCGATGAGGTGCGCGCCGACTATGACCGGCCACCGATGCCCCCACCGCCCGAGCCTCCGCCGGCGCCGATTGCACCCACCAACACCACAGTGGGATCGCTGGCGCCGGCGGCCCCCATGAACGGACAACAGCCCGCCGCCGTGGGCGCCACATCGAAAGGATCCACCAATGGCAACCGATGACAAGAAGCCCTACGGCGACGTCAAATACGCCGACCCCGGCTACAAAGAGGGAGTGAAACGCTACCCGATCGACACCGAAGCCCACGCGCGGGCGGCCTGGTCGTACATCAACATGCCCAAAAACCAGTCCGGCTACAGCTCCGAGGAACTCGCATCGATCAAAGGCCGTATTAAGGCCGCCCTCAAACGGTTCGGTGTCCAGGTCAGCGACGACTCCCGCAGCCTCGAGGTCGACAACAGCATTGAACGCATCTTCACGACCACGTGGCAACCGAAGCTGGGGATGCCCGTCGAAGTCCGCGCCAGCAAGAATGGCCGCGAAATCGGCGGCTACGCCGCAGTATTCAACCGCGACTCGGAAAACCTCGGCTCCTACATCGAAAACATCGCGCCACCCTTTTTCAACAATTCCCGAGCCGATGGCTGGCCTGGTGTCATCTGCCGCTATAACCATGACGACGCTTTCGTTCTGGGCTCTACGCGCGGCGGCACGCTGCGGCTGGCGACTGACGAAACAGGCTTGTCGTATGTGGTGGATGTGCCCGAGCACCGCGCCGACGTCCTCGAGCTCGTCGCGCGCGGCGACGTCGCCAATTCTTCGTTTGCTTTCGTTGCAACGGAAGTTGATTGGGGATACAACCAACAGTCGTTCCCGACCCGAACCCTGATCTCAGGCAAACTCATCGATGTGGCGCCGGTAACTCTGCCGGCGTATCGAGATACCTCAGTAGGTCTTCGGGGCCTCAGTGTTTGGGCCGGCGTCGAGTACGAAGCCGTGGTCGCGCTCGCCGCCGAACATGAACTACGCAAACTGTTCATCCGCACCGACGGCCCGCACTCGGCGCACAAACCCATCACCGGGCGGGCCGCCAAGATCGCACTCCTCGACAAGCAATACCCCAAAGCCAAGGTGTAACAAGGGTTTTCCTGGCTGGGACATCGCCGGCAGACAGTCGGCCGCCCCCAGCCTGTTTGCACGGGTAGCCGCGCCCGTGGGCTGGCAGACAGCGCAGCCCACACGTCACCGAATCCTGCCCGCGCATTTGAAAGGAAACCAGGGCACATGACTATCAACATGAGCGTGAACGAAACTCACGACAAGCTGTGGGCGCAGCGCAAAGACACCATGGACAAGGCCCGCGCACTGGCCGACAAGTCCGACGAGGAAAACCGGGCCATGACCGAAGCCGAAGACCGGCAATGGAACGAAATGATGGCCGAGATCGACCGCCTCGACAAGCGGATGGAAGACATCCGCAACGGCGAAGCCAAGGCCCGGGCCGCCGAAGAACGCATCGCCACCCTAGTCAGTGGCCGCAACACGGGCGGGCAGGCCGCGGTGGTGGCGGCCACTTTCGAACAGCAGAGTCTCGAGCTGCGCCGATTCATGCTGGGTCAAAGCGACTCCCGCAGCTACGAACTGGCGCTGCCCAACGCGGTAGAACGCCGCGTGCTCACCGATTCCAGCGCGCCGCTGCCAACCGGATTCATCGGCCAGCTTTACAAGTATCTGGTGGACACCAGCAGCGTCCGGCAAGCCAACCCGTACGTGATCGCCACCCAATCCGGGGAGACCATGCTCATCCCGCGGTCGACCGCTGAAGGCGCGGCCGTGTGGACAGGTGAGAACGCGGCCCTGTCCGCGTCCGATCCGACGTTCTCCTCGGTCACGGTGGGCGCGTTCAAGCTGGCCAAACTGATTCAGGTATCCAGCGAACTGATTCAAGACACCGGATTCGACGTCATCGGCTTCATGGCCGAACACGCCGGCCGCAACCTGGGCATCGCGTCGGACACTGCGTATGTCGCCGGCACCGGAACCAACCAGCCCACCGGATTCGTCGGCACCGCCACTGTCGCCCTGACCGCGGCGACCGGCACCGGATCCACCACCGGGCTGCCCACCAGCGGCGCCGTGATCGGCGCCGACGTGCTGATCGAGCTGTATCACTCGGTGTTGCCGCAGTACCGGCCGCGGGGATCTTTCGTGATGAACGACTCCACCGTCAAAGCGGTGAGGAAACTCAAAGACACAACCGGACAGTACATTTGGCAGCCGGCGCTAGTCGCCGGCCAACCGGACACCGTGCTCGGCAGACCCGTGTACGCCGATCCGAACATGCCCGCGATCGGGGTATCGGTGAAGCCGATCGCGTTCGGCGACTTCGGCGGCTACGTGATCAGAGATGTCACCCCGGTCCGTTTCGAACGCAGCGACGATTTCGCGTTCGGCACCGACCTGGTGTCGTTTAGGGCGATTTTCCGTACCGACGGCAAACAGCTCGACCAGAACGCGATCAAGTTGTATCAGACGGCGGCCTCGTAATGAAACAGATCAAACTGTTGTTCCAGCCAACGGGCATGTTCCACAACATGTTCGGCTGCAACATCGGTGACGTTCTCGACGTGCCCGATCAAGTCGACGCCGATAACGCGGCCCGCTACTGCGCCAATGGGCTCGCTGAGGAAGTCTTGGACGGCGCACCGGAAACCGCGGCGGCATCCAAAAAAACCAGAACGAAAGCGGCCGAATGAGGATACTGGGCGTCCTGCGCCAGTTCGAGGGCGGCGGATACTACCGTATCCGCCAGCCCCTCGACGAACTCGCGTTACACGGCCACGAAACCGCCTACGAGATGGCGAAATCCACCGTGACAGCACAAGGATTCGACATCATCACCGGCCACCTGGTGGGCGGCCGAAACGGGTGGTGGCGCCGGCAACGGCGCCACGCCCGACTCGTCTACGAACTCGACGACAACCCCTTCGAAGTCGAACCCCTCAACCCCGCCTACTCCATGTACGCCAGCGCCGACACCCAAGACTCAATCCGCCACTGCATCGAAGTAGCCGACCTAGTCACCTGCTCCACCCAACCACTCGCCGAAGAGATGGCGAAAATCAACCCCAACACCTTAGTCCTGCAAAACCACATCGACGAATCCATGCTGAAAATCGAACGCCCGAAACACGACGGCAAAGTGGTCATCGGCTGGGCCGGCTCCTACTCGCATTACAAAGACATCCCACAATGCACCTACGGCTGGCGACGCTCCATCGACTGGTACCCCAACAAAGTCGAATCCCACATGATCGGCGCCGACTGGCGACGAATGATCAAACGCCCCAACAACTTCCGCTACACCGGCTGGACCGAGGAAACCACCGAATACTACAAGACGATTGACTTCGACATCGGTCTCGCCCCGCTTGAGCCGTCCCTGTTCGCCCGCTGCAAATCCCACATCAAAGCACTGGAATACGCGGCCCTCGGAATCCCTTGCATCGCAAGCGATGTCGAACCCTACCGACAATTCGTCATCCACGGTGTCACCGGCTATCTGTGCAAGCGGGCGCATGACTGGGTGTACTATCTGCGGGATCTCATCAGCGACGACGCGATGCGTGAAGAGATGGGAGCGCAAGCCCGAAAGTGGGCGTCGCAGTGGACAATCCAGGAACACTGGGTTGACTGGGAACAAGCCTACAAGAGTGTGCTGTGATGCATCCCTCGGTGTTGGCGTTCGCGCAGCAGCATCTGTTGCCGGCGCATATCACCGGCGCCCGCGTACTCGAGGTCGGCGCCTATGACGTGAACGGCTCAGTGCGCCCGTATGTCGAATCGCTGATGCCCGACTGTTATGTCGGGGTGGACATCGCCGACGGGCCGGGCGTGGACATCGTCTGCGACTGCGAACAACTGACAGCGGTCCTCGGCGGCGACTGGGACGTCGTCATTTGCACCGAAATGCTCGAACACGTCCAGAACTGGCGGACCTGTATGCGGGAGCTGGTCGCCGCGCTGGCACCGTGCGGCTACCTGCTGCTGACCACCCGCTCACCCGGATTCCCCTACCACGGTTTCCCCGGCGACTACTGGCGATTCACCCGCACCGACATGCGGGCCATCATCGACGGCCTCGGCCTCGACGTCATCAGCATCCAAGACGACGCACCGGAATCACCCGGTGTGCTCGTGTTCGCCCGCAAACCCCGCAAACCGGCGCGGCACGCCAGCGTGTGGCCGCCGACGCTGGCGATCGCCACACCCTAACCGACGGGAACCCTATGGCCGCGTTCTTCACCATCGACGAGCTGGCCGCCGCGCTGCAAATGGACATCGCCGCCGTCGACGTCGACACCGCCAACCAGCTCGCCGAACTCGCCTCCGACATCGTCCGCGACGATCTGGGCGGCGCCGGCCAATCCCAACAAATCGATTTCCAGGCCGGCGACACCGTCACCCTCTACGGCGACTCCGGCCAGATCGTCGTCCTCCCACAAAAACCCGTCACCGCCGTCGGCTCGGTCACCCTCGGCGGCCAACTCCTCGACCCGAACACCTACCAATGGCGCGACAACGGAATCCTGTACCGCGTCGTCTACGGCGGCGGACAATACGCCGACATGCAAACCTGGATCTGGCCGTTCGGCGTCCCGGTGGTCGTCGTCTACGACCACGGCTACAGCCCGGTACCGTCGCTGATCAAACAAGTCGCCCTCGAGCTCGCCGCCGCCGCCTACCTCAACCCGGCGATGGCCGTATCCCAGACCGCCGGACCCTACTCGGTCAACTACACCGCGCAGCAAGTCGGCATGACACTCTCGCCTGGGCAAGAATCACGGCTGGACAACTACCGCTGCGTGGAGATGTAAACCATGCGATTCCCCGCACCTTTCAAAGTCGGCGTACACAGCTATGCGGCCGGCGCATCCGACGCCTACAACATCATCAACCCCGGCTACACACCGCCGCTGACCGGCCCGGGAACCCCCACCGCGGTCTACGGCTGGTCGGTCCCGCGAACCGCCGAACCCGCGCTCACCGGGCATGACCGCGTCATCATCGACGTGCAACTGTTCGCGCCGGCCGGCACCGCGATCACCGCCTACGACTGGATCGATCTGCCCGACGGCATCTACGAAGTCATCGGCGCCGCCGACGATTACACCCATGACCCGTTCAGCGGCGGCGGCGCAGGCACCGCCGGCCTGGTATTCAATCTGCGGAAAGTCAGCGGCTAATGACCACCAGCTACACCGTCAAGGTCACAAAGATTGTGATGGATCCCAAGGGATTACGCGCGCTGAACCGCGACCCCACCGTGATCGCACTGCGCGAAGGTGTCGCCGCCGGCATCCTCGGCGCCGCCAACGCCAGCCTAAAACATAAAGGCGAATCCTATCCCGACTATGTCATGTTCTCCGAGGCGATCGGCGACGGCTGGAACGTGACCGTCGTCACCGACTCTGACCACGCGAAAAACTCCAACGCTAAACACAACACCCTCGTCCGGTTGGCGGGCACCTAATGGCCGTGCAGTGGCCGACCGCGCCGCCGGTCGTCCAAGCCGGCGTCGCCATCCTGCAAACCGCGTTTCCCTCCGTGGTGGTGTCCCCGGTGATGCCGCTGACGCGGCCGGCGCAGTTCATCCGCGTCGACCGCGTCGGCGGCGGCCAATTCAACCTGGCCACCGAACTCGCCCGGCTGCTAATCGAATGCTGGGTACATGAAACCGCCGGCGGCTACGGCGGCGCCGAGGGCCTGGCCAACAAGGCCCGCCACGCCCTCTACGCATCCGCCGGCACCGTCCAAGCCGGGATCTTCATCCGCGCATGGCGCAACGAAGACGGCCCCGTCAACTTTCCCGACCCCGACGTCACCGACATGACCCGCTTCCAATTCACCGGAGACCTACTGGTCAGCAACCACTGACCCGTAATTGCTGAAAGGAACAACCGATGGCCGACCAAACCCTCATCTACGTCGCGCAACCACTTACCACCGGAAAAGTGTTCTACCGCGGTCCCCTCGGGACGACGGCGCCCACCGACGCCACCACCGCGCTAGCCGTCGGCTTCCTCGACCACGGCTGGGTACTCGACGAAGGGTTCACCGACTCCCCGAAACGCACCACCAAAAAGTTTTACGGCTTCGGCGGCGACCTGATCCGCACCGTGCAACAGCGCTACGAGGAAACCTGGATGCTCACGCTGTGCGAATCCAACATCAACGTCCTCAAAACCGTGTTCGGCGACGCCAACGTCACCCAAACCACCAGCGGCCACCGCAAAACCACGGTCAACCACGCCAGCGCCCCGCTGCCGTTCTCCAGCTTCGTGATGGATTTCATCGACGGGCAGAAAACCCACCGAATCTATGTCCCACAGGGTCAGGTCACCGAGATCGGCGACATCAAATACGCGCACGACGAACTGGTGTCGTTCAAGATCACCATCGACTGCTACAAACCGGTCGGTGCCACGGCGTCGGTCACCACATTCGAGGACGAGGCAGACGTCACCGGCTAACCAGATTGCTCCCGAATAGGACTCGCGCGAAAGGGACTCCTATGGATCTGCCCACCACCGACGACCCCCGCATCATGGTCGTCATCGACCTCCCGCAATTCGGGCTCGCACTGCAACTACCGCGGTTCGACTTCCTGCCGGAGAAAATCCTCGACGAGATGGACACCAAGCTGTCGGCCATCGACGACAACCAGGATTTGAACCAGCGCAAAAAGAACCGGCAAGCTCGGCTCGTCATGTTCAAACCCGTTGTCTCCGCGAAAGATTACAAGATCCTTGAGACCTTCACCGTCGGCCAGCTCGAACTGCTCTACAACGAATGGGCCGACGAGTCCAACATTCCACTGGGGAAATATCTAGCCTCCGAAAGATTCTCAACGGAGAACACGGAGGCGCCCTCACCTACGACCTCCTTACCCGCGGATACCACCGACACGACATCGGACGCCGCCTAGCCTGGTCGGAGCTGGCGATCCTGATCGAACATTTGCCGCCGACCGCCGACTCCGCGTTCTTCCGTGCGTTGCACCCGAAGTCGTGGTGGTGGACGCCGCAATCCGATTTCCTCGCAGAGATCCTGGCCGCGGTCCAGGGCGGGAATTGGCAGCGTGGCGGCGGCAAAGGTCCGCAGCCGCAACCGGTGAAACGCCCGGTCGACGACGCCAAATCCGAACCGGCGTTGCCCACCACTGAGCAACTGACCAGCCAGCGCGAAGCGTTGCGGGCCGAGCTGGCCCGCCGCCGAGCACACAAGAGAGGCGCCTAGAAAATTGGCTACCCGCGTCGCCACCGCCTACGTCGAGATCTCCGCCAAAGTCGACGCCGACGACGTCACCAAACAGATCAAAGATGCCCTCAGCAAAGCCGGCACCACTACGGCTAGAACTGCCGGGCAGCAGATGGGCAAAGACCTATCCACCGGCATCAACGAAGGCATGCGATCTGCGGCCCCCCCTAAAGGCACGCCATCCGTTTTGTCGGACGTCATCCAAGGCAAACCCATAAGCGGCAATGTTCGCACTCAAGCCCAGAAGGTCGGCAAAGAGATAAGCACCGGCATCAGCGAAGGGATAGCGCAGAGCGCAGGAGGCAAAGGCGACATCGCCACCCAGATCCAAACCCAAGTCAAGCCAAAGGAAACCGGCCGCAAGATCGGAACCGAAGTCAAAGAGGGCATCAACGAAGCCGTCACCGAAGGCGGCGCCGACATCGGCAAGACTGTCAACGAAACCGTCAGAAAGGGAACACAATCCAAACAAGTCGGCAAAGACATCGGCAAAGACATCAGCACGGGCGTCAAAACCGGCGTCGACGACATCAAGATTGACGTCGCCAGCATCCCCAGCAGCGTCCGTGAGATGGGCCGACAGGTCAAAGACGAACTGACTCGCGGCGATGTCTCAGGCACCCTGTCTCGGATCGGGACAGCAGCGCAGACCACTAGCGACGTGATCTCGGGCATTGGTTCAAGATTGGGATTCGACACAGGCGGCATCAGTGAAGCGGGAAACACCGTGGTGTCCGCTTTGGATCAAATCAGCACGACGACAAGCACAATTTCTGGGCACGTCAAAGACGTCACGGATCTGACGAAAACCCTTGCCACATCAGGATCAGCCGCCGGTAGCGGCGCGGCACGGCTGGCGGCTGGACTCGCCGAAATGGTGGGACCACTCACGGCTATCGCCGCAATATCCGTCGGTGGAGTGCTAGCCATGACCAGCCCTACCGGCCCATTCGCGAACCTGCTATCGCTGCTACCTGGCCTGCAAGATCTCTCGAAACTGAGACAGCAAGAGACACAAATGCCTTGGCTGATAACCGAACCCGGCCGTGGCCTAGTACCGGAAATCAAAAAGACTCAAGAGGAAAAGGCTTTAGACCTACAAGATTTACTCTCTGGCGTAGAAGCGCGCCAAGCCCCGAAGGTCGGCGACTACGGCTATATCGGCCCGATCCGTTATGAACCCGGGCAGGCGCCGGCAACGGTTGGAGTGACGAACTTGCGCCCTGAATTGCAGGTTCCTGCGGCGATGGCACCGGGGCAGTTCCCCGGTATGCCCTACGGACCCGGCGTGAGCGCAACGACAGCGCCGCTGCAATATCAGACGCCGCCGCCACTGCCAGCGCAGGTCGCCACCCAACTCGCCGGGATGCAGAACATCACGACGCAGTCAACGAACGTGTCGTCGTCGACTGCGAGCATCTCCGTGGGGTCAGCAACCATAGGCGGTGTTGCGGTACCAACTGCGGCGACGAGCGGCCCGCGCGGGGCGACCGGGCCGCCGCTATCTTCCGGCTCGTATCCCGCCGGCCAAAGCTACAGAGAGGTGTACCAACATCAAACCGGTGGCCCGATCACCCAGGATGAACTCGCCAAACTGCACGCCGGCGAACACGTCCTCACCGCGCCCGACGTGCACGCCATGGGCGGCCAGGACGCCGTCTCAGACTTCCGGGCCGGCCTCGGGCGCCGCGGCACCGGGCCGGGCGCCGAAGTCGCCGACCAAGCCGGCCAGGGCGTCGGCGACGCCCTCGACGCCATGCGGACTGCCGGGTTCGTGCCCGCCGCCGCCGGGCAACAAACCGTCGCCGGAACATCATTCGTCGCCGGGATGCTCAACTTGGGTAATGAGGCGGTCGGTGGGCTGATCGACGCGGGTGCGGCGGCGGCGCAGCAGGCCGCGAGCATGGCCGCGGCCGCCGGCACGTTCGGTGCGGGCGGTCAAGCCGGGGGCGCCGCCGCGGGTATCGGGATTCAGATGGCCGCCAACGAAGCCAAACGCGCCGCCACTTACGGTTTCCAGCTGGCCTCGATCGGCGCCGACGCCCTGATCGAGCAGATGTTTCCGTTCGGGGCGCCGCGCTGGATCGGCTACGACTACACGAAGTTCATGCCGCATATCAATGTCGGCAGCATTGCCACCACCTCGGTTGAGAAGGCGATGGCCGCGCAGCAAGGCAAAACTCTCGGTCCGGGGCAGCAGCCCGGCGGCCCGGTAGCGCCCGGCCAGTTGCCGGGGATGGCCGGGCCCGGGGCGCCGTCACCGAAATTCGGTGAGCACACCCGGGTCCCGGCGCCCGAAGGCACACCACCCGGCCTCGGTGAAGCAGGCCAAGTCCAAGCCGGTATCCAAGCCGGCCTCGGCGGCGCAGCCGCCCCGGCCCCGGCGGCGCCGACGGTGGAAGCACCGCCGCCACCACCACCACCCAGCGCGCCCGCACAATCGGGCCCAGGCGCGGCCTCCTCGAGCCCGTTCTCCTCACTGTTCCAACAGTTCGACGAAGGCGGCTGGCTGATGCCCAACCAACCCGCCATCAACACCACCAGCCGACCCGAACTGGTGTTATCCCCGCAACAGCTCGACGCCGCCAAAGGCGGCTGGGGCCGCGGCGACACCTACCACATCACCGCCGTCAACGCCGAAGACGTCGCCAAACAAATCGACACCCGCAAACGACTCTCCATGATGAGGTATAGCTCGCGACCATGAGTGAACGCTGGCAGCCCGTAACGGGCTACGAAGGTAGCTATGAAGTCTCGGACCGCGGCCGCGTGCGCTCAATCGGTCGTACGATTCCGCACAGGAAAACCAAAATGCGGACTCTTCCTACCCGAATCCTGTCCCAAAAGATGACAGGACGGAATGGACGGCTTTATCCGACAGTCGAACTCCGCAGCGCTGACCACAGACGACACCCGTACAAAGTTCACCGGCTTATCCTTGAAGCATTCATCGGACCCCGCCCCGAAAATCACCAAGCCTGCCACGCCAACGATGATCCCACTGACAACCGTCTAGAAAATCTGCGGTGGGATACACGCTCGGCCAATATCTATGACGCAGTCAGAAACGGCAGACACCCGCAGTCCCGGAAGACTTCTTGTCGGCATGGTCATGAATTCACGCCTGAGAACACGTACACTCGGCCGGACGGTGGCCGCAATTGTCGCGCGTGCCAAGTAGAGCGGCAGCATAGATACATAGCAACCCGGCCATGACCATCGACCCCCAGATCAAATCCATCCGAATCGTCAAAGGCGCCAAAACGTTCCACGTCTACGGCGACCAACAAGGCGCCGAAGGCGTCTACCTCGCCGCCGACCAAGTCCACGGACTCTATGAGAGTTTGGTGAAAGTCACGTACAAAACGGGGGCCTTTCAGGAAGGCGCCCGCCAAAAAGCCGTCAAATGGCTGGCGTCTGACCTCAACCTCGGCTTCTACATCCGCGACACCACCACCGAATACGACCTCAACGAATCAGCATTCCGGCAAATCTTCGAATACGAACTCGACCCGTGGGATCCCAACCCGCCGCCGACCACGATCATCGTGGAAACCAACATGTCCAGCATCCGCAAACTCGACGTCCTGATGTATGAACCACCAGACTTCGACCCCGACATTGACCCGATGCTCAACCAGTTCGGCAACTACATCTTCAAGTTAAGGGCGGGCCAACCGTTCTGGTATGAGGACGACGTCGTCTCGAGTTTCAGCAGCGCCGCGGGCAGCGCGACTGGGGTAGTGACCGCCTCCAACCCGACCGATCACCGCTGTTTCCACAAGTGGGTTTTGACGCGCGGAACCTGGTACATTCCCGACTTTCAATGGGTGGGCGCCAAAGGTGCCCGCGCGCCCGGCGGCCCCAACGGCGCCCGCGTCGTCAGCAACATCGTTGTCTCGGACGCCAACGGCGGCGCCGTCATTGACCTCGACCGCCAAGAGCTCATGTTCCGCGACGCCAACGACACCAACATCCTCGGCCAGTTGGCCGGCCAATTCTTCAACTACGAAATCCCGCCCTACACACCAGCCACCAACCTTTACCCGTCCTATGTTGCGGCGCCCGCCGGTGGCGCCATGATCCAGCTCATCATGCCGCGGCACTGGTCGCGGCCATGGGGACTCGAACTCGTCTAGCAAAAGGAAACACATTATGGCCGCAGGAACATGGCAACTCACCGACACCACCCGAACCAAACTCATTAACGGCCAATTCGATTTGGACACAGACATCTATAAAATCGCGCTGTTCACCAACACCTCCAACCTGTCGGTGTCCAGCACCGCGTTCTCCGGTGTCACCGGCGAAGTCGGCACCGTCAACACCGGCTACATCGCCGGCGGCATCACCATCACGCTGGACCTCGCCGGCACCACCAGCGTCACCGTCAAAATCCACGACAACCCCGGCCAGCCGACCTGGACCGCCGGCAGCGCGAACCTGACCGCCAAATTCGCCGCCATTTACGAAGTGTCCGGCGACGTCGTGTGTTTCGTCACCCTGGACGCCGGCGGCGCCGACGTCACCGCCACCTCCGGTAACACGCTCACCGTGGACGGCAAAACGTACCCAGTGATGACGATAGCCT
>Ga0306920_100010612_pt1 | contig 12364 bp, 9 predicted proteins | sample flu12Cox44000170_FD_204666 | JGI IMG/M metagenome (GOLD analysis project Ga0306920, IMG submission 204666) | Lab enrichment of tropical soil microbial communities from Luquillo Experimental Forest, Puerto Rico - flux4day.12C.oxic.44.000.170 (v2)... | ecosystem: Environmental > Terrestrial >...
CCGCGGTGACCCCGTAGCGAGAGAAGTCGGCGACGTTGAAGGTCAGGATGCGGTTGATGCCGTGCGCTAACATCGCGGCGACCAGGCGGGCGTTATAGACCTGGGCGCCCAGAACCACAACGGCGGCTGAAAGGCCGAAGCTGAGCTTGCCGTAAGGGCGCAGGGTCTCGAGGTCGAGCAACCCCGCCGCCCGCGAAACCAGAGGCCAGAAGCATCGCGCCCCAACACGTGCAGATCCCGCCCGACATAGACGTCGGTCGGCTGCGTTCCCTGGTGCACGGGAATAAACTGCGAAAGCCTCAATTTCTTGCCCAAAATCGCCGATCTGGCCGCCGATAAATCAAATCGCTAGGCGGCAAATTCCCTAGTTGGTCGAACAGGGAATTGGATCGGCCGAACAGGGAATCAAAACACCCTGTTCGCCGGATAACTGCGATTTCTCGACGAGATTCGGCTAAACTGCGGGTGCCAATCGGGAGCTTAGTGATGCTGCGCACCCTGGAAGGCGGGCTCGGTCGAGAGCGGGAAGCGGAGCCAGACGACAAGCTCGAATTCCTGACAGCGCTCGAGCGCAAGGTGCTGTGGCTGTCGACCTGGATGATCCACAACGCCAACCACCTGAGGCCAAACCGCGACGGGCTCAAGGTCGGCGGGCACCAAGCGTCGAGTGCTTCGGTGGCGACCCTGATGACGGCGCTTTATTTCGATGTGCTGCGGCCGCAGGACCGCGTCGCCGTCAAGCCGCACGCCTCGCCGGTCTTTCACGCCATCCAGTATCTGCTCGGGTATCAAACGCGCGACAAGCTGGAGCGGTTTCGCGGATTTGGCGGCGCACAATCCTATCCATCGCGTACCAAGGACGGCGAGACCGTCGATTTTTCGACCGGGTCCGTCGGGCTTGGCGTCGGCATGACCTTGTTCGCCTCGCTGGCCCAGGACTACCTCCGTCTGAAACAGCTGGTGCCGACCGACGATCCGCCGGGCCGCATGATCGCGCTGGCCGGGGACGCCGAGCTCGACGAGGGCAACATCTTCGAGGCCTTGCTCGAAGGCTGGAAGCACGACGTCCGCAATCTCTGGTGGGTCATCGACTACAACCGCCAGAGCCTCGACGCGGTTGTTTCCGATCGCCTCTTCGGCCGCATCGATGCGCTGTTCGAGATGATGGGCTGGCGGGTCGTGACGTTGAAATATGGGCGGCTTCTGGAGGCGGCCTTCGCCCGCCAGGACGGACATCATCTGCGCGAGTGGATCGACGCCTGCCCCAATTCGCTCTATTCGGCGCTGGTCTACAAGGGCGGCGAGGGCTGGCGCGAGCATCTCCACCGCGATCTCAACCGCTATCCGGGGATCCGCGCCATCCTCGACGACCACGACGATGCGACATTGCAGCGGCTGATGACCAACCTCGCGGGTCACGACATGGACTCGGTCCTGGCCGCCTTTCACGCAGTCGAGGACGATCGGCCGACCTGCTTTATCGCCTATACGATCAAGGGCTTCGGGCTACCCTTTGCCGGGCACAAGGACAACCACGCCGGCTTGATGAATCTCGACCAGATGGAGACGTTTCGACGCAGCATGGAGGTCGCTGAGGGCGCCGAATGGGAGCCGTTCGCCGGTCTCGATCAGCCGGCGGAGCGCCTTGCCAAATTTCTCAAAGGCTTGCCGCTTGCCGCGTCCGGGCAGCGCCGGCATGACGCCGCGCCTGTGGCCGTGCCGACAACTCTATCGGTCCCCCGCGGCGTCAGGCAGTCGACCCAGGAAGCCTTTGGCCGGCTGCTCGGCGACATCGCCGCGAGCGAGACGGCGCTCGCCGAACGTATCGTGACCACTTCGCCCGACGTGACGGTCTCGACCAATCTCGGGCTCTGGGTCAACCGGCGCGGCATCTTCGATCGCGCCGAGCGCGCCGACACCTTCCGCGAGGAACATGTGGTCTCGGCGCAGCGCTGGGCGATGTCGCCGCAGGGCCAGCACATCGAGCTCGGCATCGCCGAGAGCAATCTGTGCTTGCTGCTCGCCGCACTCGGTCTTTCGGGACCGCTCTTCGGCACGCGGCTGCTGCCGATCGGCACTCTCTACGACCCGTTCATCAAGCGGGGGCAGGATGCGCTAAACTACGCCTGCTACCAGGACGCGCGGTTTATCCTGGTGGCGACCCCGTCCGGGATCACCCTGGCGCCCGAAGGCGGCGCCCATCAGTCTGTCGGCGAACCGCTGACCGGGATCGCGCAGCCCGGGCTCACGAGCTTTGAGCCGGCCTATGCCGACGAGCTCGCGGTATTGCTGCGCTGGGCCTTCGAGGAGATCCAGCGGGACGCCGGCGAATCGGTCTATTTCCGGCTGTCGACCCGGCCGATCGAGCAGCCCCGGCGAACCATCGACCCGGACCTCGCAGAAGCTGTCATCGCCGGCGCCTATTGGCTCTCCGAGCCCGGGCCCGGAGCGGAGCTCGCGATCGCCTATTGCGGTGCGGTGGCACCTGAGGCGCTCGCCGCGCATCAGGCGGTCGCCGAAGACATCCCGCAGGCCGGGCTGCTGGCGATCACCTCACCCGACCGCCTGCATCGCGACTGGCGGGCGGCGCGGGCTCGCGGCGAAGGCGGCGTCGCCGAGCGGCTGTTGGCCCGCCTGCGCCCGGGTGCCGCACTCGTCACGGTCGGGGACTTTCACCCGGCGACCTTGTCGTGGCTCGGCGCGGTCGCCGGCAACGCCATCGTCCCGCTCGGTGTCGACCGTTTTGGCCAGTCCGGCGACATCCCCGACCTCTACCGCGCCTACGGCATCGACACCGACGCGATCCTCGACGCCGCCGCCCGCGCCTGCCTCACAGCGCTGCCCCGGACGGCCCGCCGTTCTGGATAGAGCGCTCTGGCCCCAGAGGGTGCCGGCGAGACCCGGCGCGGGAAGTCGCTCCGCTACGTCGATGCGACGCCTCCGAGTTCGTCGAGCAGCGCTTTTGCCTCTTTGAGGTCCTGTGTGTCGAAGCCTTCGGTGAACCGGCCGTACACGTCTATAAGCATATCGTGTGCCGCGACGCGCTTTCCTCGATCGCGCCAAAAGTGCGCGCGACTGACGGCTGTGCGCAATTCCCAGAATTTCGCGCTCTGGCGACGCGCGATTTCAGCCGACCGCTCGTAGCAACGCTCGACCTCCTCTGATGCGGCGCCCCGTGCCAGCAACGCCGACCCGCGCAGCCGGTACAACTCCGCCTCACAGGCGAGCTGGCCCTGTGTATCCATTACATCATGTGCTTCGTCGAGCAGCCGCAGTTCGTCCTCGTACCGGCCCGCCTCGCCATAGAGTTCGGCCTCGAACAGCAGATAGGCCGGCAGATGGAGATTGTAGGGATTGCGCGCACGCAACCCGCCAGTTCCGCGCCGAACACGATCGAGACCCCGCTGCAGATGGCCAGAGCGAGCTTCCTGCCAACCCAGCAATATCTCAGCGACCAGCTCCCATTCTGCCGATCCGTGCATGCGCGATAAGGCAAGCAGCTGACCGGCCAGAATGCGGACTTGCTCTTCCTCTCTTCGAAAAGCGCGGAAGCGGCCGACGAGATGCAGTGCGACGCCCAGCGTATTGAATTGACCCAATCGTTTCGCTTCTTCCACGGCTCGCTCGCCCGACTTCGCGGCTTGATCGGGATAACCCAGGTACTGCAGAACGAGCGAAAGAGTAGCCAGACAGGATATGCATGGATTAATGGCACCAAAAGTGACACTAAGCCCCTTGTGCTTCTCCCAGTCGTATAACGCCACTCCGCGTTCGAGATGATGCCGGCCGGCGATAAACTCGCCTTCGCTGACCAGACAGCCACCGAGCATTCGGTGTCCGATTACTTGAAGCCCCGCATCACCCTGTCGCTGCGCCAGCTGCACAAATCGTTCGGCCTTCTTCGTTTGTCCAGGCATAAACGCTTTACCAGGAGGCTCGGCGAGGTATTGGCCCCACAGCACCGCGAGCGCGTGCTCGCTCGAACCGCTGGATTCGCACAATGTCCAGGCGCGCGTGTAATTTTCGGCCAGCTCCGTGGCAGCGTAGCCCTTGGTGCCGAACAGCGCGGTGCCAAGCTCGATTCGTATTTCGAGCTCGCGCAGATCCCGCTCGCGATTTTCGGGAAGAAGGCTGATCAGCTTCACTGCTCGACCGAAATAAGCGATGGCTTCAATGTTGCCTGACAGACGGACTGCTCGCTGTCCGGCCTTTTGCCACCACAGCACAGCCTGCTCGCTATTGCCTGCTTCGGTATGATGATGGGCGAGCAGTTCGGGTTGCCGCTCGACTAGTTCGGCAAACTGTTCTTCCAACACTATAGCTGTGCGCGCATGCAGCTCCTGCTTTCGACCCCGAAGCAGGGTACCGTAGGCCGCTTCCTGCACCAAAGTGTGCTTGAAGAGATAGGAAGATTGCGGCAGCACCCCGCGACAGAACAGCAGGCCAGCAACAGTCAGCTGCCGGAGCGCTGTGTCGAGGTCCGAATGATCTGCAACGTGACGTGCCAGTTCGTAAGTGAACTCGCGCCCGAGCACCGCGCCCAGTTGCGCCACGTCCCTGGCCACTGGCCCGAGCCGATCGAGCCGCGCCATGAGCGAGTCGTGCAAGCTCGCCGGGATCGCGAAAGGCGGAAACGCACCATCGAGCACATACCGATCGCCATCATGGCGTAACAGTCCGCTCTCCAGAACGCTCTTGGTCAATTCCTCGACGAAGAGCGGTATGCCATCCGTACGATCAGCAATTTGGTCGATGACCTGGTCGGGCAATGACTTGCCGCCGGCGACCTGTTCGACTAAAGCTGTCCGGTCGCGCCGGTCCAGTCGATTGAGCGTCAGCATCGTTACCTGCGGCTCACCAGTCCAGGGTGGCTGAAACTCCGGGCGGAACGTCAGGATCAGTAGCACCGGCAGGCTGCGGATATGCTCGACCACGAGATCAAGCAATTCGCGCGAGGTCGGGTCGATCCAATGCGCGTCCTCGAATATCATCAAAACATGATGCTGGCGCGTCAAGCCCGCGAGCTGCCGAATCAGAGCCTCCAGCGTTCGTTCTTTCCTCCGCTGCGAGCTGAGGTCCGGCAGCGGGCGGGGCTCGGAAGCCGGCAATAACAGGAGATCGGCGAGAATGGCCACGTCTTCGTCAGGCGGCGCTGTGCCGGCGAGCAAAGCCTCGAGCTTCTCCAGCCGGGTAGCAGGCGGGTCGTCACGTTCGAACCTCGCTGCCTGGCCGAGCTGGTCGATGAATGGGTAAAGCGCACTGTCCTGGTGGTAAGGCGAGCAGAAATAACGCAGGCAAAAGTGTTGCTCGGTCTGGAGCCGCTTTTCCAGCTCTGCGGCGACGCGCGACTTGCCGATGCCGGGTTCGCCCGATATCAGCAGCACTTGGCCGTCCCCTGCCTTGGCGCGCACCCAACGGCGCAGCAGCAGGTCGATCTCCTCGTCTCGGCCGACGAGCGGGCTCAGCACTGATCCGCGCAATGCCTCGAACCGGCTCGCAACTGCGCTCGGCCGCAGCACCCGCCAAGCCGACAAGGGCCTTGCGATACCGTTCACCTCGACGGTGCCGAGATCGCGGTATTCGAAGAAATTACCCACGAGCCGATGCGTGCCCGCGCTGATGGCGACTGTATCCGGCTCGGCGAGCGTTTTCATCCGGGCTGCGAGGTGCGGCGCTTCGCCCGCCACCGATTGCTCCTGTACCGATCCGTCGCCAATCAGATCGCCGACCACCACTAGCCCGGTGGCGATCCCGACCTGGACTTGGAGTTTGGCGGATTTGACATTGAGGCGACCGATAGCAGCGATCAAGCTCAGCCCCGCCCGGACCGCGCGCTCGGCGTCGTCCTCATGGGCTTGCGGATAGCCGAAATAAGCGAGTACCCCGTCGACCATGTATTTGACGACAAGCCCGTCGAAACCGGCGACGACTTCGGCCACGACTCGGTGATACGCAGCGATGATCTCGCGCAGATCTTCGGGATCGAGCTGCGACGAGAGCGCCGCCGAGCCGACCAGATCGCAGATCATCACCGTGAGCTGCCGCCGCTCGGCCGATGAAATGGACGACGGCCGCGGCTCGAGTGAGCATGCATCGGCCAACAGAACGGAAGGCTCAGCACTATCCCGAGCACACCGAGTGACCGGTGCAATGAAGCGATATCCGCGCCCGGAGACTGTCTCAATGCAGCTCCCGTTCACTCGCCCGTAGTCGAGCACTCGGCGCAGCGCCGAGATCTGAGTGGGCAGATTGCTGTCCTCGACGATCACTCCCGGCCAGACAGTCGTCATGATCTCGTCCTTTGAAACGAGATCGCCATGCCTCCTTACCAGCAGCATGAGCAAGTCGAGCGCGCGCGAGCCGACGGCCACCGAGATCGGAACGGCGTCTTGATCAGCCCGGAACAGACCGCCGGCCCGGCGGTCGAGGCGAAACCCTTCGAACAGAAAAATTTCGTCGGCGGCGAGCGCGTCCATGCTCCCGTTCCTCCCCGAGCGCGAGCCAAGCCCGGTTCAACCGGCTCCCCGATGAACCTACGCTCTTTAAGAAAAATTCAGAAGATTTAATCGACGCTTCATTGCTTGTCGTCCACCCCCAATCATCCTGACCTGGCTCCCGCCGGAGGGTACGGAACCCAAGCGGCGGTCCTCAAAACAGGGATAACTAGGAGGTCACGATGAAACGGAACCGGATTTTAATGTCGGCGCTGGCCACGCTGCTTATGGGTTGGTTGCCTCTGGCCGAAGCTCAACAGATTCCGTCCTCTGCGGTCGCCTGCTATCTCGTCGGCAGGGGTTATCTCGATGCGGCCACCGGAACAGGTGAAGTCGCTGGTTATTTTTCGGGAATCAACGGGATCGGAGCTTCGGACTCGCTGTTTAACGGCAGTCCCGGAGAGAGTACTGCTTTCTTTACGTTTCGCTCGGACACATTCACGTTAACATCGTTGCCGAGCAACGGTGATATCACCCTACTCCTGGGTTCTGCCGGTAGGTATAATATTTATTACAATCCTCACCCGAAGGGCGACTGGACCAATCCGGACTCCTTCTCGGCTGGCCAAAAATTTCCCGGTCATCCGATCGCAGAGTTCACGAGGCCGGAGTTCCTCGATCTGCAGTTCGAGTCATTCAGCTTCAGCCAACATGCGATCACGGAAACCTTGGTGTCCAGCCAGAACTTCGCCTTCAATGGACACAGATACAACTTCAGCGAACTTACCCCTGGTGGTATCACGCTCTACAACCATGTTAGCAATACCCCGCTGCCGGGGGTGGCGGGGTTTACATTCGCGCTCCCCTATGCCGGGCATTGTGTCGCCGTCGCCGGCGGAGATCAGAACGAGCGATAAATAAAGCGAGCTAGTATGGGTCTCGTCACCCTTGGACCGTGGGTCAATGGCCGCGGGATCTTCGACCGCGCCTCGGCGCGGACTTGGCCGAGGCGATCGTCGCCGGCGCCTATTGGCTCCGCGAGCCGGGGCCGGATGCCGAGCTCACGATCGCTTATTGCGGCGCGGTCGCCCCAGAGGCGCTCGCCGCATACCAGGCGGTGACCGAAGACATCCCCAAGCCGGGCTCTTGGCGATCACCTCGCCCCGACCGGCTGCACCGCGATTGGCGCGCATATCGCGCTCGCGGCGAAATCGGGGTCGCCGAGCGGCTGCTGGCGCGGCTGCGGCTGGGTGCCGCACTCGTCACCGTCGGCGACTTCCATCCGGCGACGTTGTCGCGGCTCGGCGCGGTCGCCGGCACCGCGGTCGTCCCGCTCGGCGTCGACCGTTTTGGCCAATCCGGCGACATACCGGACCTCTTTCGCGCCTACGGCATCGATACCGAGGCGATCCTCGACGCCGCCGCCCGCGCCTGCCTCACGGCATTGCGAGGAAGCGCATAGACGGATTTCGGTCAGGTAGGCTTGATGATAACCGACATGTGCCCAGCGGTGCGCGTCCGCGAGGGTTTGACTGTCACCTCGATCTCCTGACCCGGAACGGTCAGAGCTCAGTCAGGCGGCCGACGGAAACCGACGGGTGTCGACAGCGCGTCAAGGTTGACACTTCAGCCCTGCGTGGTACCGAACAGCTTGGCCGGCTTAGTCTGGAAGATATTTTTCCTCCATGGAGCGCAGACGCGGTTCGTCCAGAATGCGGCCATTACTGGCGACACCCCAGGGACTCTGAGCCGCCTGGGCACGCAGCGCATCCAGGGCCAATGTGCCGCGCTGCTGAAAATCACTCAAGAAATCCCAGTTAGCCTGCAAGCCCGCCATGGTGGTCAGCGCGGGGAACCAGGCCGCGGCGGCCCCGGCATCCTGCTGCGCCTGTAAGGAAGGATAGGGCGACAGGTCGGCGGGAATGAGGGGGACGACGGGCCCGGGAATGAGGCGGATCGCCTCTTGAATTTCTGCCCAGGTGCGCAAGCCATTGGGGCAGATGACATCGACCTGCGCTTCAGCTTTGTAGGCCTGGCAGCGTTCAATAATCTCCGCAAAGCTGGCGCCCGGCACGCCGCCGAGATCGCACCGGGCCATGATCACGAAGTCCGGGTCGAGAGTCTGTTTGGCATCCATCGCCGCCCGAAGCTTTCCGACCATCTCCTTTATCGAGATACAGCGGCGGCGGGGGCCGGATTTCGGCGGAAACGTCTGGTCTTCAATATGGGCGCCAGCGATGCCCGCCTGAATGTATTCCCGCACGGTGTAATGCGTACTGATCGCATCACCGTAGCCTGTGTCGGCATCCGCGAAGACCGGGATCTGCACTGTCAGGACAATTTTCCGGGCGTTGTCCACCATGTCGCGCATACTGGTCCCGGAGTCGGGCCAGCCCAGTTGGTGCGCCGAGGTATTGCCTCCGGACATGTAGAAGGCGTCATAGCCCAGCGCTTCCGCCATCTTCGCGCCAATGGGATTGATCCCGCCCGCCAAGACAAACAATTCCGGCCGTTGGAACAGGGTCTTCAGTCGGGTCGTCATGCGTTGACGCTCTGGCATACGCAGTCTCCTCGTGTGTGAGCGAACCGTCCTGGCGTCGCGTTAGGCGGCTACCGGCACAGTGGCACTGATCCGGGGAACACCCAACGAGCGCGTCGTGTGGCACTGGCCTGTGAGGTCGTCGGTGAGGACCACGTCATCCGGTCCAAGTTGTGGCTCCCCTCGGCCGGCAGAGGGAGATCCTCAAAATGGGTCTGGCCGTCGTCGCCCGTATATATCCGTACGATCATGCCGCGTACTCCTTCCCACGGAGAGATCATCGTGCACGCCTCTTTATCTGAAGACGAAGGCGTAGTCTCGGAATCGATTGCGACCTGGGCTCAGGACAAGGTTCATCAAAGCGGCGCGCCGGGAATATCGATTCTCTACTATCACGCCGTTCAGGATCGCCCAGGTCCCTGTCTGACACAACATTCCGACCGAAATGGCCCGGCCCTTCTTTGCGATACAGGAGACCTTGCTGGTGGGACCGGAGGCGGCTGAGATGGTCCTCCGCTTGCCCCGCGAGTTTAACGACCGATCCCGTCGAGCGCGCCCGTCCCTCCGCGTGATCAGCCGCCGGACCGTGGACTTTCCTCTTAACCGCATTCAGCTGCGGCGTTCGGCGATGATGTGCCAGTGGTGCGAGCCGGGTCGCCGCTCCTGCAGTTGCTGGCTGAGGGTGAGCAGATCAAATCCGGCAAGCAGACCGACGAGCGTGGCGGCATCGCAATAGCAATGCGGGTGGCCTTTTCGCTCGACCTGGTCGATGACGAAAGTGTCGGGAGCGATCGCGCGGCCAATGCCATAATTCGCATCGCGGGTCGACAGCACCGTCACCTGCAGCAGCCCGGCAGGCCGCAAAACGCGCCAGATCTCGCCGAGCCGGCGGCCGAGGTCGCCTAGCGTACCGTGATGGATCACATTCCACGACAGGACATAATCGAAGCCGACGTCGGGAAACGGCAACGCGTCGGCGAGACCCTGGTGCAGGCTCACCGGCAGGCCGCGCGCCGCGGCTGTCTCGCGTACCACCGCGAGCCCGACCAGGCTGCCGTCGATCGCCTCGACATCGAAGCCGTGCTCGGCGAGCAACAGCGCATGCCGGCCGACACCGCAACCGAGATCGAGCACCCGCCTGGCACCGCGCGCGTGCAATTCCGGCAGGATCGCTACCACTGCCGGGTGCGGTTCGAGCCAATCGGCGCGCCCTTCGCTGGTGGCCCAACGCTTGTCCCAAGCCTCGACCGCCGTCTGCGACAACGCACCGCCGATCGCCATCTCCCCCGCCCGCTCTCGCGTCAGACGATGCCGTCCTGCCGCAACTTTGCGACGGCCGCGGCGTCGAGGCCGAGCCAGTCGGACAGCACCTCGGTGGTGTGCTCGCCAAGCAGCGGCGCCGGCTCGACCTTGGTTGGCACGCCGTCAAACCGCACCGGCCAGGTCGGCATCACCATCTTGCGTTCGCCGTGCGTCATCTGCTGCAGGATCCCACGCTCGTAGAAGCTCGGTTCGTCGATCAGCTCTTGCGTGTCGAGCACCGCGCCCGCCGGGACGCCGACCGCGCTCAGCTGCGCCATAGCCTCCTGCTTGGTGCGTTCCTTGGTCCAGCTGGTGACGATCGCGTCGACCTCAGCCTCGCGCTGCATGCGGGCGTCAGGTGTGGCATAGCGCTCGTGGCCGATCAGGTCCTCGCGGCCGATCAGCTTGAGGAGGCGCGGCCAATGCTCCGGATTGGCGCGGCTGGTCGACAAATAGACGTAATCGTTGGGGCCGCCGGGCTTGCACGGGTAGATGCCGCCGGGCGGGTTGTTGGCCGCCGGCCGGCGCGGTGCCGCCTTGCCCGTGCGCGCCTGCGTGATGAACCCGCCGCGGCTGTAATGCATGACCGAATCCTGCATCGCCACCTGCAGCCGGTGACCCTTGCCGCTGCGGGCGCGGTCGAGCAAGGCGCTGACGATGCTGAAAGCCATCAGCATGCCGGTGCCGGTGTCACCGATCGTCGGGCCCGGCTTGACCGGGCGGCCGTCCTTTTCGCCGGTAATGCTCATGGCACCACCCGCGGCCTGCGCGATCGGGTCGAACGATAGCCCCTTCTCGAACGGGCTGCCGTCGCCAAAGCCTTTGACCTGGGCATAGATGATCGACGAATTGATGCCGCTGACGACATCATAACTGAGCCCCAAACGCTCAACCGCGCCGGGCGCGAAGTTCTCGGTAAAGACGTCCGCCTTCTTCACCATCTCCTTGACCAATGCCAGGCCGCGCTCGTCTTTGAGGTTCACGGTCAGTGAGCGCTTGTTGGCGTTGTACATCATGAAATAGTAGGCGTCGCCAAAGCCGGTGCGGCCGGCTTCGCCGCGCGGCGGCTCCACCTTGGCGATGTCGGCACCCATCCAGGCGAGCGCCTCGGTGCAGGTCGTGCCGGCCTCGAACTGTGTCAGGTCGAGGACGCGGATGCCCTTGAGTAAGCCAGGCGATACGGGGGTTATGGACATTGTCGAACTCCTTCTTCATTAGCTCGGGTGAGACCCTCAGGGCTCCGCCCAGACCCCACCATTCTCGACCATCTGTGCCAGATAGCGATCAAAAAAAGCGCCACTGACCGATCAAAATGACACCTGTATCCGAGGGCTTTGCCGCCTTTATCTCGCATCCGCATACGCGCGAAAGGGACGCGGCCCGGTAGCGCCCTGCCGTCGTCCGTCATCGTTTTTACGCAGGCTTTTGCGGCCCGTAGAACACCACCCAGACCGAGAAGTTCTCCGAGAATTGGTCATAGCCGTGCGGCGTATGCGCCGCCGCGAACATCATGTCGCCCGGTCCGATCATGGTTTCGCCGCCGTCCCAACGATAGCGCGCGGTACCCGATGCGACGATGTAGAATTCGTCGCGATCATGCGGCACCTGTGGGCCGGAGGTCGGCCGCGCCGCGAAGCGGATCCAGACGTGGTCGTCGCGAAAGACCTCGGCAGCGCGGCTGCCCTCGGGCGGCTGCAGCCCACGAGCGGCGGCGAGCGATACTGGCGCTGGCGTGCGATCCATCCACGATCTCCGTTGGCGGGCTCTCGCCCCGTGTTTCTCTCGTTCTTAGTTCTCGACTCGTCCTGGGTCGACTGCAAGGCGATAAACCAAATTATCACGGTAGCCGAGGACGTCCCGGGAGCCGGCCTCTTGGCGATCACCTCCCCCGACCGGCTGCACCGCGACTGGCAGGCGGCGCGCGTCCGCGGCAAACGCAGTGTCGCCAGCGGCTATTGGCGCGGCTGCGGCCGGGCGCCGCCCTCGTCACCGTCGGCGACTTCCACCCGGCGACATTGACATGGCCGGGCGCGCCGTCGCCGGCACCACGATCGTCGCGCTCGGCGTCGACCGCTTTGGCCAATCCGGC
>Ga0306920_100010614_pt1 | contig 12363 bp, 7 predicted proteins | sample flu12Cox44000170_FD_204666 | JGI IMG/M metagenome (GOLD analysis project Ga0306920, IMG submission 204666) | Lab enrichment of tropical soil microbial communities from Luquillo Experimental Forest, Puerto Rico - flux4day.12C.oxic.44.000.170 (v2)... | ecosystem: Environmental > Terrestrial >...
CGGATCGCCTACGCGAGGCCCAGAGCACGTTCCTCGCGACCGGAGGGCTCCACGCGGCCGCGTACTGCGCGGGCGAAACACTCGTCCTTCAAGTGTTACGTGAAGACGTCGGCCGCCACAACGCGGTGGACAAGGTGGCGGGCTGGCTCGTGAACCAGGGCCGGCATCCCGCGAACGAGGGCGTGCTGTGGGTGAGCGGGCGGGCCGGCGCCGAGATCGCGCTCAAGGCGGCGCGCGTGCGGATTCCGGCGCTCGCGGCGGTCGGCGCGCCGAGCACGCTCGCGATCGAGATCGCGGAAGCCGCCGGGCTCACACTGATCGGATTTCTACGCGAAGGGCGCATGAACGTGTACGCGGGAATCGAGCGGATCGACTCGCGCTGAGTGTCGCGCGCCGCTACGCCGCGGCTTCGACCGCGGCCGGGATCTCGATCGGGATCTTGAGCGTGAAGCGGCTGCCGATGCCGGGCTCGCTCTCCACGGTGAGCGTGCCGCCGTGCGCGATCGCGATGCCGCGCGCGATCGAGAGCCCGAGCCCCATGCCGGCGGAATCGAATTCCAGCGTGCTCGAGGAGTGGTGGTGCAGGGAATCGCGCACGAGGAACGAGCGATCGAAGATGTGCGCCTGCTTCTCGAGCGGGATACCTACCCCGTTGTCGGTGACCGTCACGGCGAACGTGCCGCGGTCGCGCGTCGCGGCGACCTCGACGCGCCCGCCGTCCGCGGTGAAGCGGATGCCGTTCCGCACCAGGTTCGCGATCGCCTGGACCACGCGCGGGCCGTCCACGTTCGCGGCGCCAAGCTCGGCGGCGGCCCTGCACACGACCTCGACGTTCCGCCCCGGCGCGTCGGCGCGCGCCTCGTCCACCGCCAGCTCGAGGAGCCCGGCCAGCTCGCGCTCGGAGCGCGAGAGCACCATGTGCTGGTTCGCGATCTGCGCCATGCGCGTCGCGTCCTCGGCGATGCGGGTCAGCGTTCCCACGCTGCGCTCGATGGCCTCCAGTGCCTCCATCTGCTCGCCGCTCACCGGGCCGAGCGCGCCGTCCGACATGAGGTCGTGGTAGCCGCGGATGACGCTGATCGGCGTGCGCAGCTCATGCGAGGCCACGGTCAGGAACTCGCTCTTCACGCGCGCCACCTCCTCGAGGTTCCCGACGTACTCGCGCTGCTTCTGGCGCATGTCGTCGAACCGCTCGGCGAGGTAGCCGATCTCGTCCGCGCTCTTCACCTCGAGCGGGTACTCGTAGTTGCCCCGCTCCATCTCCTCGGCGCCGCGCACCAGGCGCTGCACCGGCGTCGTGATGCGGTGCGCGATCAGCAGGCCGGCGAGCAGCGCGACCACCAGCGCGACGACGCCGAGCTCGAGCAGGCCGGTCTGGGTCTCGCGCAGGAACGCGGTCTCGACGTCGAGCGAGCGCTGCATGATGTAGGCCTGCGCCTGATCGGGCTCCGAGCTCGGCAATGGACGCACGAGCGTCAGGTACACGTGCCCGGCGCTGTGCACCTCGAGCAGCGTTCCGCCCGCCCGCGCCTCCGCGATCGCGCCCTTCGTCGCCGCGAGCACCGCGGCGCGGTCGGCCTCGGCGTCGAGCGTGGTACCGGTCGCCTCGTTGGCGGACACGAACGTGACCTCGCTGCGTGTCAGGCGCTTGAGCTCCGAAGCCAGCGCGGCGTCGATGCGCGCGCCGAGCAGCAGCGTGCCGACCACCCGGCCGCTCACGAACACCGGCAGCACGTGCACCTGCCAGTGCGCGTGCGGCGCGATCAGCATGCCCGACACCGCGCGGCCCGCGAGCGCGGCCTCCACCATGGCGCGGCGGCCGCGCTCGTCGGAGCTCTCGGCGCCGACCGAAGCGAGCACCTGGCCGCTCGAGTTCGTGACCTCGAACAGGTCGGCCCGCGTCAGCAGGTTGAAGTCGCGCGCCACGCCCGCCATGGTCGCGCGCAGCTGCTCGTCCCGGAACGAACCGGGAATCGTGAGGGTCGAGAAGAACTTCGGATCCTGGACGATCACCTGGCCCGCGATGCCGAGCGCGCTGACGCGCGCCTCGAGCACGTTCTCGACGACCGCCGACGCGCGGACCAGATCCTCGCGGATGCCCTGCTGGACCTGGGCGCTGACGCGGTGATTGACGGTCCAGAGCGTCGCGAGCGCGAGCGTGGCGATGGGCAGCGCGGTGAAGATCAGGATGCGCGAGCGGAGACCCAGGCGCATCGTCAGTAGCTCAGGTCGAGGCTCACGTCACCGCCCGGCGGAACGTCCACCTCGCGGGTGAACGAGCCGAGATCGGGATGCCAGACGCGCACCGTGTAGTGGCCCGCGGGCAGGTCGGGAAGCGCGAACTCCCCGTCTCCGCGCGGCCGCGCGAAGGCGTGGTTCGGCAGCACGAGCACGAACGCCTCCATGCTCGAGTGGATGTCGCAGTAGACGTTCACGAGCCCGGTGCGCGGGAAGTTCACCGTCTTCGAGTGCCCCTGCGGATACTTGCCGAGATCGAATTTCCGTACCGGCGAGAGGCTGAAGACGTTGTGGTAGATCGGATCCATGTTCGGGAAATCGACCTCGCCCTTCACGGCCACGGCGACGACGCGCGGCACGAACGACTGGTCCTTCTGCGCGAGGCCCGGGTGCGGATTCTCGACCACCGCGAGCGCCGACTCGGCCGCGCTCGGGACCTGGTCCACCGAGATCACCGCGTCGGTCACGAGGCCGCGCACCGCCATGTGCATCCCGGGCATGGAATTCGCGCGGCCGGGATAGCGATCGGGTGACTGCGGACCCTGGGAGACCGGCGGGGTCTTGAGCGTCCCGCGAATGATGCCCGCATGGGACGGCGCGGCGGAGACGCACACCGCGAGCGCGAGCCAGCACGTCCTGAGCTTCATGATGCGAACGTTCTCCATCCCTGGAATGGCCCGGGCGACCGCCCCGGGAGCGGGGGGCCTTCTCGGGGCGTTTTCGGCCGGCGCGGGGGAGGGCTTGAGGGCGGCCCGCGCGCAGGGGCTCGGAGGCGCTCCGGATCAGGGCCGCGTGGGCCGGAGGACCGGCTGGAATCGGGGCCAGGCCGCGGAGGTCGGCCCGCGCTCAGCGGTAGGCGGCGATCCCCGTGACCGCTTCGCCGAGCACGAGCGTGTGGATGTTGTGCGTCCCCTCGTACGTCTTCACCGACTCGAGGTTGCACATGTGGCGCATCACCGGGTACTCGGCGGTAATCCCGTTCGCGCCCAGGAGGTCGCGCGAGCGCCGCGCCACCTCGAGCGCCATCTCGCAGTTGTTGCGCTTCGCGAGCGAGATCTGCTCGGGCTTGAGCGCGCCGCGCTCCTTCAGGCGGCCGAGCTGCACCGCGAGCAGCTGCGCCTGCGTGATGTCCGTCACCATGTCGGCCAGCTCCTTCTGCACCAGCTGGAACGATCCGATCGGCTTGCCGAACATGATCCGGCTCTTGCTGTACTCCGCGGCGGCGTGGAAGCACGCCATCGCCGCGCCCACCACGCCGAACGCGATGCCGAAGCGCGCCTGCGACAGGCAGCCGAGCGGGCCCTTGAGCCCGCGCCCTTCGGGCAGCAGGTTCTCCTCCGGCACGTGCACGTCCTGGAGGATCAGCTCGCTCGTCACCGACGCGCGCAGCGAGTGCTTGCGCTTCTGCTCCGGGGCGGAGAAGCCCTTCATGCCCTTCTCGACGATGAAGCCGCGGATCTCCTCGCGCCCGCCGGACTCGCTCTTGAGCTTCGCCCACACGATCGCGAGGTCGGCGATGGTGCCGTTCGTGATCCACATCTTCGCGCCGTTCAGCACGTACTCGCCGCCCTGCTTCACCGCGCGCGTGATCATCCCGGCCGGATCCGAGCCGAAGTCGGGCTCGGTGAGCCCGAAGCAGCCGATCCGCTCGCCCTTCGCCATCTTCGGCAGCCACTTCATGCGCTGCGCTTCGCTCCCGTACGCGTAGATCGGGTACATCGCGAGCGAGCCCTGGACCGAGGCGAACGAGCGCAACCCGGAATCCCCGCGCTCGAGCTCCTGCATCGCGAGCCCGTAGGCGGTCGGATTCACTCCGGCGCAGCCGTACTTCTCGGGCAGCGTGGCGCCGAGCAGGCCCATTTCGGCCACCTCGGGGATCACCTCGCGCGGGAAGAACGCCTCCTCGTACGCCTTCTCGACCAGCGGCAGGTAGCGGTCCTCGACCCAGTCGCGCACGTGATCGCGGATCTGGCGCTCCTCCTCGCTCAGGAGCGAGTCGACGTCGTAGAAATCGACTCCGATGAAGCGGGCCATCGGGAATTCCCCGGAATGGAGACGGCTTTGGGAACGGGCGGCGGAGTATATCGGCGTGACGGGCCGGGCGCCACCCGTGCGCGGTCGCCGCGCCGCGGGCGGGGCGCATCATGCTAAGCTCCGCCGATGTCACCGTGCTCAGGCCCAGAGGAGGAGACGCCATGGCCGGGTCCGCCCGCTTCCGCCGCTTCATTCCCGCGCTTCCGACGCTCGCGCTGTTCATGAGCCTCGTTCCCTCGGACGCCGTGACGGCTGCGACCGGACGCGGCGTCGCGACGCGCTCGGTGGTGTACGCGACGCACGGCATGGTCGCGGCCGCGCAGCCGCTCGCGGTGCAGGCCGGGCTCGACATCCTGAAGCAGGGCGGCAGCGCGGCGGACGCGGCGATCGCGGTGGACGCGTGCCTCGGCTTGATGGAGCCGACCTCGTGCGGACTCGGCGGCGATCTGTTCGCGATCCTGTGGGATCCGGCCCAGAAGAAGGTGATCGGGCTCAACGCGTCCGGCCGCGCGCCGCTCGCGCTCACGATCGAGAAGGTGCCGCCGGACTCGGACGGCACGATCCCCCTCTACTCGCCGTACTCGTGGACCGTGCCGGGCTGCTGCGACGGCTGGTTCGAGCTGCACGCGAAGTACGGCAAGCTGCCGATGAAGCAGGTGCTCGCCGCCGCGATCCGCTACGCGAGCGAGGGCTTTCCGATGTCGCCCGTGATCGCGTCGGACTGGGCGACCGGGGCGAGGCGCTTCCAGGACAAGCCGGGCTTCGCGACCGTGTTCATGCCCGGCGGTCACGCGCCGCGCGAAGGTGAGATCTTCAGGAACCCGGCGCTCGCGAAAACGCTCCAGCGGATCGCCGACCAGGGGCGCGACGCCTACTACAAGGGCCCGATCGCGGCCGAGCTCGTGCGCTACTCCAAGGCGAACGGCGGATTCTTCGCGCCCGAGGACTTCGCGCGACATCACTCCACGTGGGATGCGCCGATCTCGACCGACTACCGCGGCTACACGGTGTGGGAGCTGCCGCCGAACAGCCAGGGGCTCGCGGCGCTCCAGCTCCTGAACATCCTCGAGAACTTCGATCTGAAGAAAATGGGGCGCTCGTCCGCCGACTTCTGGCACGTGATGACCGAGGCGAAGAAGCTGGCGTTCGCGGACCGCGCGCGCTACTACGCCGACCCGGCGTTCGCGAAGGTGCCGGTGGAACGGCTGCTGTCCAAGGACTACGCGAAGCAGCGCGCCGCGATGATCGACATGAAGCACGCCGCGCTGACCGACACGCCCGGCGACATGGCGCTGAATCGCAAGGAGACCACGTACCTCTGCGCCGCGGACGAGAGCGGACTCATGGTCTCGCTGATCCAGAGCAACTACACCGGCTTCGGCTCCGGCTACGTCGTGCCCGAGCTCGGCTTCGGGATCCAGGATCGCGGCGGGCTGTTCTCGCTCCACCCCGGGCACCCCAACGCGCTCGCGCCCGGCAAGCGCCCGTTCCAGACCATCATCCCCGCGTTCCTCACGAAGGACGGCGAGCCGCTCATGGCGTTCGGCCTGATGGGCGGCGACATGCAGCCGCAGGGTCACGCGCAGGTCATCGTGAACCTCGTGGACTTCGGCATGAACCTGCAGGAGGCGGGGGATGCGATCCGCTTCCACCACACCGGCTCGAGCGAGCCGACCGGCACGGTGATGAAGGACGGCGGCGAGCTGCACATCGAGGACGGGCTGCCGCAGAGCGTGCTCGACGAGCTCAAGCAGCGTGGCCACGTGCTCAAGTCCGAGTCGGTGGGGGCATACGGCGGCTACCAGGCCATCTGGCGCGATCCGAAGACGCACGTCTATTCCGGTGCGACCGAGAAGCGCAAGGATGGCTGTGCGCTCGGATACTGATCCGCCGGCGGCCACGCAAACCTCGACCGCGCCGCCGCGCGGAGCGCCGCCCGTGCCGGTCCTGCTCGGGATCGCCACGCTGATCCTGCACGTCGCGACGAATCACGGCTACAACTTCTTCCGCGACGAGTTCTACTACATCGCGTGCGGCCGGCACCTCGCATGGGGCTACGTGGATCAGCCGCCGCTCGTCGCGGTGCTCGCGGATTTCGCCCGCGCGTTCGGACCTTCGCTCGGCGGGCTGCGATTCCTCCCCGGGCTCGCGGGAGCGATCACCGTGATGCTCGCGGGCTGGATGGCGCGCGATCTCGGCGGTGGCGTCTTCGCGCAGGCGCTCGCCGCGCTGTGCGTGATGATCGCCCCCGTCTATCTCGAAGGCTTCACGCTGTTCACGATGAACGCGTTCGATTTCATGTTGTGGACTGTGTTGTGCTGGCTCCTGATCCGGCTGCTGCGCGGCGCGCCGGACCGGACGTGGCTCGTGTTCGGCGTGATCGCGGGGATCGGTCTCCTCAACAAGACCTCGGTGCTGTTCCTGATCGGCGGCGTGTTCCTCGGGTTGCTCGCGACGTCCCAGCGCCGCCAGCTCGCGCGCCTGTGGCCGTGGCTCGCCGCGGTGATCGCGTTCGCGCTGTTCGCGCCGCACCTGATCTGGCAGGTCCAAAACCACTGGCCGACGCTCGAGTTCATGCACAACGCGCAGGTCGAGAAGAACGTCCACGTCGGGCTGGTCTCGTTCTTCGCCGGCCAGGTCCTGATCCATCACCCGCTCGTGGCGCCGGTCTGGCTCACCGGGCTCTTCGCGCTGCTGTTCGCGAAGCGCCTCGCCGACCTGCGCGCGATCGGCGTCGCCTACCTCTGCATCTTCGCGCTGTTCGTTCTGACCGGGGCCAAGCTCTACTACCTCTCGCCGATCTACCCGGTGCTGCTGGCCACCGGCGCGCTCGTCATCGAGGGCGCGACGGCCGGGCAATGGGCGCGCCTCTTCCGCGCGCCCGTCCTCGTGCTGCTGCTCGCCGGCGGGGCGGCGCTCGCGCCGGCCGTCCTGCCGGTGCTCCCGCCGGACAAGCTCGAGACCTACCTACATGCCCTGCAACTCACCCCGCCGCTCATGGAGCACCATCGTGCGCCGCGCCTCACGCAGACGTTCGCGGACGAGTTCGGCTGGGAGGAGATGGTGAAGCAGGTCGCGGCCGCGTATCACGCGCTGCCCGATTCCGACCAGGCACGCTGCGCGATCTACGCGCACAACTACGGCGAAGCCGGCGCGATCGACTTCTACGGTCCGCGCTACGGGCTGCCGCACGCGGCGAGTGGGCACAACAACTACTGGCTGTGGGGGCCGCCGAAGGACCGCGGCGCGCTCGTGATCACGGTGGGGGAGTCCGAGGAGGACGTGGCGAAGACGTACCGGTCCGTCACGGTCGTGGATCGGACGAGGAACGAGTGGTGCATGCCGTACGAGAACGACGTGCCGATCATTCTCGGGCGCGTGCCGAAGGACCGCTTCGCCGACATCTGGCCGCGCTGCAAAATTTTCATCTGATTGCGCCGCGTGGCGTCCCCGCCCCCCCCCCGCGGCGCGAGCCATCCGACCAGCGGCGGCGCAGCATCTCCGGGCCGGGCCGCAGTTGCAATCGCAGGTGGGATCACCTTAGGATCGCGTTCACACTATTTTTACGCGGCGCACCGGAACTGGAAACTTGCGCCCACTACTCTGGCCCCCAATTCGGCGATCTTGAGAGGGACTTTCACGTCCGGCGGTAGCGCATTGGGAAGGAATGCATGCCCCGCAGCACAGGCTCACCAGTCGCCGTGGTGGTGCTCGCCCTTGCACTTCCGCTGATCGGCTGTTCCCAATCGAACAAGACCAGCGCCCATGCGGCCCCGCCCGCCGTGACGGAGCCTGCCCGGGCCGCGGGCGGGATGGACACGCTCGGGTTCGCGCACATCCAGCACCTCGTCGTCATCTACCTCGAGAATCGCAGCTTCGACAACCTTTACGGAGAGTTCCGCGGAGCCGACGGGCTCGCCTCTGCGAGCGCCACGGATTCCCAGAGGGATTCGAGCGGCAGGATCTATGCGGAGCTGCCGCCGATCCCGGGTTCGCTCTTTCCGGCCGGCATGCCGAATCGCCCGTTCAGCATCGAGGCGTTCGTTCCGGCCGATCGATCGACGCCCGATCTGGTGCATCGTTTCTATCAGGAACAGGCCCAGATCGACGGCGGGCGAATGGACCGGTTCGCAGTGGTCAGCGACGCGCGCGGCCTGGTCATGGGCTATTACCACACGGACTCGCTGCCACTCGCGTCGGTCGCGCACACGTACACGCTGTGCGACCGTTTCTTTCACGCATCGTTCGGGGGATCATTTCTGAACCACATGTGGCTGGTGGCCGCGGCGTCCCCGCGCTTTCCCGACCCGCCCGCGTCCGCCGTCGCCCGAATCGACACGCTCGGTAACCTGGTCCACGACGGATTCGTGACGCCGGACGGCTTTGCGGTCAATACATGCTATTCGGTCAATTCCCCCCACCCGGCCGGCGTTGCCCGCAACCGACTGCTTCCGAGCCTGACCTTGCCGACGATCGGGGACCGTCTGTCGGATCGCGGGATCTCGTGGGCGTGGTACGCGGGCGGCTGGGACGACGCGGTCGCCGGGCACGCCGACTCGCTGTTCCAGTTTCACCATCAGCCGTTCGTCTATTTCGCCCGTTACGCGGACGGGACGTCCGACCGCGGCGAGCACTTGAAGGACGAACGCGACCTGCTCGCGGCCATCGACTCCGGTCGGCTGCCCGAGGTGTCGTTCGTCAAGCCGAACGGCATCAACAACGAGCATCCGGGCTACACCGACCTCATGAGCGGGGAGCGGCACGTCGCGGATCTGATTGCGCGCATTCAGGGGATGCCCGACTGGAAGCACACCGCGATCATCGTGACCTACGACGAGAACGGTGGATTCTGGGATCACGTCCCACCCCCCGCGGTGGACCGCTGGGGCCCGGGCACGCGCGTCCCCACGCTCGTGATTGCGCCGTTCGCACGCAGGCACTTCGTCGATCACCACACCTACGACACGACCTCGATTCTTGCGCTCATCGAGCATCGCTGGGGGCTCGCGCCGCTCGGCTCCCGTGACTCGATGGCTTCCGACATGCGGGCCGCCTTCGATTTCCAGTGGGAGGACAGCCCCCGTCCGTCGGACTCGCGTTGACGCGCGTGATTCCCCTGATGCCCACCACCGCCCCGAAACCGGGACCCGCAACCGTGCTCCGACACCATCGTTTCGTCTGGCTCCTGAGCGTGCTGCTCCTGGCGTCGCCGGCGTTCGCGGACGAGAAGGGCGGAATCACCGGCAAGGTCACGGATCGGCACACCGGCCATGCCATTCCGTTCGCGACCGTGACGGTCCTCGAGGCGAAGCGCGGCGGCCTGACGGACGCCGAGGGCCAGTACCAGGTGGTCGGACTCACGCCCGGGACTTACGAGGTGCGCATTCAGTACCTCGGCTACAAGCCCGCGAGCCGGACGGGCGTCGTGGTCGTCGCGGGCGGCAAGCCCGTCGTCGTCGATTTCCAGGTGGAGGAAGTCGTCGTCCGCGAAGAGAAGGTGGTCGAGGTCATCGGCGATCGCCGGCTCGTCGAGGTCAAGCAGGGCGCGACGATTCGCAGCGCGAACGCGAGCGAGATTCGCAATCTGGTCGTCTCGACCGTGAACGACGTGCTGCAGCACCAGGCCGGCATCAGCACCGACGCGGAGCAGATCCACGTTCGCGGCGGCCGTGCGGACGAGACTCTGTTCATCGTGAACGGGGTCGCGAACCGTGACCTCGTGACCGGACAGTCCACGGCGGGGCAGGTCAACGCCCGGTCGGTCTCCGAGGTCAACGTCGCGACCGGCGCGTACGACGTGCGGTACGGCAACGCGCTCTCGGGCGTCGTCGAGATCCGGCTCAAGGAAGGCACCGACAAGTTCCAGACCGGGATCACGACCGCGGCGGGCAGCTATGGCGGCCGGATGTGGCAGCTGGTCTCGAGCGGACCGGATCCGATCTGGGCGCCAATGCTGCGCACCATCGGCCTTCACATCCCGGGATCCGTCACGACCCTGATCGACCTCTCCGGCGCCCTGTACGAAACGCGGTTCAGCTATCTGGACGGCGACCGGACCGGCCCCATCTCTTCGACGCTTCTGCCGATCGATCCGCACCCCCGCCTCCACTCGAGCTACGAGGACTCCTTCCTCGGCATGAGTTTCAAGTACCCGGACATGTGGTCGCCCGCCGCGGACAATCGCTGGGCGGCTCACTACGAGCTGGACTGGAAGCCGAATGTCCGGGACCTCGTGGGGTTCACGTTCTCGAAGCGGATCGCGATCGACCAGGGGTTCTCCCGGACGTTTCTCACCGCCCAGGGCGACCTCGGGGACCCGGCATATCCGTGGCAGTGGGCGCACCGCATCGACCACGCCTCCACGTTCTTCGAGGACAACGTGCAGTCCTCGCTGCACTGGCGCCGCACGTTCTCGTCCACCGGTTACACCGAGGGCCAGATCTCTCGCTACTTCTATGCGCTGCGTCAGGACGTGGACGGCAAGCTGTGGTCCGACTATGTCGAGCCCGATGACCGCAGCTCGTTTCCGGTCGGAGACCCGCGGCGCGACGACTTCTTCTACGACACCGGTGACAACTACCAGTGGTCGGACCGGCGCACGACCAGCTGGGGCCTGAACTGGAGCCTGACGAAGCAGCTGCGCCACAACGAAATCGAGGGCGGCTTCGAGCACCAGTCGCAGACCGTCCAGTACGTCGACATCGAGTATCCCTGGGTCTACGACCCGAGTGGGCTCGGGCAGTCCCACGACCTGTGGATTGCGCATCCGTGGGTGGGCGACATCTTCCTGCGGGATCGTCTCGAGTACGAGGGATTCGTCGCGAACGTGGGCGGCCGCGTGGACTACTGGGCGCTCGGCAAGGAAGCCGAGTCGGCGCTCGCCGACACCTCGCGCCACAACGTTCCGACGAGCGAGAAGGACGCGTTCAACCTCGTCCGCACCGACTTCTTCCGGCACGTGACGAAGGTTCACTTCTCCCCGCGGGTGATGGTGTCCCATCCGATCACCCTGAACAGCAGCTTCTTCTTCAACTACGGCCAGTTCACCCAGATTCCGTCCTACCGCTACGTGTACTCGAAGCTCAATTCGGTTTCGAGCGAGTCGTTCCCGCTGCAGGGCAACCCGGATCTCAACCCCCAGATCTCCGTCAATTACGAGGTCGGGGCGAAGCACCAGTTCCTGCCGACCGCCGCCGCGAACCTCACGTTCTTCGTGCGCGACGTCTACGACTATCCGAGCGCGACGCGGGTCGATCCGCTCACGGGCACGAACATCCAGTCCTATTTCATCTACCTGAACGGGCATTTCTCGCGGTCGAAGGGATTCGAGGTGGAGGCGGAAAAGCGCCGCTCGAACTACTGGTCCGCGAAGGCGACGTATTCCTACCAGCAGACGAAGGGGAAGAGCAGCAATCCGAACGAGGACCGTGCGATCCAGGAGATCGGCGGCAGCTCCGACGTGCGCCTCTCCGAGGTGTACGTGAGTTGGAACCGGCCGCACAAGGTGACCGGGGATTTCGATGTGCGCTTCGACGACACGGCCCCCCAGGCACTGTCGTGGCTGCGCCGATCCGGCATCAACCTGTTCGTGCATGGCGAGTCCGGGCGCGCGTACACGCCGTACGACCTCGCGGATCAGAACCCGATCGGCCTGCCGTATTCGAAGAACGCGCCGTTCCAGATCACCACCGACCTCAAGCTCAACCACTGGTTCAAGGCGATGGGCGCGCGGTTCGACGCCAGCCTCCAGGGCACGAACATCTTCAACAATCGCGTGGTCTATCGCGTCGACCCGGTGACGGGCGGCGGATATGTGTGGGGCGTCGGCCGGTTCGATCCGAACCACGTCCACAGCCTCGATGATTACGTGCGGGTCGGCACCGCCGACGATCCGTCGAACTACGGGCCCGGCACGGAGTGGAGGCTCCAGCTCGATGTCGATTTCTGACCGGCGCTCTCGAGCCGTCGTTCTCCTGGCATCGGCCGCGCTGGTCGCGGCGTGCTCCAGTCCGGCGCACGCGCAGGGCTCGCTCGGCAGCCAGCGGGAGGGGACTTCCTCCGGCACGTTCCTGCGCATCGGGGTGGGGGCGC
>Ga0306920_100010615_pt1 | contig 12361 bp, 9 predicted proteins | sample flu12Cox44000170_FD_204666 | JGI IMG/M metagenome (GOLD analysis project Ga0306920, IMG submission 204666) | Lab enrichment of tropical soil microbial communities from Luquillo Experimental Forest, Puerto Rico - flux4day.12C.oxic.44.000.170 (v2)... | ecosystem: Environmental > Terrestrial >...
CGCCGACCCGAGAAATCGTCATGAAGGGTTTGGCAACCGCTCACCGGACCAGCGAACGTTTTTTTGAAGCGGAGCTTCTCCGGCTCAATGCGCGTGCACTTGTCCTCGAAAGCGGGCCCGGTGTGTTTACCGAAGCGCAAAAGCTGCTTGAAGAGTCACTGGCGGTAGCGCGAAGCCAAAAAGCCCAGTCGCTCGAACTGCGCGCCGCCGCAGACCTGGCTCGGCTGCACCGCGGCCAGGGCTGCCTCGCCGAAGCCCGCGATCTCCTCGCGCCCGTCTACGGCTGGTTCACCGAGGGTTTCGACACACAAGATCTCAAAGAAGCGAAGGCACTGCTCGATTCGCTCGACGCGTAACCCACCTACGCTTTTTAGCCCTTACGGCTCATCGGCAGTGACCATCCGGAGGCTGGGCCGCAAACCACACGAAGAGGAATAATTCGCTGCGTTTGAAAGATTGTGCCGGCGCCGACCGAAGCGCATGGCCCGTCGATCTTCGGATCAGGGAGTTTCCTGAAACAACGAGGCCCTGCGTAGGCCGAGCACGCATCGAAGCTGAGCTCCTTACATGGGCCGACCAGGAACGGCCTCGACGACTGCTTCGGGGCATGAAGAGCCCGTTCGCGGCGTGAAGGCGGAGTGGCCGCAACGGGTCGGGACTCGACACCTGCCTTGGGTCGCGGACGCGCCGCCGGGCTGCTCGCCGGCACATGTCGCGCCGCGCGAGTTGTGGTAAACTCAAGGCGCTCGATCCTCGCCCAGGGGGCCTGCCGGAGCCATGGCCTCGACCCGCCGCCTTGCCGCGATCCACGGCGGGCATCAACCGCACCCATCTGAGCGAACTGGAGAAGGGGACGAGCGATCCCGGGTTGGAGATTATCGCCAACGTCCTCACCGTTCCAGAGGTCGCACTCGCTGGCCGCTTTGCCGCTGATCAATTGAGATGGTTTAGAGGGACGCGCGACACTGGGGTGGGCTACTCCGCCAACGCCGCGCTTCTCCTAACCCGGTTTGGCCCGGAGATGAAAACCAAACCGCCCTTCCCCTAACTCAGTTGGGGTTGCCAAAGAGTAAACGCCTACTCGCGCACCACGCTCGGTTTCGGCAGATTTTTGCTCGCGTAGAGGCCGGGGGGCGCAGGTGCCGGCTGCTCAAGCCCCGTAGGGTTCTCCTTCGCCCCCGTCAGGCATTGGAGCGCCGCCCTGTGCTACCTCTCACCGCTCGGCGCTGCTCGATTTAGGTTCATCAAGGCGGTAAGCGACCCCATATCGGGGCCATGCCGCACCTTGAGCTATCCGACGACGAAGCCGCCGCACTCGCCCGAGAGCTTCACGAGACGGTTAAGCGCGATCGCTTCCCGTTCTCCCCTCGCATCCAAACCCTCCGAGCGATCCTCGCCAAGCTGAGGCCGGAGCCGGCGCGGCCGGTAGCTTCGCCGGAGCCGAGGGTCTATGAGCCACCGTCGAGAGGGCGTTATCGGAGGCGCCAGGGGTAGGGGCGATGGAGAGACCAACTGAGTTCGCAGACATAAGTGGCGGATGTCGAACACTCACCCGTAAGGAGTTAGAGCGGCGTTCCCTGCTCATTCAGCCGGTGGGCGATCAGGGCAGGAGTATCGCTGAAGCTAGGACTGAACTCGAGTGGCGAGACCGCGAATACGCCGCGGAACAAGAGCTCTCACGGCGCAAATTCGAGACCGACCATCAGGCCAATCGGCAGGACTTTGAAGGGAAACTCGCCCAGCGTCAGATGGACCACGCGGCGAAGCTGGCGAGGGAGCAGCTCAACACGGCACAGGCTGCGGCAAAAGCAGCGAAATGGGCAGCGTGGGCAGCGGGAGTGGCGGCCCTCGGGGCGATAGGGCAGATTATTGTCGCGTTTGTGAGGTGAAACCCTACCGCAGCCCTCCCGCGACGTTCGGCAGCACTGCGGCGGCGGGCGCGCGCTTGGTCGTCTGGTGCAGAGCTTGCGGCCACCGGGTCGAGCCTGATCCTGGCGAGCTGGCGGCACGGTATGGCGCTGGAACCTCCGTCCACGACTGGCACAAGCGGCTCGTGTGCTCGTGCTGCGGCGGGCGAGAGGTGGATTTCGTGCTGACTGGGGCGAGGCGGTGAGGGCGGGCGAGCGGCGTCAGGCACCATCACAACCTCACCACTCGGACGGGCCGATCCTCGGCCGCGAGGCTTTCAAGAAAGCGGCGCCCGCCTTTGGGCATGGGGGATTAATCCTCAATCTTGTAGACCCGGCGCGGGTTGGCGGACCCAGCCATCAACTGCTCGCGCGTCGGCGGCGGGATGAAGGAATCGGTCGCGTCGGAACAGACAACGGCTGGGGCAGTCGCCGCGCCTCCTGTTTCGTCTGCGATGGGCTGCCATAGCCCCAATTGCTTCGCATAAGTCACGACTGTCGCTGGTGAGCACCCCAAGCGATCGCCGATCCATGGGAGGGTGCGCCTGCCATAGTGCGCTCTGATCATCGTTTCCCCAAATGTCGTGAGTGGCTTTGGCTTCGGCATGGTGTGGGCGCTCCCCCTTTGGTTAACGCGCCACATCGTAGCGAAGCCCTGGGGGAGCGAAGTCTGAAGTAGCTCACACAGGCCCGGCGCGTGCCTGCCAATCTCCTGGACCGGGGATTGCGCCGTCCTCGGCGAGCGCGTAGGAATGAGCGGGGCTTGGTCCTTGGCCTCCCGTGGCCACCAAGCCTGCCTCCCTGTTTGGCGCCGGGCGTCGGCTCGACGCCTTTTTTGCCGGGAAATCGGCGTTCCTCGCTCCCCGGTAAAGGCAGTTCCAGCGGCGCGAACGCCCTCCATACCCGCTCAGGCTGCGCCAACGGGGGGGGAGCTAGTGGTCCCCAATGTCCCTCAAAGGCCCTCCCGTCCACGGGCGTGGCCGCCTGATGGGGGAAGGAAGTTTCAGGTGTCCCCCCCCGTATAGGGCTCACGGCAGTGGCACTGTATGGGCTTCGCAGCAGGTTTGACGCCATTAGGCACCGCCCCCATCTTCGGAGAATGACGCACCTTGAACTGAACGACATGCAGACCGAAGTCCTAATCCGCGAGCTGAGCAGCATCGTCCAGAACGATCGTTACCCCCTCAGTCCCCGCATCAGGGTTCTGAAGGAGATCCTTGGGATGATGCGGCCGGAGCCGGCACGTCCGGCACCGCTGCCCCCGTTGCGGAATTAGGAGCTGCCGAGCATTTTACTAAGCTGACCGCGCCGCCGCCTTCAGCGGGGGGCGTGTTCCGTCCGCTCGTCGATGGACGGGGCGCCCCTTTTTCCTCGCCGAGGCTTATTGTCGGTGCCGGCGACTGCGAGCCCGGCGCGATAGGGCGAGGTGGGGAACGGGAGACGCACTTTCTCCGTTTATGACTGTAAAGTGAGTTCAACTCGGGAGGAAGCGATGAAGCTCCGTTCACTGGGACTGATAGCTATGCTAGTCACGTCTCCGGCTTATGCGGATGAGGCGATGACCGTTGCTCAAGACGTCGCGTCAAAATGGCAGACCGCCTACAACAATGGTGACGCCGGAAAGATCGCAGACCTCTACGTCCAAGATGCGGTCTTTAGTAGTGGTGTTCTGGGCGTGTTGAAAGGCAAGTCTGAAATCGAGGCGGCCCTTGCCGACCAGATAAAGAAGGCGCCCAAGATAACGCTCAATCTCCGGGATGCTCACCAAAACGGGAACGTCGTCTGGTATTATCTCGATTTCATGTTCCCTAACGGGCCTAGCGGACATGCCGGTGTCACAGCCGTCAATGATGCGGGATCATGGCATATCGCCATGCACGTTTCCAACGTCACCCCACCGAAGCAGTAGATCGCGGAGAAGCTGGACGACACTGCTAGTCTACGGCCCGGCACAGCGGCTCCTACAGCTCACTCCAGCCGTGCTGGGTGCTCCAGGTGGGCACCTGGACCCCATTGATCCTCATGCCTCGATAGCTCGGCTGATTGAAGCCTTCGATGAAGTCCTCGATCTGGGCCTCCCTAAGCCGGCCAAGCCGGAACCAAACAGGGATTTCGAACGCACTCCACCCTCGGCCGTACGGGCTATTTTTGGATGATCTGCCGATTCACATCCGCCCGGATCTTCCCGCAGCGCGGGTGCAAACTTAGCGAACCCAATGGGTTCGAGCCATTACGGCGCGTCCATGATCGCATCATCCGCGTTTTCTGGCCAATAAATTTTGCTCACAAACGGTAACGAGTCCGTTCGTAAGGGACTAATCGCCTGGGCCGCCTGGTCGAGATGGTCCGCTGGAAGTACGCGCGGCGCCGGCTACTGCGTCCAGACGCTGGAACGTCTCACGTCGCCGGGAAGTGTCGGAAGCTCAGCTCCAGTGACGAGCTGATGGTCGATCCTGGGTGCGGTGCGAGTGTGAGATCAGGGACACTGGGGCGCCTGGCGAAGGCCATTACTATTGACCGTTACCGTATTGGGCGAGCCTGACCCGGTAGCTGCGGGGTGTAGTGGGGAGCTTGGGAAGGCATGTTCGCAGGCCGAAGGGGCACTTCTCGCCGACGTAGAAGGCGGCGACGGGCAGTCCAATGGCAGGACCGGCGGCATTGTCAGCCGTCAGACGGGGAATTCGCTACCGCCACTGACACGGTGGCGCCTGGTGCCGAATGTGCGCTAGAAAGCGCCGATCCCCCACCCAGATCGGAGCCCCCAGGTGAAAAAGACCGCCAAATCGAGCAAGACGATCCGGGCCAACAACGCTAAGGCCAAACTGAGGGCGAAGCATCGGCGCCAGCGAGCACGGGCGACTGCCTGAGCAATAGCGAAAGCGGAGCCGGAGGGATCGTCTGGGCTCGGCTCGCGGTTTGCCCGGATGGCAAGCCAGGCTGGCAGGGCTCTACGTTGGCGCCTTCTGGGACCCCCGATGACCCGACGCTGATATCATTGCCGGGGCCAGCCTGGCTCGACGCACGGTAAACCTCTCCTCGGTCGATCGTCAAATTCCTGTGCGGACGTAATAATGCCCGCCCGTCTCGGGACTGACGCAAGATCGGCCGATATCCTCCAGAGGATCGTGGGGCGCGAAGGGTACGGGATCAGTGTTCGCGCTCCCGGGCGAAAAAACGAACAGCGGGAAGTTGTTGACGGCCGTCAACGCACCGACCGATCCCCTCTCGGTAGACTGTTCGGGACAAACGAAGCCTTCCCCAGGAACCCTTCTATGAGCCGACGCGCGACCCTTCCCGTTCCTTGCGCCGCGGCTCTGACCCTCGCCGCCGTTCCCGGCCTCTCCCGCGTCGGGGTCGTAGTCGGTGTTGCCCCGCCCGCTCCTGTGGTCGAGACCGTACCCGCTCCGCCTGGCCCCGGCTACGTCTGGCGGCCGGGTTACTGGAGCTGGGACGGCGTCCAGTATGTCTGGGGGCCAGGTACGTACGTGGTGGCGCCCTACGTTCACACGGTATGGGTCCCCGGAGCCTGGATCAGGCATGGCCCCGGCTGGGTGTGGGTCGCTGGCCATTGACGACACTGGCGGCGGTTGAGGCCTGTTGAGCCACGCCTCTGCCGCAGTATCCATCAGCTCGACGAAGGACACAGCCACGTTGATCTTCGCCGGCCAGCGGGGCGCGGGGCGGCGAAATCCGAACCCGGCCCGCCGACGACGCAAAGGCGGCAAGAACCAGATGTGCGGCGGCAAAGCGATATGATAATGTGCGAGTGAACGCCCGGAGCCGAAGACCACGGCGCAACCACAGGGCAGAACGAGATGGAATGGGAGGAGGCGCTTCTTAGGTCTTGGGGCGGAGAGATACCGCCGCAGGCAGCGGCCTATTACCGGCGGAAAGCTGCCCGAGCCCGACAGATCGCGGAAGGGGTGACGACCCGGGCCATGATGGCTCGGCTCCTTGATGAGGCCGTTCACTGCGATCAGCTTGCGGCTGATGCCGATCGCAGGACGAGAGAAGCTGCAAGTTTCTAGACCGCCTCGCTCTCCCCAGCCTGCGGCCAGGGTATTATGCTGTTGCTCAGGCGCGGCTTGGCGATACGGCGGACGGTGCGCCCTCGATCGAGGCTCCATGGGCCGCCCGGCCAGACGAGCTGGTCCAAGGGTCTGGTGCGGCGTGGGGCCGATCCGAGGGCGGCGCTGGCGGTGGTGCTGGGGTGGGCGCAAAGGATATTCGGGTGAGGGACCGTCCCGAGTAGGTGAAACCCTGGCGTGGCTTGGCCCATGCCGTTCCAAGGTCGCGGGTCAAATGTCTCAGAAGGGTGGTAAGCGGTCCTTCGCCGTAATTCATCAATGTGTCGGGGCATCGAGGAAATACACCGGTCAAGACTTATAGTAATACTTGTGAACCGATTTCCACTGATTGCTACCACGCCATTAAATGCGTGTCGGCACCACCTAGCAAGAGGTGCCGAGTTCACTTGCGCGCGAAACCGTAAGCCCTCTGCGCCGGGTCGCTCCGGCCTCCAGTCGGAGTAATGGCGACCCGACGCCAGAGGGTCCTACGGATTAACGTACATGTACTACTCCCGCGTCGATCAAATCACTCGTTGTCGGAGCTGCGTTTGTAGCCGGCGCCGTGCCGACAACGCCAGACGGGTCAACAGGGCCTTGAGGCGCCGCCGCGGTGGAGTCCGGCGCGGTCTGCTCCCTTTTAGGGGCCTCGCTCGCGAGCGCAGGCCAACGGGGGACCACGACACCAGCGTCGTGCAGGTCGCTTTGAGTTGGTGCGAGCGCCGACAGCGTTTGACCCCGCACGCCTGAAGGGCTGACGCCCTGGCTAAATGCCGCAGGTCCAGCGAGGAGTCAGAGATGGGACCGAGGGTTAGAATCCGGTTTCCTCCAGGGGCGAGTCAGAAAATTTATCATCCCCTCGGCTGCCCATCATCGGACGCCGCCTCGGAGTATCTCATACGATTACGAACGTCCAGTACGCCTCTCGAGCGCATTGCTGCGCGCCGACGAGGTCATCGAATAGCAGCCTTTGTCGAGCGTGTGCCCTCTGGCGCCGCGAGGCGATATCTGTTACCCTGGAGTGAGACAGTCGCGTCCGCCTGGTCGGGAATGTCGCTTGAGATCTCCCGGGCACGCGCGCAAAGCGGGTAATTGACAGGGAGGCCGGCATGTCGTCGTTGGATCGAAGGCGTTTTCTCCATGCCTCTGCTGCGGTAGGCAGCTCGCTGTTGGCCACAGGTATCGGTCGGCCTGCCGCCGCGGCTACGCGCATCGAGGTGCCGGCGGTCGACCGGATCGTTGTGCAAGAGGTGACCGACGGCGCGCACGATGTCTTTCTGCGCGGCTCCGAACAGCCCGGCCTTGCCGTGCAGCGCACTGGTTCCAATGCTGCGACGGGCAAAACGCTCCACAGCGAGTGGGGCTTGGCGCTGCACATCGAATCCCAAAGGGGCGTGGAAGCACGTCGCTATCTGTTGGATTTTGGCTTCACCCCCGAGGCCTATGCCAACAACCTGGAGATCATGAAGATCGACCCGGCGCAAGTCGATGCGCTGATCCTCAGCCACGGGCATTTCGACCATTACGGCGGACTGATCGGTTTCCTCGAGGCGCGCCGAGAGCATATGCGCAAGGACCTACGCCTCTATACCGGCGGGGAGGATATCTTCTGCCGTCGCCTCGGCCGGTCCCCGGACGGCAATTTTACCGCTCCAGTCGCGCTCGACCGCCGCCGGCTGAAGGCGCTGAACGTCGAGACGGTGCTGTCGGACACCCCTGCGGTCATCGAGGGCCACGCCTTTACAACCGGGGCGGTGCCGCGCACGAGCATCGAGCAAGTATTGCCGAACAGCTGGGTCGAAGTCGGCATCAAGGATGGTCTGGGGTGCGACGCCAACGCCTATATGAACCATCATTTCACGGCCGAGGAACTGGCTGGCAAACCGCAGCCCGACCAGCATTGGCATGAGCATGCCACCTGCTTCCGTCTCGGTGATCGCGGGCTGGTGGTGATCAGCTCATGCGGACATTCGGGCATCATTAACGCCCTGCGACACGCCCAGGAGGTCAGCGGCGTCGAGAAGATCTACGCGCTCCTCGGCGGCTTCCATCTGGCGCCGGCGCCGGACGACTATCTGCGACAGGTCATGGCGGAGTTGAAGAAGTTCGATCTCGGGCACGTGCTGCCGATGCATTGCAGCGGACAGAATTTCGTCGATCTAGCGAAGCAGGAGATGCCGGAGAAACTGGTGCTCTGCACGACCGGCAGCCGCTTCACATTCACCGCTTGATCACGCCGCCGCAGAGATCGGCGACCAAGGTGCGCATGCGCGTTCCGGCCGGAGAGGCCAACTCGTTCACAGGGGGACCGACGGTTCGAATCCGGCTTTCGTCCAGCGGCGAGTCAGCGGTGAACTCCGTTCGGAACTGTGAGCATTCATACGTGTCGGTGACGGAGTTTGACCCGCGGCCTCGCGATGCCCGCCGGGCGGCTTCTAGAAGAAGAAGACTATCGGGAGCGCGAGGAGTGTCAACATCATCAGCAGTTTGAAGTTGTCGATAGGCAATGATCAGCGCCTGCAGTGTGATGGTGGCGTCAAGCGCGGCGCGCCCGGCGACGGTGAACGGACTCCAGAAATGCGCGATGGCCGGGTTTTCGAACAGGCGGTTGACCGTGGTGACGTAACCCCCCTGACAATCGAATGGTTAGACGTGGACCGATGTCATGCCTTGCCGGCCGGATGCAATAGCCGCTTTAGCACCTGGTGACGGCGTAGGGGTCGGGGTGACGTGGTCATCGAGTGCCTCCTGTGAGCAAGGTAATGACCTCAATCAAAATTCGAGCGAGCATAGAGAGTGGGAGACGTCATGAAATTCGCAGGATCAATAGCTCTTTTGGCAGCCATGCTGGCTACCTTCCAGACGGCGCAGGCCCGTATTACGAAGATAACGATCACGCGCGTTGAGTCCCCGACCTTTGAAGGTCAGTCATTCGGCAGCGTCGGTCCGTACGAAAAACTCGTCGGCCGAGTTGGCGGTGAGATAGATCCCGCCGATCCACACAATTCCGTCATTACCGATGTCGGCCTTGCGCCGCGCAACGCAGGCGGCAAGGTCGAATATGAAACCGACATCATGATCCTCCGCCCTATCGATCGTTCGAAAGGCAACCACAAGATTTGGTACGAGCTGACCAATCGGGGCTCGGTCGTAGCGTTCTCTCAGCTCAACGATGCGTCGAGCGGCAGCAATGACCCGACAAAAGCGGCGGACGCAGGTAATGGCTTTTTGATGCGGCAGGGCTACAGCATTTTGTTTAGCGGCTGGGATATGACTGCGGCGCCCGGCAGCAACCGTTTCACACTGAAGGCGCCGATCGCAGTCAATCCCGATGGATCGCCGATCATTGGCCCCGCAATGGAGGAATTTGTCGTCGATGATAATTCGACGACGACCGGAGCATTGACTTATCCCGCTGCAACGCTCGAAAAGGCCAAGGCGGCGCTGACGATGCGTGTACATTACGAAGATCAGCCGATCGTAGTCGCAGCGGATAGATGGGATTACACCATCGAAGACGGCATTGCCATCAAGCTTACGGGAGATCGGACACCATTTCAGCAGGGCACCCTTTATGAGTTCGTTTACCAGGCGAAAAACCCGGTCGTAGCTGGTATCGGATTTGCGGCAATTCGCGATTTAGCATCGTTCGTGCGCACCGCGCAGACGGACGACAATGGCAATGCGAATCCGCTGAACAGCGAAGCTGTTGCGATCTACACTGCATGCGTCTCGCAGCCCTGCCGAACCATGCACGACTTTGTGCTGCTCGGATTTAACGCGGATGAGAACGGGAAACAGGCAGTCGACGGCATCGTCAACTGGATCGGCGGGGCGAGCGGCATCTACATGAACTATCGATTTGCCCAACCGTTCCGAACCCACCGACAACACATTGCCCGCTGGTTCCCCGAGTTCCAGAGTCCTTTCACTAATCAGGTGACGGTTGATTCAGTCACGGGCAGGACCGACGGTAGGCTGGCACGGTGTTCGAAAACTAACACTTGTCCGAAAATCTTTGAGGTGAATTCGGCGAACGAATATTGGGCCAAAAACATGGCTGTCGGCTTCGTCGACAATGGCGGCCATGACCTTCCTGACGAGCCGGTAAATGTGCGTTCATACTTTCTGGCAAGTCTGCCACATCAAGGCGGTGTCGGAGCCACTGGTAAAGGTATTTGCCAGCAGAACCGCAATCCGCTAGTCGCCAACGCTGTATTACGCGCGCTGCTTGTCGCCATGGACCAGTGGGTGTCTAGCGGACTCGAGCCACCGGCGCGTCGCATTCCTCGGGTGGTCGACGATACGCTCGTGGCGCCGTTACCGCAGACGAAGCAGGGATTCCCCGAGATCCCCAGCGTTAAATACAATGGCCGAATGCACACCGGCGACTTGCTCGACTACGGAGCGCAGTTTGACAAAGGAATTCTGACGATATTGCCGCCGCGTCTAGTCGGCACACCTTATCCGCATTTGGTTCCAAGGACCGATCCGGATGGCAATGATATCGCCGGTATCCGACTGCCAGAGGTTACGGCTCCGCTCGCGACATATACGGGTTGGAATCTTCGCGCCTTTCCCGCCGGTGGCGATGACGGTTGCGACCATTTCGGGCAGCAGATCGATTTTGCCCGAACCAAAGCGGAGCGCGTCGCCACCGCGGATCCTCGGCCTTCACTCGAAGAACGCTATCCGAGCCACGCCTACTATGTTAACGCTGTTACTTCAGCGGCAAATGGGCTCGCACAAGATCGCCTACTCCTCGAAGAGGATGTGCAGGCTTACGTCAAGAAAGCGCAGACGACGACAGTGGGAGACTAGCACTACGGCACGAGATCGGTCTCAGAGGGGGCGACGATGCATGGCTAGATGAGGATTGGCGCTGTGCTTGCCTTCGCGGTACGCCATCAGCCCTTCACAGCCGCGCCAATTTGGTGTCAGCAGCGCGCTTCGCGTTGTCGGTTGATCGGTCGCGCTGAAGACAGAACATATTGTAAGATCATGATAATCTGGCGATTGTCGGAACTTGACCTGGTCGCGCGGAACATCTGGACACCGCGCCGCAATTTTGCGGTCTGAAACACGACTATGAGCGGTACTGGCGGCAAATGCCGCTGCAGACGAATTGCGCTACGTTTGAAGGCCGGCGAGAGCCTCGCCGCCGAGTTCGTCGAATCCTAAACCGAACAAGCAGAGATCGGCGCAGCCGTGGATCCCGAAATGCTATCGTCCAGATCGGGCGGCTGTTCAGGCGGTACAGCCGCAAAATCGAAGGGCGCAGCTATTTTGAGATTGTAGGACTGTAATTTTTTGACCAGTTCGCTTTCAAGCGCGATGCGGCCTTGATCGTTCGGAAGATATTTCAGAACGCGATGATGCTTCATATCGAAAGGAACATCGTCCATTGATTGCGTGATCGGCACGACATGCTTGCCGAGGGTATGAGCGATGCCTGTTTCGTACATCACGTTCGAGTTCTTGCCCGTAAAATCAACAATGACCACTTGCGCACGGAAAATCAGGTTGAAAATATCCTGAATGATTGCGCTTTCTTCCCATATATCGTCCACGCGAAGGCAACGAAGATTACAGGCCCCGCAGGCGCGCTTTATCGCCTCATAAGTTGGTGCCAGTTCAGCGGCAAACGGCATCATCACGGCCACCAGATCGAGTTCAACTCCGCCCCCCGGCACCTGAAAGACGTTCGGCGCAAAAGTGATTTTGCTTTCGGACGGCCTTGCTGAAACGTAAGTACCTTCACCGGGAAATTTCTCGTCGAGATAATTTTCGATGATCGCCAGCCCTTGCGGTTGGTATTCGCCAATCTGCCGCAGAACGGTTAGGACGTTGCCGTCATAATCGTCATCGTTCCATGACAGGCTGCGGAGCAGCCGGTTATGACTGCTAATGATATCCGAGCATCCTGTCAGGAGGCCGATTTCCTCCCAATGACCGGAGTTAAAATTCGGAACAATGCGTTCGCGCAGCGCAATAAGACGCTTGCCAAAAGCAACGTCGAGGGTCTCTCTGTCGCGTCTATTCATTGGTGTGTATGCCATGCCTGAAAATATACAGGCTTGCGGGGGATTTGGACACTATCCTTTGCCTTCGAATTTGCCGTTGAGCCAATCGTAAAGGCGAAGCACATCCAACCTTTTGCCGAAACAGGTGAGCCGCGCGCTCGAACGGTAGAACGCGCCGCGTGTTCATTTCCCGAAAAGGTGGCAATTTTCCATAAGCGCCATGATGCGCATCGGCTTTGTAAGCGCAATATAGAGATGACACCCCCCTGCAAAGTAGAGGTGACACTCCCCCGGGTTGTGGGGTCCGGGGAGGTGCACCGTGGTGGCGGTGTTGTCGATGAGCAAGCAGGAGTTCAGCCGTCTT
>Ga0306920_100010616_pt1 | contig 12360 bp, 9 predicted proteins | sample flu12Cox44000170_FD_204666 | JGI IMG/M metagenome (GOLD analysis project Ga0306920, IMG submission 204666) | Lab enrichment of tropical soil microbial communities from Luquillo Experimental Forest, Puerto Rico - flux4day.12C.oxic.44.000.170 (v2)... | ecosystem: Environmental > Terrestrial >...
CCGGGGAATCGACGGGAATCGAGCCGGCGGGAGAAATGTGATCGGTGGTCACGCTGTCACCAAGAACCGCCAGGACCCGCGCGCCGCTGAGATCGGCGAGCGATGGCGGAGTCTTCGCCATGTGGTCGAAGTAGGGCGCCATCTTGATGTAGGTCGATTTCGGGTCCCACTTGTAGGTGTCGCCCTGGGGAATGGGCATGGATTTCCAGCGTGCATCGCCTTCGAAGATTTCCCCATATTCCTTGGTGAATTGCGAGGTGGAAACGGCGGCGCGAACGGCATCCTCAACTTCCTGGGGCGTCGGCCAAACATCTTTCAGATAGACCGGCTGGCCGCCGGTGTCATTGCCGAGCGGTTCGGTGGTGATGTCGAGATCCATGCGCCCCGCGAGCGCGTAGGCGACGACAAGCGGCGGCGACGCAAGATAATTGGCGCGTACCAATGGATGAATACGACCCTCGAAGTTGCGGTTGCCGCTAAGCACCGCGACCGCGACCAGATTATTTTCCTTGATGGCCGCGCCGATGGGTTCCGGGAGCGGGCCGCTGTTGCCGATGCAGGTGGTGCAGCCGTAGCCCACCAGGTGAAAATTCAATTTGTCCAGATATGCCGTGAGGCCAGCGGCCTGCAAATAATCGGTCACCACTTTCGAGCCGGGAGCCAGGCTGGTTTTCACCCACGGCTTAATATGCAAGCCGCGTTCGACCGCTTTTTTCGCGAGCAGGCCCGCGCCAATCATAAGCGAAGGATTCGAAGTGTTGGTGCAACTGGTGATCGCCGCGATTACCACCGCGCCGCTTGACAGATTGAACGCGTCGCCATTGTTGCGAACCGGAACGCTTTTCGCGGGCGCTCCTTCGACCACTTTCGTGAATGAAGATTTTGCCAGTCGCAGGGGCACGCGGTCCTGCGGACGTTTCGGTCCCGCTACGGCGGATTCCACGCTGCCAAGGTCCAGCTCCAGGGTATCGTTGAAGAGTGGAGCTGAGGTTTCGTCGGTGCGGAAGAGCCCTTGCTCTTTGCAGTAGGCTTCAACCAAGGCGATCTGTTCCGACTGACGACCGGTAAACTGCAAGTACGCGAGCGTCTCTCGATCGACAGGGAAGAAGCCCATGGTCGCGCCATACTCTGGGGCCATGTTGGCGATGGTTGCCCGATCGGGGACGCTCAAGCTGGAAAGACCGGAGCCATAGAACTCGACGAACTTTCCGACCACCCCTTTCTTGCGCAACATTTCCGTCACCGTAAGCACGAGATCGGTGGCGGTTGCGCCCTCGCGCAAACGCCCGTGCAGGCGAAAACCGACAACTTCCGGAATGAGCATCGAGGAAGGCTGGCCAAGCATGGCGGCCTCGGCTTCGATGCCGCCAACGCCCCAGCCAAACACACCGAGCGAGTTCACCATGGTGGTGTGCGAGTCGGTGCCCACGACCGAATCGGGATAGGCTTCCCAGCGAGTGCCATGAGGCATCGCGCAAACCACGCGCGCCAGGTATTCGAGGTTGACCTGATGGCAGATCCCGGTGTCCGGGGGAACGACTTTGAAATTCTGAAACGCAGTTTGTCCCCAGCGCAGAAAAGCGTAGCGTTCGACATTGCGCTGAAATTCCAGGGCGGCGTTCAACCCGAACGCGTTAACGTTGCCGAAGTTATCCACTTGCACGGAATGGTCGATGACCAATTCGGCAGGGAAAAGCGGGTTAATACGCCTGGCGTCGCCTCCCATTTTCACGAAGGCTTCGCGCATGGTGGCAAGATCCACGATGGCGGGCACACCGGTAAAGTCTTGGAGCAGCACCCGCGCCGGCATGAAGGCAATCTCTTTTTCAGGAGCGCCGGGCTTCCAGCGTGCCAGGGCTTGAATGTCCTCGGCGTGCACGAAGCGGCCGTCTTCGAAACGAAGCAGGTTTTCAAGAAGAATGCGCAAAGAGAAGGGAAGCTTTTTGAGGTCGCTGATGCCCTGGTTTTCCAGAAGTTCAAGGCGGTGAACCTCAAACGTCTGGGCGCCAACGTTGAGTTTGTCCCGCGTGCGGAAGGAGTTTCCCGCGTTGATGGCCATCCTTGCGATCCTTTCGCTGTGGAGAGCGGCTTTCTATGATAACCGAAATCGCATCCACACGGCGGGCGGCTATACTAGTAGGGAAGTGAATATTGTTCTGATATCGACGTACGAGCTGGGGCGGCAGCCTTTTGGGCTGGCGTCGCCTGCCGCCTGGCTGCGAAAGAGCGGGCACACGGTGACTTCGCTCGACTTGTCGCGGCAGAGGCTCGATGACGCGGCGGTTCGCGAAGCTGCTCTCATCGCGGCCTATTTGCCCATGCACACGGCGACGCGGCTGGCGGCAGAGCTCCTTCCGACGCTTCGCCGGCTGAATCCTCGGGCACATCTGTGTTGTTACGGTCTGTATGCGCCGATGAACGCAGAATTTCTGCGTACCCTGGGCGTCTCAAGCGTTCTTGGCGGCGAGTTTGAAGAGGGGCTAGCGCATCTGGCCGACCGCCTGCAGGCGATTGGAAGCAAAAATTGCCACGGCGCCTCAAGCGTTCCGCAGTCTGAGCCGTTGGTTTCCTTGGCTCGGCAGAAGTTCATTCCGCCCGACCGGCAAGGACTTGCGCCGCTTGAGAGGTACGCGCACGTCATCGTTTCGTCCGGTGAGCACCGCGTTGCCGGCTACACGGAAGCGAGCCGGGGATGCAAGCACTGGTGCCGCCATTGCCCGATCGTACCTGTATACCAAGGAGTGTTCCGGATAGTGGATCGCGAGATTGTGCTCGCCGACATCCGCCAGCAAGTTGCGGCAGGTGCGCAACACATCACGTTCGGCGACGCGGATTTTTTCAATGGCGTGGGACATGCTGTGGCCGTTGTCGAGGCCCTGCATCGGGAGTTTCCTAAGGTCACCTACGACGTAACCGTCAAGATCGAGCATTTGCTGAAGCACCGGCGGCACCTCGCAACCCTGCACCACACGGGATGTCTCTTCGTGACCAGCGCTGTCGAATCGGTGGACGACGACGTGCTCCGCCGACTGGACAAGGGTCACACCCGGGCGGATTTTCTCGAGGTGACCCGCTTGTTCCTCGAGTCAGCCTTGGTGTTGCAACCGACTTTTGTGCCCTTCACGCCCTGGACGACGCTCGAGGGTTACCTCGAATTGCTGCGCGTTCTGCGAGAAAACGATTTGGTCGAAAACGTTGCCCCGATTCAGCTGGCCATTCGTCTGTTGATTCCTCGAGGGTCGCGATTATTGGAACTCGATGAGATTCGAGATTTGGTTGGCCCGTTTGATCCTTCCGCGCTCGCTTTCCCGTGGAGGAATCCGGATCCGCGTGTTGAGGCGCTCGGCGAGGAGGTTGAACAAATCGTCTCGAGCGGTGAAAAGCGCACGCTCGGGCGGCGAGCGATCTTCGAGCGCATCTGGAAAGCGGCGCGAGATGCGGCAGGTGCGCAGGCAGAGTTTACAGCACAACCTGTTCTTATGTCCCGCGCGGCAATTCCGTACCTCAACGAGCCTTGGTACTGTTGAGCTGAGCCAACCCGGGACCAGTTGGTCCCATTCGCGCAAGCCAAAGAGTCTTTGCCACAGACGGAGTTGTTTGTTTGAACCAGGAACCCTTGCCTCCCGTGGCCAACGACACAGCCAAGCGTCTGCTGCTGTTCACTACGAAGCTGGGTTATCAGACCAAGTGCTTTGCAGACGCCGCGCGCAAACTGGGTGTCCAACTCATTTACGTCAGCGATCGCTGCCACCAGCTCGAAGATCCCTGGGGCGATCAGGCCATCCCGGTCGAGTTTGCGGCTCCGGAAAATGCTGCGCATACGGTAATGGAGAGACTGCGCGGCCAGCAAGTTCGAGGAGTGTTGGCGCTGGGAGACCGTCCCGCGGTCGCTGCGGCTTACGCCGCGCGCGCTCTCGGAATCCCCTACAACCATCCGGCCGCAGTCGAGGCTTGCCGAAGCAAGTTGCGGATGCGCGAAGTATTTCGAGACACGGGATTGCCGGTGCCGTGGTTTCGCAGTTTTCCAATCGCTCCCATTCCCGAGCCATCACTTGTCGGAATTTCCTTCCCTTGCGTGTTGAAGCCGCTCTCGCTATCGGCGAGCCAGGGTGTCGTGCGGGCCAATAACCGGGACGAATTCCTTGCAGCCGCTTCGCGCCTCCGCCGGCTGCTGGAATCGGCCGAGATTCGCGCCACACGCGAGCCAAATCTCGACCAAATGATTGTGGAAGGCTATGTCCCGGGCGGGGAAGTGGCGGTCGAAGGCCTCCTCACCGACGGGGCGCTGAGAATCCTGGCGATTTTCGATAAGCCCGATCCACTGGAGGGACCCTATTTTGAAGAGACCATCTACGTCACGCCATCCAGGCTGGCCGCATCGCGGCAAAATCAAATCGTGAAGTGCGCGGAAGACGCAACGCGTGCGCTGGGCTTGACGGATGGGCCGATTCACGCGGAGTTTCGAACGAACGACGAAGGGATCTGGCCCATCGAGGTGGCCGCACGGCCCATTGGCGGCCTCTGCGCGCTAGCTTTGCGGTTCTGGATCGGCGAGGGGGAGCCGCCAATCGGGCTGGAGGAATTGCTCCTGCGCCACGCCTTCGGCATGCCCGGCAATGACGCGCCGCGGGAAACACAGGCTTCTGGCGTGATGATGATTCCTGTTCCCCAGAGCGGAATCCTCGAAAACGTTTCGGGAGTAGAATCCGCGCGAGCGACTCAGCGGATTACCGACCTCGTCATCACCGCGCGCCTTCATGATTCGATCGCCGCGTGGCCGGAAGGCTCGAGCTACTTGGGTTTTCTCTTCGCCCGAGGGAGCACGCCAGAAGAGGTGGAGCGCGCCATCCGCGAAGCGCACCGGAAATTGCGCTTCCGCATCACGCCGCGCCTCCCGGTGGAGCACCCGGCGAGTCATCGCCTGCCTGCCGGCGGATGATTATCCTTTGGCTTTCGGGGGGACGTACCCTTCGGGCAATTTCGCGCCTTCCCCGAAAAAGAACTGCTCCATCTGCTCGCCCATGATTTTTTGCGAATTGGGGTCCAGCGGATTCAGCCGGTACTCATTCATGACCATCTTCGAGTATTCGAGCCACAGCTTCCAAGCATCTTTCGAGACGTTCTCGTAAACGCGTTTTCCTAGTTCGCCCTGCCACGGGATGCGGTCCAGCCCCGGCAATTCTTTCCCGAACTTGACGCATTTCACCATGCGCGTTCCGGGCTTCACTGGTTCGCTGGGTGCCGGCGTTGGGTCGCAGGAATCGTTGGCCATGCGGTTCTCCTGTTTGCTTCGGTCATTTTTTACCTTACTGCAAGTTAGAGTAAAATCCTAGCGGTACGGGTAAAATCGCGGTCCCCGCGGCGCTAGCTTTTTTTTAGACTCTGCCTCACCAAATCCTTGGTTGCTGCATCTAGGAAGAACCGGAGGTAATCGGCTTGCCCAAAATCACCACCCTCTTTTGGGACATCGGCGGAGTCGTCCTTACCAACGGTTGGGACCGCGGGTCGCGGAAAGAGGCCTCCGCCACGTTTCATCTGGACTGGGAAGAATTCCAGGACCGGCACGACCTCTCTTTTCCTGCCTTTGACAGCGGCCAAATCAGCCTCAACGAATATCTTGACCGCACGCTCTTCTATCGCGCTCGTCCGTTCTCGCGCGAAGAATTCACGGCTTTCATGTTTGCGCAATCCAAGGAATATCCGGAGACGCGGACGATTCTGGACAAGGTGACGAAGACCCAAAAATACTTTATCGGCGCCATCAACAATGAGCCGTTAGAACTCAATCAGCACCGCATCGAGGCCTTCGAGCTGCGAAGGAACTTTCTGGTTTTTTTCAGTTCTTGCTACGTGCACGCGCGCAAGCCCGAAGAAACCATTTTTCGCGTGGCGCTGGAAGTCACGCAGCGACCGCCAGAGCAATGCCTGTTCATCGACGACCGCCCCTTGAATCTGGAAGCGCCCCGAAAACTTGGTATGAACACGATTCTTCACCAGGGCGCGGAACAATTGCGGTTGGAACTTGGAAAACATGAGGTTGAGGTATAGTTTGGAGCGTCGCGCTATCTGACGGAAGACAATCACCAAGGAGGCCCGATGGCGGACGAAACAAGTCGTTCCGGGTCGGTTTACGGCGGAGTAGCCGAACCCTGCGCGGTGATTCTGTTTGGTGCCTCCGGGGACCTTGCCAAGCGCAAGGTCATCCCCGCAATGTACGACCTGGCCACCCACAATGCTCTTGGCCCGCGCTACGCCATCGTGGGGTTCGCCCGCACGGCCATGACCGAGGATTCCTTCCGCGCAGGTTTGGGCGAAGCGGCCAAAACGATTTCCGAAGTGGGTCCGATTGACCCCAAACAGTGGGATGCCTTTGCTTCCAACCTCTACTACTGCGCCGGAGATTACGGCAATCCGGAACCCTATACGCAACTGGCCAAGCGCTTGACCGACCTGGAGACCGCCAAGAATCTGGGCGGCAACCGCTTGTTTTATCTTTCGACGCCGCCGGAAGTTTATCCGGCCATCGTGGAGCAACTGGGCCGCGCCGGGCTGGCCCATCCCCCTTCGCCCCATTCCTGGGTGCGCATCATCATTGAGAAACCGTTTGGACGCGACTTGGCTTCCGCGAAAGCGCTCAATCAGATTGTCCTCAACGTGTTCGATGAGAAGCAGGTTTATCGTATTGACCATTATCTGGGAAAAGACACGGTCCAAAACCTGCTCGTGCTGCGCTTTGGCAACGGCATTTTTGAGCCGCTGTGGAACCGCAATTACGTAGACCACGTGCAAATCACGGCGTCGGAAACGCTGGGTGTTGAGCGCCGCGGCGGTTTCTATGAAACTGCCGGCGCGCTGCGCGATATGATTCAGAGCCACGTTCTGCAACTGACTTCTCTTGTTGCCGTCGAACCTCCCGCTGCCTTCGATGCCACCGCGGTGCGAAATGAAAAACTGAAGGTGCTGCAGTCGATCCGCCCGTTCAACCTGGAAATGGTGGCGCAATCTGTGGTTCGCGGCCAATATGCGCCCGGGAAACTCGGCGACAAGCCCGTAACGGGCTATCGGGAGGAACCCGGCGTGAATCCTGCTTCGAAGACGGAAACCTTCGTCGCCGGAAGGCTGCTCATCGACAATTGGCGGTGGGCCGGCGTGCCGTTTTACATTCGTACGGGCAAGCGTCTCGCAAAACGCAGCACGGAAATCATGATTCAATTTCACTGCGCTCCGCACATCGTATTTCGCGAGCGCGAAGTGCAGCCCAATCGGCTGGTCCTGAATATCCAGCCAGACGAAGGGATTTCGATCAGCTTTGGCGCGAAGCGCCCGGGCACGGAGATGAGCATCGGAAACGTCACCATGGATTTCAGCTACCGCAAAGGCTTCGGTGATACCACGCGCAGCGCCTATGCCACGCTCTTGAACGACTGCGTTCGCGGCGACGCCACGCTTTTCGATCGCGGCGACAGCGTCGAGGCCGCGTGGTCGCTGGTGGACCCCATCCTCGACGTCTGGAGTGCCGCGCGGAGTGCGACCGTGCCCCAATATGCCGCAGGCAGTTGGGGGCCGCACGAATCCGATGTTCTGCTCGAACGCGATGGCCGTCGGTGGTATAACCCGTAGTGCCGTAGCCGTGAGTTGCAAAATTCCTTGAACCGATTTAAAAGAGGGGATTACAAGGGGGATCGGTGATCCTTGTGGGAGATGTGGGCGGCACCAAATGCAACTTGGCGCTATTTTCCGAAAAGCATGGAAACCTGACGCCAGTTTTTCGCCAGCGCTTTGCCAGCAAGGAATTTGCGCAGTTCGATTTGATCGTCAAGGAATTTTCGAACCAGGCTGCGGACCATCTTGGCGGCGAGCGAATTAACGCCGCCGGATTCGGTATCGCCGGCCCGGTCATCAACGGCCGCGTGCGCGCCACGAACCTCCCCTGGATCGTGGAAACCGAAACGCTGACCAAGGAGCTGAACGTTCCGCACGTTGTGCTCCTCAATGACCTCGGCGCCTGGGGGCATAGCCTCGAGCATCTTGCCCCCGAAGATTTCTGCGTCTTGAATCCTGGCAAGCCCGAGCCGGGCGGCACACGGGCGTTACTCGCAGCCGGCACGGGCTTGGGAGAGTCCATTCTCTTTTGGCATGCGGGGCGGTACCGCGTCGTGCCTTCCGAAGGTGGGCACTCCGATTTTGCGCCCCACACGGAGCAGCAGATTGAATTGCTCCGCTTCATGCGTCGGCGTTATCCCCAGGTGAGTTGGGAGCTGATTCTCTCGGGCAGAGGTTTCCGCACCATTCACGAGTTTCTAGCTCCTAAGGTGCTGCATGCTTCTTTTGAAGACCCCGACGCAGATCCGGCTCCCGAAATTACCAGGCGCGGTTTGGATAAGTCCTGCCGCGTGTGTTCGGACACCGTCGATTTGTGGACCGCCATCTATGGCGCCGAGGCGGGAAATCTCGCGCTGAAAGTCTTGGCCCTCGGCGGCGTGTACGTTGCCGGCGGCATCGCCGTCAAGATCCTTGAGAAGATGAAAGATGGCACGTTTTTCCACGCCTTCAAAGACAAATGGAAATTCGAGGGGCTCCTCAGCAACATCCCTGTCTCGATTATCTTGAATGAATCGGCGCCACTGCTGGGCGCAGCCTACGAAGCCTTGGCGGCCGCCGAGGCCGGCGATAGATAGTTTGCAACCCCTGGCATTTGTTCTTCGCCATCGGCGAGGTTTCATCCCTCCCCACCATTCTTTGGTAAGCTAAGACGGACGCGATTCCTCAAGAATGGCCTTGCCGGACGTCTCCCCGATCTCAGACACAGGCCAAGGAGCAAACCATGAGCAGTCGAGCAACGACCCAAGTCCCCGAGCTCGAGAATTACGTGGACGGTGCGTGGCGGCAAGCCAGTGCTTCCGAATACTCTGAGGTGACCAACCCCGCAACTGGCGAGCTGCTGGCGCGTACACCTCTTGCCGCCTCCGCCGACGTTGATGCCGCCGTCCAGGCTGCTGCGGCTGCTTTTCCCGCGTGGCGCCGCACACCGGCGGGCGAGCGCATTCAATACCTCTTCAAACTGAAAGACCTTCTCGAAGAAAATATCGACGAACTCTCGCGCATTATCACCATCGAAAATGGAAAGACCTTCGCTGAGGCCAAAGCAGAGATACGCCGCGGCATCGAAAACGTCGAAGTGGCCTGCGGTATCCCCATGATGATGCAGGGCCATGTCTTGGAAGACGTCACGCCAGGCGTGGATGAAATTCAGATTCGCCAGCCGCTAGGTGTAGTTGCGGCCATCACGCCGTTCAACTTCCCGGCGATGATCGTTTACTGGTTTCTGCCGTATGCCATCGCTTGCGGCAACACTTTTATCCTGAAGCCTTCCGAGCGCGTCCCGCTCTCCATGCGCCGCGCGTTCGAGTTGCTGGAAAAAACCGGCCTACCCAAGGGTGTCGTGAATCTGGTTAATGGGGGTCGCGATGTGGTCAACGCGCTTTGCGATCATCCGCAGGTACGCGCCATCAGCTTTGTCGGATCGACGCCCGTCGCGAAGCACGTTTACGCGCGCTCCGCGGCGACCGGCAAGCGGATGCAGTGCCAGGGCGGCGCAAAGAATCACGTCATCGTCCTGCCCGATGCCGACATCGAGCTGGCGACGCAAGTCGTCAGCGACAGCGCGTTCGGTTGCGCGGGGCAGCGCTGTCTCGCCGTTTCCGTGGCGGTCACTATCGGCGAAGCGCAAAAGAAGTTTCGCGATTCCATCGCGCAGGCCGCGTCAAAAATTCACGTGGGCAACGGCCTCGATCAAGGCGTGGGGATGGGGCCGGTCATCAGCAAAGAAAGCAAAAGGCGTATCGAATGCTTGATAAACGCCGGTGTCGGGGAAGGTGCGAAGCCTATTCTGGACGGGCGCGGCACGAGAATTCCCAAATATGAGGCAGGAAATTTCATGACCCCCACGGTTCTCGACGGTCTCCCGGCCACCAGCCAGCTCGCGCACACGGAAATTTTTGGACCGGTGCTCAGCTTGATTCATGCCAACTCCGTGGACGAAGCCATGGACTTTCTCCGTCGCAGCCCGTACGGAAATCAGGCTTCGCTTTTTACCACCAGCGGCTCGGCCGCGCGCAAATTCCGCTACGAGGCGCCTGCAGGTAATATCGGCATTAACGTCGGCGTTGCCGCGCCGATGGCGTATTTCCCGTTCAGCGGCTGGAAGGAGAGTTTCTTCGGCATTCTTCACGGTCAGGGACGCGATGCCGTCGAATTTTTCACCGAGTCGAAAATCGTGATCGAGCGCTGGTCGCGGCAGGAAACTCGCAAGTTCTAGGCACCGCGCACCGACGCAAACCTATTTGCCAGGACCTTTTTTCAATGACCACAAATCCTCTCCACCTGGACATCCACGAACAAATCGAATGTGCGCAGACCCTCGCTTCGCGCTTTTACACCGATCCGGCGATTCTGGGGATTGAGAAATCGCGGATTTTCCAGCGCACCTGGCAACTGGTCGGCACGCTCGATCAGCCGTGTGGCGAAATGAATGGTACCAAACGCACCATTTCCCACGCGGAAAGCTTCTTCACCACGGATGTCGTCGGCGAACCGGTCATCGTGGTGCGCGACAAGCAAGGCGAGTTGCGTGCTTTCAGCAACGTTTGCCGCCATCGCGCGGGACCGATTGCGCTCGGCAGCGGCTGCCGGAACGTGCTGCGCTGCCAGTATCACGGATGGACTTACGCCCTCGATGGCCGCTTGATTGGCACGCCGGACGTCGATGGCGTGGAGTTCTTCGACCGCCGCACCATGGGGATGGTCCCGCTGCGTTGCGAGACCTGGGGACAGTTCATCTTTGTGAATTTCGACCTCCGGGCCGAGCCCCTCACCGCGTACCTGGGACAAATTCCCACCGAGGCGCGGGGCTTCCAATTCGAAGGCTTGGAGTTCGCTGAGCGTCGCGACTACGTGATCGATTGCAACTGGAAGGTGTACGTCGACAACTATCTCGAGGGCTACCACATCCCCATCGCCCATCCCGGCTTGATGAAAGAAATTGATTACGCGCGGTACCGCACGGACACGTTCCGTTATTATTCGCAGCAGTTCGCGCCGATTCGCGCGATGAAACCGGAAGACGCTGGCGAGCGCCTCTACGCGCCCGGCTCCGGCCTCGAGCAGGCGCTGTACTTTTGGATTTTCCCGAATCTGATGCTTAACATTTATCCGGACAACATTTCCACAAATGTGATCGTACCGCTCTCGCATGAGAAAACGCTCACCATCTTCGAATGGTTCTTCCACGATGTGGCTTCACAGAAAAGCCGTGAGCGGATCGAGCGCGCGGTCTCCTTCAGCGATGAAGTGCAACAGGAGGACATTCTGCTTTGCAAACATGTGCAAAAGGGCCTGGGTTCTGCCACCTACGACCGCGGGCGGTATTCTGTGAAACGCGAAAACGGCGTACACCACTTCCACATGCTAGTGAACGAGTTCCTCGCGCGGCCTTAGCCAGCTGCGGATGCTGCCGTGATCGTGCTTTTGATGGGCCCTGCAGGATCGGGAAAGACCAGAGTCGGTCTATTGCTCGCCAAGGAACTCTCCTGGGAATTTGCCGATGGCGATGATTTCCATTCGCCCGCGAACAAAAATAAAATGGCACGCGGTGTCGGGCTGACTGACGAAGACCGTGTCCCATGGCTGCAATCCATCCGCGATGCGATAGATCAATGGCTGGCCGAGCGGCGCAGTGTCGTTCTGGCTTGCTCCGCGCTGAAACGCAGCTACCGCGAACGACTTGGGATTCATTCAAACGCAAAGGACATTAAGCTGGTCTATCTGAAAGGTTCCTACGATCTCTTGCTCGAACGCCTGCGCAGCCGAAAGGGTCACTACGCGACCGAAGGGCTTCTCTCGAGCCAGCTCGCCGACCTTGAAGAACCAACCGATGCCATCACCATTGACGTGTCCAGGTCGCCGGAAGAAATAGTCGTCGAAATACGCAAGCGCCTGGGCTTGTAAGCGATGGCGGAAAAATCCGATTCCGGAGACTTCTTCATTTCTTCGGAAAGAGCGGGTGGCAGCTTATTGCGCTCGAATCTCCTAGGGCTTTGCCGGGGATGGCGCGGGCTGCGAACTCGGCGCTGTCGGAGTGCTTCCGTAATTGAAATTCACTTTGGGAGCCTGCCTCGCCCCTTCCTCGGTCTTGAAGTAGGCGTCGTTGCGGGTGAATCCGCTCATGCTGGCGACGAGATTGTTGGGGAAGAGCGAGAGAAACGTGTTGTAGTCCTGGAGCGTCTGGTTGTAGCTCCGGCGTTCGACGGCGATGCGGTTCTCCGTTCCGGCGAGCTCGTCTTGCAAGCGCAGAAAGTTCTC
>Ga0306920_100010617_pt1 | contig 12360 bp, 11 predicted proteins | sample flu12Cox44000170_FD_204666 | JGI IMG/M metagenome (GOLD analysis project Ga0306920, IMG submission 204666) | Lab enrichment of tropical soil microbial communities from Luquillo Experimental Forest, Puerto Rico - flux4day.12C.oxic.44.000.170 (v2)... | ecosystem: Environmental > Terrestrial >...
CGACGCGAAATCCTTCGACGCGGCAATGGCTGAAGCGCTGGCGGGCCAGCCGCACCGTAATCCTCCGCACGCGGAGCCCGCTTAGGGTGCGGAACGATTAAGGTGGACTTGGCCGCCAGCTCATGAAACGGACCATGCGCTGACAATGGCCGACAATCGCCGACATTTTCTGCGGTAAAGCCCCACGAAAACCTTGCTTTTATCGGGTGTTGTCGCCACATGTCGACGACAAGGGCTGACATACGCAGACAGCCGGTTATGTTACCCCGGTGTTACCCCGATGGCACGCCACATAACTGAACTGGGCCTCCGCGCCCTGAAGCCCCGCGACCAGCGCTATGAAAAGCCGATCGGGCGCGGTCTCTCCGTCATCGTGCAGCCTTCGGGCGGCAAGTCGTTCGCTGTGCGCTACCGGTTCGGCGGCCGCACCCGTAAATTGACCCTGCCCGGCGGCTTGAGCCTGGCGGCCGCCCACCGCGCCACCGCGGACGCGCTCTACAAGGTCGAGCAGGGCATCGACCCCGCCATCGCCCGCGCGCAGCAAAAGCAGAAACAACGCCTCGCGGACGCCGATACCTTTGCCGCCGTGACGGCCGAGTATTTGCGGCGTGAGGGTAAGACACTGCGCAGCGTCGAACGCCGCCGCAGTACCCTCGATCGGCTGGTCATTCCGGTGCTCGGCGATCGCCCAATCGGCGAGATCAAGCGCAGCGAGATTGTCCGCTTGCTCGATCAGATCGAGGAGACGTCCGGGCCCTCGAGCGCCGACGACTGCTTGGCGTTCATTCGCAAGATTTGCAACTGGCACGCCACGCGTAGCGATGATTTCCGCACGCCAATCATCCGCGGCATGGCGCGCACCAAACCGGCGGAGCGGGCGCGGTCTCGGATTTTGAATGACGACGAGCTGCGCGTCGTTTGGAAAACGGCTGCCCGCCAGCCGGGTGCCTTTCCGGCGCTGATTCGATTTCTTCTCCTGACCGCCGGCCGCAGGAACGAAGCCCGGAACATGACCTGGGCGGAGATCGACGGCGGCGATTGGACTCTGCCGGCGGCGCGTAACAAGACCAAGGTCGATCTAGTGCGGCCGTTGAGCGACGCGGCGTTGGCGCTCCTGAAGCAAGTGCCGCGAATCGATGCCGGACCATTTGTGTTCACGACCACGGGGCGTCGGCCGATCGGCGGCCTGGAACGGTACAAGAAGCGATTTGACGAGGCGTGCGGCGTCACCGGTTGGACGCTTCACGACTTACGCAGAACGGCGCGATCGCTAATGAGCCGCGCCGGCGTCAATTCCGACCATGCCGAACGCTGTCTCGGGCACGTCATCGGTGGCGTCCGCGGTGTTTACGATCGGCACGCCTATCACGTCGAGAAGCGCGCCGCCTACGACGCCCTGGCGGCGCAGATCGATCGTATTGTCCATCCGGTCGACAACGTGGCCGAGATGCCGGCCAGGAAGTCGCGCCGCAAATGACGGAAGAGGCCAATGAAGCGGTCAGCAAGGACGAACTTGCTGATGCGATTGCAGGCGAATTTGGTCATGCGAAGGCGCCGGAATTTCTTCGCAAGCGGCTCGAGCAGTATTACTATGCCGCCGTCGATCCCGAGGACCTGGAGCAACAGCGCGAACGGCTTCGCGCCATCGAACGAGACTGTCTGCAGGCTGCAAAATCGGTCTGGTTGGCGCCGCAAGAGCCGGATTGGTTTCCGAAAGGAATTGCCGGATCACCGGCTCCGGCGCTGACCAGGGATCGCCTTACCGCTCTTTTTGCCGACAATATTCGAAAGGTGGAGCAAGCCGGTAATCGGCCGGCCACAGACTTCCTGCGCCGGCAATTAAAGAAATTCGAAAGCGGAACGCTCAAGTTTGAGCAGGAGAAAGTCGAGCCATTGGTTCAGGCCGTTATAGGGCCAACCGAGCTTAGCCTCCTGCTCGACCAGGTTTCGAAGGCCGCTGGGCGAGCGGCGGATGGGCTGCCGCCGAAACGCAAAGCCCGAGGAATACCGAAAGAGGAGCTGGCCGCGCATTACGGCCGGCTCTTGATACAGGAATTCTACCGGCTCCCATTGAGACGGCGCCCGTTGAAACGGCGCCCGTTGAAACGGCGCTCGTTGAGAAAATTCCAATTTCCCTGGTCGAAATTCCTGACCGTTACAGCATTCTTCTACGAATATGTATTCGAAGAGTACAAGAAAGCGGAGCGTTTCGAAACCGCCTGCCGTAAAGTGCTGAAAGAGACCGGGGACCGTAAATCGGACTAAGCCCGGTTTTGGGGAAACCGCCGCTAACTTTCTGCCGGTTTCCCCACACCATTTTCCCACCCCAATCGATACTCCGCGTCGGCGACATTCGACGACAGGGGTTTCGACCGTGACTATTCCTCGCGAGAACGTTTCACCACACGAGCTAAAGCTCAGACAAAAAAAGATTCCGGTACCGTCAGAAGATGCTCCCACAATCCCCGAGCGTCATGGCGATCGCGGCAGCGGTGATGACGATGATGATGATGACGGTCGTCATCTTTCCACATTACGTGTTGCGCAGCGTTATGCCGTCACGAGAAGGACTATTGAGCGTTGGGAAGAGGACGAGCGCCTCGACTTTCCTGAGCCCGATCTCCGGATCAACAAACGTAAGTATTGGAAACTAAAAACGCTCCAGCGCTGGGAACGCCAGCGCGCAATAGCGTCAGCTACTCCGTGAATGCAAAGGCCCGAATCCGCCTGCAGCGGCTCGGGCCTTTCATCGTTTCGATCCGGGCACGACCGCGGATCGGAATGTAGATCGGTTCCTCGTCGGTTCCGGTCACCCCCTTCGGGTCGATAACGAAAGGAGGTCCGTTATGACGGACCTATTTACAGTGTCGTCGGCGGTATTTCAATCGCCGACATCATCCGTACCTATCGTTGGCGGTCATAGCATCGCCAAGGCGCAGTGGGGACCGCACAAGCGGGCCCGCCTCGCCGCGCAATGGAAAACCGGCACGATCAACGTCAAGCCGACCGTCAAGCTTGCTAGCGAGGTGTTTCGGGTTTCGGAGCAACTCATCAGGCAGGCAATTGCCGAGGTGCCGCGCTGCGCCGTGCCGAACGGCACGCCGGTAATGCCGGTCAATCCGGTTGAGTCCATCTGGTGGACCGGGCTGACCGAACCCCAGCACGACGAATTCGTTCGGGCGCATTTCGATTCGATCTGGGCATCAGTCGAACGTCTTACCCGTTAATTCCAAAAGAGGCGCCGCCCGCCAAAGGGCGACGCCTTCTTTTTGTTCAAGCAAAGAAAGGAATAGACCATGAGTAACGTCATCCAATTTCCCAGCGCGAAAGAACGATTCAACGCCAAGCCGCTTAACGGCCCATCATGCTGGGATGAAGATATCGGATATTGCGCCGGTATTTGCGTTCCGGGGGGCAGTATAGGGATTCCCTTATGGGACGACGAAGAGGTCGCCGCATATAACGCCGATCCCGACTTATGGACAGCAGATTACTTCGGTCTGACGCTCGACGAGTGTCGCGAGTGGATTTTCACTGACGGCACGCCGCTTTGCGGCGCGACGACAAAAGCCGGGAAACCTTGCCCGGTCCCCGCTTGGTCCCATGCAACGAAACCTCAGACCGTGGCTCGCGCTACATCGCAATGGGCCGTGTAGCGCTCATAGAAAAATGGCCGGGAGGGCAAAATGATTACCGACAAAATAATCAGCGCGCTTGAGAGAGTTACTTTCGACGGCAGCGAGTGTCACGCCGTCGTCAATACCGAACTTAAGAATCCCGAGCACGAAATCGCCGCATCAAACATCCGGCACGCGATCCTATCGCAATATCGCGACACCGTTCCGGTCGACGTGGTGATCGAGATTGTCCTCAAATTAGCAGACGAGGGGCGCATCTGAATTTCCGCGCAAGCGGAAATCGTAACCGGGTGTATCCCGGTAAATGTCGAACTGATCCGAAGTGATCAAACAGAAGGAATACGCGTCATGAGTAACGACATAATAAAAGACGATCCAACCAGCATCGACAATTTTGCCGGTTGGACTGACGAGGTTGAAGGCTACGATCAGCCGCAAAATGCCGGAATCATCCAGGGTAACCTCATTAAGTTCACCAATGAGGCGACATGGGTGCTGCGCGACGGCACCGAGTTGTCGGCAAATCTCGAGCTTATTGCCGTCGACGTCGCTCGCATCGTGCAGAAGTGGTGGGATCAGCAGCCGGTCGAGACGATCATTCTCGAGCCGCACCAGAAATTTCCCGACATCGAGGAAATGAACGCGAAGGTGCCGCGCAAGGAATGGATCGAAGGACCGGACGGCAAACCGCGCGGACCGTATCAAGCGCAGCACGTGGTCTATCTGCTCGATCCAAATCCAATGGACAAGTACACGTTCCCGACCGGCACCACGGGCGGCAGAATTGCTGTCAGCGAGCTCCGCGACAAGATCGTATGGCGACGCCGGTTGCAGGGCCCGAACGTGTATCCCGTGATCACGCTCTCCGATACGTTCTTCCCCACCAGATTTGGCGGGAGGCAACGTCCGCATTTCGTGATCAAGCGTTTTGTTCGGCTCGGCGGCGAAGGTGGTGAGGTGCAAGCATTGGCACCGCCAGCGCAAGCGCCGGTCAATCAGCCGGCGCAGCAAGTAGCGGCGCAAGCGGAATTGCCGTTACAAGAGGTCAAGGAGCCGTCGCTCAAAGAAGAAATGGGCGACGAGGTTCCATTCAATGATCCGGTCCCCGATCTCGGAAAAGCGGAAAGCCCCAAGGCATCCGCACGACCGCTTCCGAATCCGCGGCGCAATCTGAAAAAGCCGGCCCGAGACAGTGCAAGGAAAGCCAAGCGACGGCCGGCCAATGTTCTCGACGCCGGCTAACGCTTGTCGGTCAAATCCACAAAGGCGGGCGCGATAAAGCGCCCGCCCCGTCATCGCCTACAAAAGCAGATCAATGGGTACCGAGACCACACCTGCAACCGCCACGCCTGGAGTAACCCCCCGGGCCGGCGCCGCTGTATCCAAATTTAAGTCTATTGCGCGCAAGTTTATTATCCCTGCCGCCGCCGAATCCGCCGGTCCGCGCAATGCGTTCGACCTCGAGGGCAACGGTCTGCACGACGCAAGCGTAGTTCATTGCCTCGTCTGCATCGATCTCAATACTGATGTGATCGCCCAATACGGCCCTGATCAGATTCCTGCCGGGCTCGAGCACCTATCGCGCAGCAAAAGCCTAGTTGGGCACAATATCTGCAATTACGATCTGCCGCTGCTGAGCCGCCTGTACAATTGGGCGCCGGCGCCGGACTGCCGCGTCATCGACACGATGGTCGCCGGCCGGCTGATCCTTCCCAATCTCGATGACCTCGACGACACCGCCGCGGCCATGGGCGCCCCGAAGATGGGCAAGCTGCGTGGCCGCTACAGCATCGAGGCATGGGGCGAGCGGCTCGGCATCGCCAAGGTCGGAACGGACATCAAGGATTGGTCAAAATGGACGCCGGTAATGCAGGAACGGTGCGTCACCGACACGCTGATCTGCAAGGCACTCTATCAATTCTTGCAGCCGAATGGCTATAGCCAAGTAGCCCTAGAGCTCGAGCACCGCGTCGCCAGGATTTGCGAACACATTACTGCCGATGGCGTGCCCTTTAACGTCGAAGCCGCGGAGCAATTACGCCGGCAATGGGTTGCCCGGCATGCCGAGCTCGGCGTGCAACTGTCGCAACAATTCCCCGATACGAACCTGAATTCGCGCAAGCAGCTTGGCGTATTGCTCGAGGCACGCGGCTGGATACCAGACGAACGCACCCCAAAGACTCAGCAGCCGAAGATCACCGACGAGGTGCTCGAAACCATTCCAGCAATGTTTCCCGAATTCGCCGGGCTTGCTGAGTACAACATTCTGCGGCGCCGACTCGCCCAATTGAGCGACGCCAAGGAAGCCTGGTGCAAGCACGTTGATGCCGACGGGCGCATTCACGGCGGGCTCATTCACATCGGCACGCCGCATAGCCGTGCTAAGCATCAGGCGCCGAATATAGCGCAAGTTCCAAACCCAAAACGCGGCAAGCCGTTTGCGGCCGAGTGCCGGGCATTATTTCGGACCAACGATAATTGGGTTTTCGTCTGCGCCGACCAAGCCGGGCTACAAGATCGCGCCTTTGCGGACTACTTGGCCGAATTTGACGGCGGCGCCTATGCCAAGGCGTTCCTCGAGGGCCTTGACCCGCACTGGAAAACCGCCACCGATCTTGGCCTGATCGCGAAAGACACCGGGCTCAATAAGCAAAACAAGGTGCACACTGCGATCCGCGAACACAGCAAAGGCTTTCGCTACGGATTTTTATTCGGCATGGGCTCGGCCCGCGCCGGTCGCATCATCAACAATGCCGTTCGCGCCGTGCATCAGATTGACAACAGCAATGACTCGCAAAAACGATTCTTTGGTGATGCCGCGCGTCCGAACGAGGCCACGCTAAAGCGAATCGGCAAGCAGGCGCTCGACAAATTCATAACAGGCACGCCTGGCCTAGGGCGCTTGCGGGCGAAGCTCACAACCCATGTTGAACATTATGGCTGGCTTCCCGGGCTCGACGGTCGGCGCGTACCGACGCGGGCGCAATACACCGCTTTAAATTATCAAGTGACCAGCGCCGAAGCGGTCATTACAAAGCGCTGGCTCGTTCGCGTCTACGACGAATTGAATCAGAAGTTTCGCTATGGCTGGAACGGCGACTGCGTCATCGTCCTATGGGTACACGACGAGATCGCCGTTTGCTGCCGGCCCGAAATCGCCGCCGAAATCGGCGCGATCATGGTCAAGCACGCCAAGGAGCCCGGCGAGTTCTATGGCTTCAAGGTGCCGCTCGATGCCGACTACAAGGTTGGCCGCAGTTGGGCCGGCGACGACGCGCAAGAGAATAAAAACCCCGCGGCGCTAGCCGATGCGATACCGGCCGATTTATCAATTCCAAGGTTTCTGCAGCGGGAGCCGCCTATCGCCGCGGCCGCGAATCCCACCAACGAACCTAACGACGAACCTAACGACGAACCTAACGACGAGCCCGCCCCTATTGCGTCCGACGAGCTCGCTGCCGCCGTAATGAACATGAAGGCCAGCATTGCGGCCGGCATCCGCTTAGCCGCCGCGGCGGAATCCACCCATAGTGATGCTGGCGGTGATGCTAACGCCGGCAATGGACGCGATCAGGGCCAGCGTTCCGGCAATTATCCGCATGGCGAGCGCCGCGGCGGTCGCTGTCTCGCGACCTACCTTTATCGCGATTACCTCAAAGGCAACCACACCAAGGTCGAGAAGTGGCGTTCGCCCAGGGCAAAGCGGGCGCAATATCCGCAATCATTTTGGGTGCAAGGTCGGTGGGTAGCAGAAAAGCCGAACGGCTGGCTGCATGTTCCCTACCGCTTGCCGGAATTGCTTGCCGCGCTCGTTAAAGACCCGGGCACCGATGTATTTGCGCCGGAAGGTGAAAAGGACTGCGACACGCTTGCCGGCCTCGACCTCGTTGCGACCACCAATGCCGAGGGCGCCACGCCGTTGCGGGCAAAGATCGGAAATTGGGCGCCGGAATTGTCGCGCTGGTTTTGCGGTGTTCGGCGCCTGTTCATCCTTGCCGACAACGATGACGTCGGCCGCGCCTTTGCCAAAGAGAAAGCGCGCGCCCTCGAGCACGTCGTGCCGGACGTTCGCATCGTTCTCTTTCCTGACGTACCGGAGGGCGAAGATGTTTCCTACTGGCTGCGTGAGCTCGAGCATAGCAAGGAAGAATTACTTGCCCGCTGTGAAGCGGCGGAACGCTGGCAAGGCAGCGGCTATGTTTTAGTGCGCGCCTCTGACATCGTACCGCGGCGGATGGATTGGTTGTGGCAGGGGCACATTCTGCGCGGTTCGCAGGAATTGCTCACCGGCATACCAGGCGGCGGCAAGAGTCAAATCCATTGTGCTTTCGTTAGCTATGTCACCACCGGCGGCGCCTGGCCTGACGGCTGCAACGTGGCACCGGCCGGCAACGTGATCATGCTCACCGCCGAAGATTGTCTCGATCAGACCATCGTGCCGCGCCTGATCGCCGCCGGCGCTAATCGTGATCGCGTCTTTGTCTTGAAGAAAATCAAGAAAGACAACAAGGAGCGCATGTTCCTGCTGGGCGAAGATCTCGAGGAACTCGAACGAATGATTGTTCGAATCGGCAACGTGCTCTTGGTCACGATTGATCCAATAACAGCTTACATGGGCAGTGGCGGTAAGTTTGATTCACATCGCGCCACCGACGTGCGTGGCCAATTAGGTCCGCTCGCCGATCTGGCAGAGTGCATGGACGTGGCATTGTCGGCGATCACGCATCCGCCGAAGCACGCGACGCAACGATCAATCGATCATTTTATTGGTTCGCAAGCCTATATTGCCGCTGCCCGTATCGGTCACCTCGCCATCGAGGAAGTTGACGACGACAAAGTCCCGACCGGCCGCGGTCTGTTTACGAACGTCAAGAACAACGTCAGTCGCAAAATGTCGACGCTAGCCTATCGGATTATCGAGAAACCGCTGCCTGGCGACGTGACCACCGCAAGCATTGTTTGGGAGGAAATCGTCGACATCAGCGCCGACCAAGCCGTCGCCGCGGCTGCACCAGCATGCAAGGAGCGCGGGAATCAGGATGACATAATAATTTTTCTATTCAACACCCTGATAAACGGACCCGTGCCGATAAAGTTTATCGAAGAACAAGCGACAACATACAATTTCAGCAAGGATCAACTCGACCGCGTCAAAAAGAGGATCGGTATCGTGGCATTCAGAGAAAAAGGGAAATTAAACGGCGGATGGTTTTGGGCGTTGACGCAGCATGCACCAAACAAAGAATAAAAAACCGAGGCGACGATGTATCAGCGTAATATTCGGCAACATGGAGACGCTCTAACGCTGCTGCGGTCACTGCCGGACCCTTGTACACCGCTGATATTTTTTGATCCGCAGCATCGCGAGAATCTGGACAAGCTCAAGTATGGCAACGAGGGCGCGCGCCAGCGCGAGCGTTGCAAGTTGCCGCAAATGTCGAGTGAATATATCGAAGCATGCTGTCGCGAAGCGGCGCGCATATTGAGGCCATCCGGTTATTTGATGCGGTGGCAAAATGCGCTTCAGGTTGGCACCGGTGCCCATTTATGCCTCGCCGACGTCCTGCAATGCGTCGAGATTATCGCCTGGGACAATGGTCGCATCAGCAACGGCTACCGGGCGCGACGCCGCGGCGACTATTTGGTGGCGCTGCAAAAGAAACCGATCCGCGCGCGAGCCACGTGGCAAACGCGGCCGGTGATTCCTGATCGCTGGCCCGAGAAGATCATCAAGCCGCGCAGCCAACACCCACACATCAAGCCTATTGGGCTTATCCGTGCATTGATCGAGGCCATCACGTCACCGGGCGATCTGGTAGTCGATCCGGCCGCCGGCAGCTTCGTGGCGATGCAGGCCGCCATGGAGCTCGGACGCGATTTCATTGGCTGCGACCTGGCAATTCCGGCGCAATCGGTCAGTCCGAGGCCGGCAACGAGTGCAAGTGCTGCGCTACTAACTTTTCAGTAGCCGCGGCCTTCTAGTTAAGTCATTGATTCTGAATAAGGCCGCGGCAAAAAACACCCCCAATTTGAGAAGGCCGCGCGGCCTTCGAAGGCCGCGGCAGAAAAAAAAGCGTGGCCTTATTGCCTGACAAGGACTTAGGGGGTTTTTAGGAGAAGGCCGCGCTCAAAGTTGAGTAAGGGAGCTGCCCCCCGGCATCGAGTTCCAAATTTTGCCTAAAAAGTTGCGCGCTAATCGATCCTGTCAGGGTGTCGTTCTTGGCCGCCAAAACCCGCGCTGAGTCGGGTTGTATCGCCTGCGCCGGTGCCCACCCCTGCGCGTATGGCCTGCCTTTTTGATGGCGTGCCGCTTGCTCCGAGATAGTGTGTATTCATGGGCCTTAGTTGATGGTTGTTGACCCGCTGCCGGCATTCGGGGTAACGGGAGGGTAACGGGAAAGCCTGTTCCCGGGTCTGTTGGCCGCATTGAAAAATGGGCGCCGGAGATGGGGGTAAATCGGGCCTCGACGAGCTCGCATATGAGCGTGAGTGAAGCCGATCCTAATCTCGATATAGCGCGAGTGAAGCGCCGGCCCCGATCGGCGGTGACCTCGGGCCGCAAGCTTTTTGTCGAAGGTGATCCAAACAGTGCTTGGAGCCGCCGATATTCCGATCTTGTGAACCACCATGTTCAGGACATTTCATGCGGGCTCGGTCGCAATGTGTTGAGCGAAGCGCAGCTTTCGTTGATCCGGCGGGCGTCTGCAATTGAGTGCGAGCTTGAGCGGCTCGATGCTCTGTTGTCGGTCGGCGAGGAAATAAATCTTGATGAATATGGTCGAGCAACAAGTCATCTGCGCCGGCTGTTCGAGGTGCTTGGTGTCGAGCGCAAGCCGCGTGACGTGTCGCTGACGCTTAATCAAATCCAGGCCGAGCATGATGCCATGGTGCAATCGTGAACATTGATCGCGCCTTCCGCGACAAGCGTTTGTTTGCTGCCGCGCTCGGCGATCTGTCGTCGTGGCAGACCTGGCTTACGGTTCTCTGTGCAGCATTTGCCTTGCCACTTACCGCCGAGCAGCAACAGATCTTTGCCACCGTTGCTGGCGGTCGATTACCGCCGTTGAAGCGCGTGCGCGAGTTATGGGCTGTCGCCGGCCGAAGGAGCGGCAAGAGCCGTATCGCCGCAGCCATTGCGGTTTATCTGGCGCTATTCGTCAAGCACCGGCTTGCGCGCGGCGAAACCGGCATGTGCCTGGTGCTTGCCGGCAGCCGTGATCAAAGCAGATCGGTTTTTAGTTACGTGCGCGGCCTGCTCGAGAGCGCGCCGGCATTGCGGGCCGAGATCGTCAATGTCTCGCGCTATGAGATCGAATTAAAAAACGGCATCATTGTCGCCGTACACAGTAATTCTTTCAGAACAATTCGCGGCCGCACCCTGGTCGCCGCGATCTTTGACGAGACGGCGTTCTGGCGCGACGAAAGCAGCGCTTTGCCTGACGTTGAAACCTATCGCGCGGTGTTGCCGTCACTGGCAACAACCGACGGCATGCTGATTGGCATCTCGACGCCATATCGCCGGCTCGGCCTGCTGTATCAAAAACATCGCGATCATTTTGGCCAGGACGGCGACGATGTTTTGGTCGTGCAGGGCCGCAGTCAGATCTTTAATCCAACGCTCACCGACAGCGTGATCGCGGCGCAGCGTGAAGCCGATCCAGCCGGCGCCGTCAGTGAATGGGATGCGGCGTTTCGTGTCGACATTTCTGCCTGGCTTGATGATGCCAGTATTGATCGCGCGATCGAGTTGGGCCGGCCGCTCGAATTGCCGCCGCAACAGGGTATTGTTTATCGGGCTTTCACCGATGCCAGTGGCGGTGTCGGCGCCGACAGCTACACGCTGAGCATCGCGCACAAGGAAAATAACCTCTGCATCACCGATCTGGTGCGCGGCACGACTGGCAAATTCGATCCGCATCAGGTCACGCGCGACTATGCGGCGTTGTGCCAAGAATATCATGTCAGCGAAATCGTTGGCGACGCCTATGCGGCGCAGTGGGTTGCCGGCACCTGGCGCGAGACCGGCATCAATTATCGCCGCAGCGCGCTGGTTAAATCCGACATTTACCGCGAGGCCGAGGCGTTGTTTACCCGCGGTCTCGTATCATGCCAAGCTCGTTCGCGAATTGCGGCTGCTCGAGCGGATCACGCACCGTTCTGGCAAGGATCAAGTGACCCATCCGAAGGGCGGCCGCGACGACTTTGCCAATGCCGCTTGCGGGGCGCTGTATCTGGTCGGGCGCATCCCCGCGGTGGTCGAGCCGCCGATCGTGTCGCCGTGCATTATTCCCGGGCGGCCGTGGAATTGGCCGGGCGCATATCATACCGACACCGCCGCCGGCGCTGGCATTGCCAACACCCCGCCGCCGCCGGGCTTCGACCGGCCGAGCAGCGCCGAGCCCTGGTTTCCCTACGTCGATAAGTGGTGAAGAGGCCTTCAATGCAGCTTGGCATAGCGAATGAGTGCGAGTGCACCCGCTGTGAACAGGCCACGTAGATAGCGATCTCCCTGTTTGCTGATGCTACCGAGCATCACCTCATCCATCGTCCCGCGAGGGAGCGGCCGGGAGATCGCGTCATGGTCAAGCGCGGCCCGTTCCAAGATACATCGGAAAACTCGTTCAACTCAAATAAAACGCCCTGGAAAACTCGAGCACGCGCTCCGCCGGTGGGTACCACCCCGGCGCGGCGTAGGTGTCATCGTGAAGGTAGCACCGCACGC
>Ga0306920_100010618_pt1 | contig 12360 bp, 9 predicted proteins | sample flu12Cox44000170_FD_204666 | JGI IMG/M metagenome (GOLD analysis project Ga0306920, IMG submission 204666) | Lab enrichment of tropical soil microbial communities from Luquillo Experimental Forest, Puerto Rico - flux4day.12C.oxic.44.000.170 (v2)... | ecosystem: Environmental > Terrestrial >...
CGGCAGCAGGACTTTTTCGACGTAACCCATGCTTACCCTTTCTCGCAAACGCCAGGGTAGCATGTTCGTTGCCCTCCGCGCGGCTCTTGTATCGCCGGCCGCGCCTGCATATCTCTGCGCGAGCCACACCCAAATCGATCCGCGAGACCCATGTCGACCGAGAAACGAAGCTTTCAGGCGGAAGTGAGCCGCCTCCTCGACATCGTCGCCCATTCGCTTTACAGCGAGAAGCAGATCTTCCTGCGGGAGCTGATCTCCAACGCGTCGGACGCTTGCGACCGCCTGCGCTATCTGGCGATCGCCGAGCCCCAGCTCATCGCCGACGATCCGCAATTCCGCGTCGCCCTGACGCCTGACAAGACAGCGAACCGGCTCACGATCGCCGACAACGGCATCGGTATGAACCACGACGAGCTCGTCGACAATCTCGGCACGATCGCGCGCTCGGGGACGGCTCATTTCCTGCAGCAGGTCTCCGGCGATCAGCGCAAGGATATGACCCTCATCGGCCAGTTCGGCGTCGGCTTCTATTCCGCCTTCATGGTCGCCGACAAGGTCGAGGTGCTATCCAAGAAGGCGGGAGACGGCCAAGCCTGGCGCTGGGTCTCCGACGGGAAGGGCGAGTTCACGGTCGAGCCCGCCGAGAAGGAGGGCCGCGGCTCCCTCATCACCCTCCACCTTAACAAGGACGCGGCCGAATACACCGATCCGCTCCGATTGAAGCAAATCGTCAAGACCTACTCCGACCATATCGGCTTGCCGATCGTGCTCAAAGAGGATGGCAAGGAAGAGACGATCAACGCCGCGGGCGCGCTCTGGACACGGCCCAAAGCCGAGATCACGGCTGAGCAGTACCGCGAATTTTATCACCATGCCGCGCATAGCTTCGACGAGCCATGGCTCACGCTCCACAACAAGGCGGAAGGCACGTTCGAGTACACGAGCCTGCTTTTCATCCCGTCGACGAAGCCGTTCGATCTCTTCGATCCCCTGCGCAAGCCGCGCGTCAAGCTCTATGTGCGGCGCGTCTTCATCACCGACGATTGCGCGGAGTTGCTGCCACCCTACTTGCGCTTCTTGCGCGGCATCGTCGACAGCGAGGACCTGCCGCTCAATGTCAGCCGCGAGATGCTGCAGAACAACCCCATGCTCGCCAAGATGCGTGGACAGATCACCAAGCGCGTCCTTGCCGAGGTTGCCAAGAAAGCGAAGGAGGCACCGGAGGAGCACCAGAAATTCTGGGACAATTTCGGCGCGGTGTTGAAAGAGGGTGTTTATGAAGACCCCGAAAATCGCGACGCGATCTTGCCGCTTCTCCGCTTCCGCAGCACTGCCGGCGACACTCTCGTCTCGTTCGACGACTATGTCGCGCGCCTGAAGCCGGGGCAGGAGGCGATCTACACCATCACCGGCGACAATCTCGAGCTCCTGCGCAAGAGCCCGCAGCTCGAAGGCTACCGTGCCAAGGGAATCGAGGTGCTGCTGCTCACCGATCCCATCGACGAGTTCTGGACCGCAGCGGTCGGCAAGTACAAGGACCACGCGCTCAAGTCGGTGACCCGCGGCGCCGCCGACCTCGCCAAAATCGAAGCCGGCGACAAGCCGGAAGAGAAGAAGGAGGAGAGGCTCGACAACACGGTGGCGAGCCTGGTGGCGCTCTTCAAGTTGTCTCTGGGCGATGCGGTGAAGGATGTGCGCGGCTCCGACCGCCTCACCGACAGTGCCGTTTGCCTCGTCGCCGACGAAGGCGACCTCGACATGCATTTGGAGCGCTTGCTAAAGCAGCACAAGCAGCTCGCGACATCGGCCAAGCGCATCCTCGAGATCAATCCGCGCCACCCACTGATCGCGCGGCTTGCCGCGATGGCAGGCCAGGAAGGGGCCGCGCAAGCTCTCGGCGATTTCGCTTGGTTGCTCCTCGACCAGGCGCGCATTCTCGAAGGCGAGCCCTTGCCCGACCCCAGTGCGTTCGCCCGCCGCCTCGCATCGGTGCTAGAGAAAGGGCTCGCGGCTTGAGGGTCAGTGAGCCGTATCGGTTCCTTTGGCCGTGACCCCCGCGAAAGCGGGGATACAGTGCCACACTGCAGATCGCTCGCCCCGGAACCCCGCTTTCGCAGGGACCACGGAGTAGATCCCGCGCTCAGCTCATCGGCTTGAGCGTTGCCGCGCCGATGATGCGGCCGCCGCCGCCGCCGAGCTGGAGGAGCACAGCGATGCCGTCGGTGCCGGCGGCCTGGCTGGCATCGACAGCGATGTCCATCGCTTCGCCGCGCCATGCGCCGAGCGATTCGCAGTTCCGCACCACCTGATAATCCCGCAGCGTCTGGCCGCCATTCTCGCCGCGCAGCACCTGCGTCGTGTGCTCGCCGTCGTAGCCGATGAGCCAGATGGTGGCAGGCTCCTTCGTCTGACCTGCGTCGATGTGCACGCTGATCTTGCCGCCGGGGTTCCGCGTCAGCACGACCGGCTGACGCGGCGCCTTTTCCTCGCCCGCGGCCTTGATCAGCATGCCAATCGTGCTGCGCTCCGAGCCCACGCCCTCGCTCGCGCCGTTGATCACCATCTGCGGCGTATAGACGTAGCGGAGATTGAGATGCTTCGCGTAATCGCGCTGCCGCTGACTGGCCAGCTTGCTGGCAAAAGGATCGGTCCAGCCGATGTAGTTCCAGTAATCGACGTGGAAGGCGAGCGCCAGCACGTCTGGCCGCCGCGCCAACTCGCCCAGATAGGAATCGGCCGGCGGGCACGAGCTGCAGCCTTGCGAGGTGAAGAGTTCGACCACCACCAATGGCGCCTCCGCGGCGCGAGCCGGCGCCGCACCAAGAAGACCGGCAAGGAAAGCGAGAATGACCGCTCGCATTTTATTCTTTCACCCAAGTGAGCATGCGATCATCATGGCGTTTGCTTCGGCATTTGCCAATCAATCGGCATCACAAAGGGGTGAGTGACTTATAATGCTTTTAAAATCGGCACGCCTCTTTGGGAGACCTGACCGATCGATGAGCCCCTTGTCAGGGACCTGACCGATCGATCAACCCCGATTCTTCACGCCGAAGCGCTCGCTGCCATCGAGCTTGAGGCTCTTGCCGTCGCTGCCATCCTTGAATTGCGGCGGCAGCACGCCCATGCCGATCACGCCACCACCCCCGCGTCGCGGAGCCGGGCGATCTCCGCCTCGCCGTAACCGGCTTGGCGCAGCACTTCGGCGCTATGTTCACCGATCGCCGGCGGGCGGCGCGGCCGCACCTTGGGGGCGCCGGCAATAGAAAAGGGGCTATTGATCGTCAGCATCTCTTCGCCTTCGAAGGGGACGAGCACTTCGGCATCGCGCATCTGCCGGTCACGGGGAATGTCGTTCAGCGTGGCGACGACGCCGAAGGTCAAGCCGCTGCCATCGAGAATGTACCGCCATTCCGCGAGATCCTTGGCCGCGAAGACCGCGTCGAGAATGGCGACGAGCGCGGCCGAGCGCGCGTGCCGGTCGGCTGTGGTCTTGAACTCTGCATGGGCCAACAAATCCTCGCGCCCGATCGCGCGCACAAAGACCGGCCATTGCCGCTCTTCGTTGAGCAATGACAGGATGATCCAGCGGCGATCGCGGCAGAGATAGTGGTTGATGAGTGCATTCGGCGCGGCGTGGCGCGGCGGCCTTTCGGTGAAGCTCGCGCCGCAGAGTTTTGCCTGCACTAGAAATCCGTTAGACCAGACGCCGTTCGCTAGTAGCGAGGAGGTCACCCAAGCGCCTTCACCGGTGCGCTCGCGCCGGTAGAGCGCAGTGACGATGGCGCCGAAGAAGGCCATCGCCGAGGGATGATCGCCCATGCCTGCGACCGAGCGCGCCGGCGGCGCGTTGGCCTCTGGCCGCACAGCGTCCATGAGGCCGGAGCGCGCCCACCACGCGTTGCTGTCGAAGCCCGGCTTGTTCGCTTCCTCGCCGGTCTCGCCATAGCCGCTGAAGGAAGCATAGACGAGGCGGCGATTGAGCGGCGCCAGATCCTCATAGCGGATGCCGAGCCGAGCGCGGACCGGCGGCGGAAAATTGGTGATGAAGACGTCCGCGCCGGTGGCGAGGCGGCGCAGCACTGCTTGCCCCTCGGGCTTCGCCAAATCGAGGGCGAGGCTCCGCTTGTTGCGTCCCTCGAGCATCCAGCTGTAGTCATGTGGCGATTGCGGGTTTCCCGGTCGCTTGGCGGCGCCGCGCCAAGGATCGCCGGTGCCGGGCGGCTCGATCTTGATGACATCGGCCCCGAAATCGGACAGCACAGTCGCTGCTGCCGGCGCGGCGATGAAGCTCGCGCAGTCGATCACCTTGAGCTTGTGAAAAATGCCCTCGGCCATGGCGGCGCTCCTCTCGATCTCGCTTATTCCTGAGGATAGCGCCAGACCTTGGCCGGTTGCGGCGCGCCTTCGTCGATAGTCCATTGTGGCAGCGCTAACCCATCGGCGAGCTTGGTGAAGACCATGCGGACGCGCGTGCCAATACCGACGCGGCGCACCATGTCGGGCGGGGCCAAGCTGCCGTTGTCGCGCGCGAGATTGCCGATGACGCGCAACGCCTCGTGCTCGCTCGGCTCACCGCGCTGTGTGTCTAGCTCGACGAGGAGGACGAGGTAGGGCGCGTTATCGCGCAGGCCTGGCTGAATCGCGTGGTGCACTTCGGTGTAGGAATGAACCGTGCCGCGTCCCTCTACTGGGACCCAACGCGACTCCAGATGGCTGCACCACGGACACGCGGTGGTCGGCGGATAGCGGAGGAGGCCGCACTTGGCGCAGCATTGCAGGTGATAGTGGCCGGCGGCGCAGTGGCGGAAGTAATCGAGATTCTCATGGTCGAGATCGGCGACGCTGAGGGTCATGCCGAGATAGCTCGCTTGGAGCACCATGATCGTTCCCCCTTCGCTCAGCCGCGGCGCATGACCATGGCCGAGCCCGTCGCGGGATTGGCCCAGCCGAGATTGGCCGTCACTTCCACGTTCCGCCCCTGGCGGCAGCGGCCCTCGCTGTAGTCATAGCTGTGGACCCGCTTGCCATCGGGTCCGCGCGGACAATAGTCGTCGGCGTCGTGACGGAGCTGGCGGACATTCTCGATCACCATGTTAATGCCGTGGGTGTAGCCCTCGCAGAGATGGCCGCCGCTGGTGTTGTTGGGCCGCCGCCCACCGAGCCGGATGGTGCCGTCGCTGACGTAGTCGCCGCCTTCGCCCGGCTTGCAGAAGCCGTAGCCTTCGAGCTGCAGCATGGTGGTGAAGGTGAAGGCGTCGTAAGAGCCGGTGAGGTCGATGTCCTCCGGCCCGACGCCGGCATTCGGCCACAAGATCTCGCGCGCATAGTGGCCGGCGACAGTGGAGATCGGCCCGCGCTGAAAATGCATGTCGAGGCGCGGCTTGCTGCAGCGGCCAACGACACCGCGGATGAGCGCCGGCGGATGCCGGCAGTCGTGGGCGCGTTCCGCGCTGGTGACGACTATCGCGGTGCCGTTGTCGCTCTCGACGCAGCAATCGAGCAGGTGGAGCGGCTTGCAGATCATGCGGCTCGCCAGCACGTCCGCGACGGTGACGCGCTCTTTGTAGAGCGCCTTCGGATTGTTGGAGGCGTGCTCGCTGTGGATCGCCTTCACCGCCGCCACTTGCTCGGGCCGCGTCCCGTAATCGTACATGTGGCGCATGAAGCTCGGCGCGAACATCTGCCCCGGGCTTTCCCAACCATAGGCGCGGCTATGCAGCATGTCGCCAACAAGCGGCGCCGCGGCGCGCGCGCCAGTGCCGCCGATACGCGTCTGGGAATAGCCGTTCATGGCGCGGAAGATCGCCACCGTCTTGCACATGCCGGCTTCCATGAGGCCGATGGCGATACCGACGAGCGCTTCGGTCGACGAGCCGCCGCCAAAGACGTCCATATAGAAGTTGACGCGCAGGCCGAGATCGCCGGCGATGAAGGTCGAGAAGGTGGAATCGCCCGACTGATAGGAGAGAAGGCCGTCAACATCGGTGGGTTTAAGTCCCGCGTCCTCGATAGCGTTCTTCACCGCCCATGTGGCGAGCGCGCGCGTCGTCTTGTCGGAGCCGCGCGTGTAGGTCGTCTCGCCGACGCCGACGACGGCGTATTTGTCGCGCAGATAGCGCGGCGTGCTGAGATCGCCCTCGGGTGGTAGCGGCACGGTTGTTCTCCTTCCAACCAGGTCTTGCTTCGCGGCGCGGCATGGCGGGCCGGTGATCCACGTCTGGCGGAGGATGTAGAAAAACCGAGATGGCCGTGACAAGCACGGCCATACCGGCCCTAAACGTACTTTCGTTTAGAGCAGATGCTCATGCCGCTTTCATCATGTGCCGCAGGACGTATTGCAGAATGCCGCCGTGGCGGAAGTATTCGAGCTCGTCGAGCGTGTCGATGCGGCAGAGCAGCGGTACCGTGTCGATGGCGCCAGACGCGCGGTGGATGCGGCAGGCGAGATCGATGCGCGGCTTCAAGCCGGCGGATATCCCGAGAATGTCGAAGCGTTCGCTGCCCTCGAGCTTGAGGCTCTTGCGGTCGGTGCCATCCTTGAATTGCAGCGGCAGCACGCCCATGCCGACGAGGTTGGAGCGGTGGATGCGCTCGAAGCTCTCGGCGATGACCGCGCGCACGCCCAGAAGCCGCGTCCCCTTGGCGGCCCAATCGCGCGATGAGCCGGTGCCGTATTCCTTGCCGGCGATGATGACGAGCGGCACGCCTTCCTTCTGATAGAGCATCGCCGCATCGTAGATCGGCATCACGGCGCCATCGGGCAGGTGCTTGGTCATGCCGCCCTCGACGCCTGGGACCATCTCATTGCGGATGCGGATGTTGGCAAAGGTGCCGCGCATCATCACCTCGTGATGGCCGCGCCGCGCGCCGTAGGAGTTGAAGTCTGCCGGGCGCACCTGGAATCCGATGAGGTACTGGCCTGCGGGCCCCTCCTTCTTGATCGATCCCGCCGGCGAGATGTGGTCGGTGGTGATGCTGTCGCCGAGAACGGCGAGCTCGCGCGCGCCGGTGACATCGCTGAGCGGTCCCGGCTCCTTCGGCATGTTGTCGAAGTAGGGTGGGTGCGCGATGTAGGTGGAGCCGATGTCCCAGGCAAAGGTCTGGCCCCCCGCGACCTTCACTTTCTGCCACTCCTTCGGGCCCTGGAAGACGTTGGCGTAGCGCTTGCGGAACATCTCCGGCGTGAGCGAGCGGCGCATCGTCTCCTGCACCTCCTGGCTCGAGGGCCAAATGTCCTTGAGGTAGACGGGTTTCCCCTGCGGGTCCTCGCCCAGGGCTTCCTTCGTCAGGTCGATGTTGATCGTCCCCGCCAGCGCATAGGCGACGACGAGCGGTGGTGAGGCCAGATAATTGGCGCGCACCTGCGGACTGATGCGGCCCTCGAAATTGCGGTTGCCCGAGAGCACCGCGGCGACAACGAGGTCGCCCGCGTCCACCGCCTCCGCAATGGGATCGGGCAGGGGACCGGAGTTGCCGATGCAGGTGGTGCAGCCATAGCCCACGAGATTGAAGCCCAGCGCATCCAAATCCTGCTGCAGCCCGGCCGCGGCATAGTAGTCGGAAACCACCTGGCTCCCCGGTGCCAGCGAGGTCTTGACCCAGGGCTTCACCTTGAGCCCACGTTGGAGCGCGTTCCGGGCCACAAGGCCGGCGGCGAGCATCACGCTGGGGTTGGAAGTATTGGTGCAGCTGGTGATCGCGGCGATGACGACGGCGCCGTCCTTAAGCGCGTAGTTGGCGCCCTTGACCGGCACCGTGCGGTCAAGCTTCGTGCCGTCCGGCTTGCCCGCGAGCTTCGGCAGCTCGCTCGCGAAGGATTTCGCCACTGCACCGAGCGCGACGCGGTCTTGCGGCCGGCGCGGTCCCGCGAGCGACGACTCGACGCTGCCAAGGTCGAGTTCGAGCGTGTCGGTGAAGACGGGGTCGGGCGTCCGGTCGTCGCGCCAGAGGCCCTGCACCTTGGCGTAGGCTTCCACCAGGTTCACCCGCGCGGCGTCGCGGCCGCTGAAGCGGAGGTAGTCGAGCGTCACCTGGTCGATCGGGAAGAAGCCGCAGGTCGCGCCGTATTCCGGCGCCATGTTGCCGATGGTGGCGCGGTCGGCGAGCGCCAGATGGGCAAGACCCGGGCCAAAGAACTCGACGAAGCGCCCGACGACGCCCTTCTTGCGCAGCATCTGCGTCACCGTCAGCACCAGATCGGTGGCGGTGGCGCCTTCGCGCAACTTGCCCGAGAGCTTGAAGCCCACGACTTCAGGCAGCACCATCGAGATCGGCTGGCCCAGCATCGCCGCCTCAGCCTCGATGCCGCCGACGCCCCAGCCGAGCACGGCCAGGCCGTTCACCATCGTGGTGTGGCTGTCGGTGCCGACAAGCGTGTCAGGATATGCGACGATGCGCCCATTCTCGCTCGTCGTCCACACCACTTGCGCCAGGTACTCGAGATTGACCTGGTGGCAGATGCCGGTGCCAGGCGGCACGACGCGGAAATTGTCGAAGGCGCTCTGGCCCCATTTCAGGAAAGCGTAGCGCTCGCCGTTGCGCTCGAATTCGAGCTTGACGTTCTGCTCGAACGATTTGGGCGAGCCGAACGCGTCGACCATGACCGAGTGGTCGATGACGAGATCGACCGGCGAGAGCGGATTGATGCGCTTGGGATCCCCGCCGAGCTTCGCCATCGCCTGGCGCATCGCCGCCAAATCTACCACCGCCGGGACGCCAGTGAAGTCCTGCATCAGCACGCGCGCCGGACGAAACGCGATTTCCCGCTCGGAGCGGCGCGTCTTCAGCCACTCAGCCACCGCCTTGATGTCGTCCACCGTCACGGTGCGGCCGTTCTCGAGCCGCACCAGATTTTCGAGCAGCACCTTCATCGAGAAGGGCAGGCGATGGATGTCGCCGAGCCCAGCCGCCTGCGCCGCCGCCTCTAGGCTGAAGTAGTCATAGGCCTTGCCGTCGACGGTGAGCGTGCGGCGGGTCTTCAGCGAATCATGGCCGGTGACGGACATGGATGGATCGACTCCTTGGCGTGGCAAGAGGGGCACAATTTCCGCGTGCTGCTACCGCGAAACGGCGTTGAGATCAAGCGCGGCGCCGGCCACCGCAAGGGCGCCCGCGCGTCCTTCGACGAAGCTCAAGATAGGGCAATCGAGAATGACGTCTGCCGGGAGCTTGCCGAAGGGCGCACGACATCAACGCAGCGGCTGACTCTTCGGCGCGCTCCGCGCCATGATGTCGTTATAAAGCGCATCGAGCTCTTCCTTCTGGCGCCGGAGATTTTGATCGTTGCTGCCTGTCTCGCCTTCGCGCCGCGCCACGTCGCCGGCGCGCGGCTGATGATGGAGCATGGCGTCAAGGGGCAGGTGTGAGGTCCCCGGCACCGCGAGCGGCGAGGTCGGATTTCCCCCGGCGCTCCGCGATCCGTCCGCCGCCTGCGCGGCAAGCGGAAGAGCAAGAGCGACGGCGAGAGCGAACGAGGCAAGACGGCGCATTGGGCACCTCCTGCACGATAGATCGGGCCGGGTGCCATGATATTCGCGGGATTACCCGGATTTTCCGGTTGGCACCCCCTTCACCAAATCTAGTCCGTACCAGCCCTTGGCGCCAAGAGGAGGCTCGCGGCACGCAATAGTTGGTGGCCACCAACCAGCCGCTTGACCCGTCGCGCATCAATGCCTTAGCTAAGTGGCGGACGGCAGAAAGGCCAACAAGGCTGGCCGCCGCGGCTTCGTGGCCGGCAACAGGGGCCGGCCCGCTCTGGGAGAGATCGATGGCGCTGGCGGAAAACGAGCAGCCAAGGGTGTGCGCGCGCGCCAGCGCCGACCCCGACACCTTTCCGAAGCTCCTTCTCGATCACGCGAATCGCCGCGGCAGCCGGCCCGCCATGCGCGAGAAGCACCTCGGTATTTGGCAAAGCTGGAGCTGGGGCGATGCCGCACGCGAGATCAAGGATCTGGCGCACGGCCTCGCTGCCCTTGGATTCCACCGCGGCGATAAGCTCGGCATCATCGGCGACAACCGCCCGCGGCTTTATTGGTCGATCACCGCGGCCCAGTGCGTGGGCGGCGTCCCGGTGCCGGTCTATCAGGACGCGGTCGCCGCCGAAATGGAGTTCGTGCTGGACCACGCCGAGGTCCGCTTCGTCCTCGCCGAGGATCAGGAGCAGGTTGACAAGCTCCTGGCCGTGCGCGAGCGCCTGCCGAAGCTCGAGGCGATCATCTACGACGACCCCCGCGGCATGCGTCACTACGCGCATGCGTTCCTGCACGATTACGAAGCGGTCCGCGACAAGGGGCGCCAATTCGCGGCGGCGCATCCCGACTTCCTCGCCGCCGAGATCGCCCAGGGCAAGGGCGACGGTCTCGCGGTGATCCTCTACACCTCGGGCACGACGGGCCAGCCGAAGGGGGTGATGCTCACCTTCGACAACGTGATCAAGCCGGCGCGCGCCGCGGCCGAGCGCGAGGGCTTGCGCGAGACGGATGAGGTGTTGGCCTATCTGCCGATCGCTTGGGCGGGCGACCACATCTTCTCCTTCGCGCAATCCTACTGCACCGGCTTTTGCGTCAGCTGTCCCGAATCGGGCGCCACCGTGCTCACCGATTTGCGCGAGCTCGGCCCCACCTACTTCTTCGCGCCGCCCCGTATCTACGAGAATATCCTCACGCAAGTGATGATTCGCATGGAGGATGCGAGCTGGCTGAAGCGTCGCCTATTCCACTATTTCATGGCTCATGCGCGCCGCGTCGGCGGCCGCATTCTCGACCGCGCACCCGTGTCGCTCCTCGATCGCGCGGTCTATTGGTTGGGCGCAGCGCTGGTCTATGCGCCGCTCAAGAACACGCTTGGCTTCAGCCGCATCCACATTGCCTATACGGCCGGTGAGGCGATCGGCCCCGATCTCTTCACCTTCTATCGCTCGCTCGGCATCAACATCAAGCAGCTCTACGCCATGACCGAGGCGTCGATCCTGTGCATTCAGCCGAACGGCGAGGTGAAGCCCGACACCGTCGGCACGCCCATCGCCGATGTCGACATCAAGATCGCCGAGAATGGCGAGGTGCTCTATCGGACGCCCGGCGTCTTTGCCGGTTATTACAAGAATCCGCCGGCGACGGCCGAGGCGAAGCGTCCCGACGGCTGGGTCCATTCGGGCGATGCGGGCTTCTTCGGCGAGGATGGGCACCTCCGCATCATCGACCGCGCCAAGGATGTGGGGAAACTCGAGGACGGCACGCTCTTCGCGCCCAAATTCCTCGAGAACAAGCTCAAATTCTTCCCCTACATCAAGGAGGCCGTGGCCTTCGGCGCCGGGCGCGCCTTTGCCGCCGCCTTCATCAACATCGACCCCGAAGCGGTCGGCAATTGGGCCGAGCGCAACGGCATCACTTATGGCGGGTATCAGGAGCTGGCCAGCCTCGATCGCGTCTACGATCTCGTTCAAGGCTGCGTCGAGCAGGTGAATCGCGATCTGGCATCCGAGCCACACCTCGCCGGCTCGCAAATCCGCCGCTTCCTCATTCTCCACAAAGAGCTCGACGCCGACGACGGCGAGCTGACGCGCACGCGCAAAGTGCGCCGGCGCATCGTTGGCGATCGTTTCAACGCCCTCGTCGATGCGCTCTACGGTGGCGCCAAGACCGCGCGCATCGAAAGCGAGGTCACCTTCGAGGACGGTCGCAAAGGCGTGCTCAAGGCCGAGCTCAAGATTCGCGACGCGCAAGTCGCGGCGACGGTGGCCCCCTTGCGCAAGGCGAGCTGAGCCTGATGGCCGCCACCAAGCGGATCGGCGAGCCGATCCTCACGGCCGATCACATCGCGCTTTCTTTCGGCGGCGTGCGCGCGCTGCGCGATGTGAGCGTCGAAATCAGGGAGCATGAGATCCTCGCCATCATCGGCCCCAACGGCGCCGGCAAGACCTCGATGCTCAACGTCATCAACGGCTTCTATCATCCGCAGGAAGGCACCGTCAGCTTCCGGGGTAAGACGCGTCGGCGCATGCGGCCCTATCAGGCGGCGGAGACCGGCATCGCCCGCACGTTTCAGAACGTGGCGCTCTTTCGCGGCATGACCACGCTCGACAACATCATGACCGGGCGGCTCCTCAGGATGCGCCGCAATTTCCTCTGGCAGGCGCTTCATTGGGGGCCGGCACTAAAAGAGGAGCTCGAGCATCGCCGCTTCGTCGAGGACATCATCGACTTCCTCGAGATTCAGGCGATCCGCAAAATTCCCGTGGGACAGCTTCCCTATGGCTTGCAGAAGCGCGTCGAGCTCGGCCGCGCGCTCGCCATGGAGCCCGATCTGCTGCTGCTCGACGAGCCCATGGCCGGCATGAATGTCGAGGAGAAGGAAGACATG